>Ga0209367_1006662_pt1 | contig 15967 bp, 8 predicted proteins | sample WorMetLIZISLAND2_FD_187412 | JGI IMG/M metagenome (GOLD analysis project Ga0209367, IMG submission 187412) | Marine gutless worms symbiont microbial communities from Max Planck institute for Marine Microbiology, Germany - Olavius geniculatus... ... | reverse complement strand
CTGGCTGGACACAGTTAGGCGGGAATCAGCGACTGTCACGGTGCTGAAGGTTGCCGCCAAGCGTAGTTGAGAGGATGTGCCGATCATCATCACCTCAGACTTATCAGCATTTAGCAGTAAATCGTTTACAGCCAACCACGACTTAACGTCACACGTACATGCTTCAAGCTTCAGTAGATCAGCTTGCATAGTCGACGCACGCATGGCTAGGAACAGCTGTGTGTCATCTGCGTATTGATGATGACCGACACCATGACTGGAAATAACCCGGCTGAGTGGTGATATGTAGGCAGCAAACAGGATTGGCCCTAGGACTGACCCTTGTGGGACTCCAGAGGTACAGATAACTGTAGGTGAGCTGTGACGACCAAGCTTGACGTAGTAACTGCGGTTGCTGAGGTAAGAACGAAGCCAATCTAAAGTCATGCCGGCAACACCAAACTCTTCACACAGTCTCTGCAACAGTGTACTGTGGCTGATGGTATCGAAATAACCAAAACCGCGCGAATGATAGTTTAAAAGCGTTTGTGACATAGTTTAGAAATTAAAAAATTGTTCTGATCAAATCTCACCACTCAGTGTTTCCATATACCTTAAAACTTGTTCAAAACGGCGGGTCTTAAATAAACGCCGGTCTCTGTCCTCCGGCGGTTTTGAAGTCAGTGTTCTTACTAGCAATATTTTCATGTCGGCCCACTGTCGACTTGAGATGCAGCTGTCCGCGTAGCTGTGCACATATTTCACTGTATTTATTTTGCATTTTGCTTAATAGCAGGTCTACACTTTTACACCGCTCAGCGTTCTCAATCTCCTAATCTTTGCGGAAGGCTAAATTACGTCAGCGGAAGCGCACAAACCGTGTTTACGCAAGATATGCATGAATGCGTCGTTTCGATCAGGTTTTAAGGTCAGTCAAGCTTAATCTTCCACCTTTTGAACTGAAATTGTAACATCGGTTAGGGCCTACTCTCTAATACTCTAGCTTTAGAAAACGTTCGCAGTCGCACCAATTTTGGTTTTTCTACGCGTTTTTGCTTTCGAGTAAGGAACCCGTACGAAACAGACGGACGGACAATGCAAAAACCATAATGTGGAGTATTAGGACGGCTGTATAATAAATGGTGGAGGAATTATGAGAAGTTGTGTGGTACTGGATAGCAGCAGCTGTCACAGGTTTGACTGATCGTATACTGTGTGTTTGCTGGACGCAGACGCTCCATGGTGTGTGCACTGTCGACGTCTGACTCCAATATGGCGCCAACTTGCCCAAGACTATTCCAACAACGATGACGTCATCGTGGCGCAGATTGATGTCACCGCCAATGACGTCACCGGCGTCGAGATCAACGCTTTTCCCACGATTAAACTTTACGGGAAAGACGGCCATACGGTAAACAGTTCTGTACTGCTGTAGCCTAGTAGTAGTAGTATATAAATATAGTCGTCGTCGTCGTTGTCGTTGTCGTTGTTGTTGACATTGGTTACTATAATTTAGAGGCTGCATGTTTACTGCCCAGCATAATGTGCTGAACACTGAGGGATGGGGCTAGACTATATACCCTATGCACGTTTGACATACCGGTACGCATTAAACTGTTACTTACTTACAGGGTACTTACTTACTTACTCGCGTACTTACTAGTTTTTTCGGCTTACTCTTAGTGCTGGGAACAGGTACCCGGATACCCGAGTACCCGAATGATTACCCGTTACCTGGGTACCCGATCAGAACCCGGGTACCCGAATGCCGAACGGGTCTTTCTATTACCTGTTTGCTGTCCACTCAACAGTGCATTTATGGCTGCGAATTTGGTGCAGCATACCATCGAGTCTTCACCAAGGCATGGCCAGTTTGAATTTTAATGATTAGCAGTTACTGTAGTCTTGTAGGCGGCCTACTAACATTAATTTTGTTAGTCGCAATTAAAGGTAGTAGGCTTACGATAGCAGACAAGTAAGACTATAGACCTATCATCCGCCTATGCACGCATAGGCCGTATATATAAATGCATTCCTCTAGGCTACTTAAACAAACTAACTTAGGCCTACTGTATAAAATTTCATTATTATGAAAATGGTATAATAGGCCTATGGTCTATGTAGAATTAAATAGAAAGCCCCTACAATGAGAGGTAGTACAAAATAACATATCACGTTCTAACTTCTAAGTAGCCTAACTATGAACTGACTTAAATAAATTACACAAGATAGGACCTATTTTAATGTGGTATTCAGTAGCGGTAGCCTATCCGCTACAGTAGACTAGCGCGATTTTTTCCGCATCAGCGTATATTTTTGGCCGACCGTACTTACGTAAAGATCGAACTTATTGTACGGTTGTCGTCCGTCGTCTGTCTCTGTCCGTCACGGATGTATTGTGGGTGGCTAAACGGTGCGAGATAGGGCCTGGGTTGATATTGATCACTTATAAGAAGTCGCATGCATATTGGCTTTCAAATGACATCATAATTGATGACCTTGGATGACCTTGAAAAGCCATAACGCACTATGGTATGCCAATCGTGCGGTATTGTGGCTAAACGGTAAGTCGTTGAGGGTCAGTGATGCTGCCATCGGATAAGGCGCTAGCGACTTACTATAGGCTGTCAATACAGTAACCACGTCTTTATCTGCAGCGGTTTTGCCGCAATTTTCAATGAATAGTTTCAAGCTGTAAGTGGCCGTATCTCGGAAACGGTGAGAGATAGGGCCAAAGGTTGCTATAGATCACTAATAGAAAATTGCATACGCCCTTTCAGATAATATGAAAATCATCGACCTTTGATTGAAGAATCATCGAAGGTCACTGACAACCAGTCACGGTCGGCTATATTATAGCGTTAGCTCGGTTTTTTGTATTATGTTACTAACCAATAGCTCCACATCGAAATAACAAATGAAAGAAATGCCATTGTAGGCCCATGGGTACGGCCTTAAACACGTGTCCGTGTAACGTCATTAATACCAGCACCAGTCAATTACACAAATACGTTATTTTAATGTCGTGTGGCTAGTGGCTACGCTGTTGGCCTAAGCTATTCGATAAATATAAAAATAGTTTGTAAATGGCGTTTAAAGTGGGGGGAGGTAGGAGAAGTCGTGGTCTCGTGTAAAGGTGAGCCTATGTTGCAATCTTAATACCCGAAAACCGGGACCCGGGTACCCGTTTTAATACCCGACGGGTACCCGGGTACAAAAATACCCGAACGTCCGAGCACTACTCACTTGCATGATATTTTGTTGAACGTTTCCTTAAAATCAGCTCGAGTACTTTGAGCTGCAAAGACAAATGCAGCTCAAGCCTCAAAGACACCGACACACCTGACTGTAATAATTATTTTGACTTATTTAATTCTTTTTTAATTTTGAGGAATACGGAAAGTCTATAATGTTTGAGGTGGTGGACTATACTGAAGAAAAGACGCTTGAGAAACTGCAACACTTTGTGAACAGCGTCATCCACACGTCGTCACTGGCGGTTGGTGTCCCAGTTGTTGCATTAAAGACTACCGTCTCTTTGAAATAGCTGCACCAAAAATTCTCAGTTTGAACGTTGTAAATTTGTTCATCAATTCATTTTATTTACTTACGCATTAGCATTACGAATGTAATCTGAAAGAGAAAGTATGCTATTTACGTTCAAACATTTGCGAAACGAATGTTCATGTTTCGTGTTTCAGAAGTCACCGGCTGCCACAGCATTTGCAAGAGAAGATTTATGAAGACGTCATGCAGAGACTAGTATTAGACTGACGTTAATTTTCGATCAATTCAACAGTCTTTAGCTGTAGTAGAACTTCTGAAAGTCGGACGGTGCCAAGATCTTTCCTGTAAAGTGATTAACTCAGCAATTGGTTTGGACGTTTTCCGCATTTACAAACTGAGAAATTAGCAGACATATAATGAAGTTAATTCGAACGTTTGTCTACTTGCCGTATATTATTTATTAAACGTCTGTATAAACGTAGTACTGCAGTGTTAACACAATAGATAAAACTGCTAAAATATGGTTTTGCCAATAAGCATATTTACATATTTAGATACAGTATTTACAATTTGACAATAAGTTTATTAGAAGCTGATCTACGTCAAGTCTGGTTTATTACACACGATAATTTAAACGTCACATGGCCTATGTATGGCAAAACACTCTATAGCAATAATAATATTATTGTCTGCAGTCGAAATCAGTCAACAACGTAATCTTTCGTAGTTATATGTATAACACAAGAGGGTGCGGCCGTTGAGGAGCCGCCCGCTATGGGGCCGTCCTTGCAGTTGAGTACCTGCGTATGTAACAAGCCGTATTCACGGGCGCCACCCGGTGAATCGTTCGCGATGGCAGAGTAGCGTTCCGCTCACGCTCGTGCTATACCTCACGTTACTGGGTGAATGGCCCATGGAACCAGTAACAGAATGTGTCGCCATTTCACTCATATACGCGAATCAACCAATCAGCATCTAGAAATTCTGATAATTAGGCTTACGTTGACACAACTACTGTGTCCTGTGACCTTGACCTCTGACCCCTTGACCTGGAAATTGGTCCACGGGGTGCTGGTGTCCCAAGGACCCTTCCTACCAAGTTTGGTATCCGTAGGCCTTTTCGTTTTCCCTCTAGGTGGAGGCACGGGACAGACAGACAGACAGACGGACAGTATCAACACATGATGGGGCCTCTTTCTAGGAAGGACGGCCCCATAATAAGACGTTTGTGTTTGTATATAGTGGTAACTGGTAACATGTTCGCTCCGATCAATGAAGTTAATCGACGCCGGGACCGGAATAGTAGGTCTACTTAAATGGGTGGCCGTCAGTAGTAATCGTCGACAGCCACCAAGGTCAACTCAGCCTGGCCATCCCTTCGTGGATAGGCGCGATGAGTACTAGTGAAAACTGGGAGGACAGGCAGTGTAAATTTACTGTCTGTTCTGTCTGGATATGTTTTACGAGTAACATCTTGCCAAAATGTTGCTAAACATTATAGTGTCATAGCGAACGGCTATATGACAAAATGTAAGAAGAGTCATTTTAAAAATTTGAGCTAATGCTCACGAGACACGCGAAAGCCCATAGCAGTTCCGGTTTAGTAGTTCAGCCGAAAATTGGGGTGTTCACGCTAAGTTAATACACAAATACCAAATTCTCTATCTGGATCGCATAACGATAGTTCCGTGGCGCCACCTTGTGAGTAATATAGACTTGTGTCACAGCTCGAAATCGCCAAAAAAATCCATAAAACCCTCTATTTTGGCGTTCATGGTCATCCAAGGTCATTGAATTCAGCGCCAATCGAGAGCCAGTGAACGACTTCCTATTAGTGATTAATAGTAACCTAGGCCCTATCTCGCACTGTTACTGAGATACAGCTACTAATTAGCCAAAAATCGTAAATTTTGCCCACCCCCTCTCATTTAGCGCCCTTGTTCGGGATGACGCCCTTCGAATTTATGGAAAAGCTTTGCGGTTCCTGAAACTAGAGTCTTCCCGGCAGCCGACGGTAGGGATTTGGTGAAATCAACAACGTAGCTCGTCGGACTGTCGAACAGCGAAACCCAGTTTCGCGGGTTCGTTTTGCACCGTTTTTGATTGATCCACCCTTATGACGGACGGACAGACGGACAGACAGACAGAATTGCGATGGCTAAGACGCGCTAAAAGCAGTAGCTGCTTTCGCGCGTAAAAATGTTTTAGCAGCCGTTGACCGCGCGTGGATATGCGGCCAGTTCATCAATGCAAAATATCCGGTCCTATCCGGCTTGGCTATTTATCCGGCAGCCGTCTTTATCCGGCAGCCCTCGAGTGCTCGTCGGACTGTCGCAGACAGACGCCCTCACGGCTGCCGGCCAACTGACGACATCAACCCTAGCAGCTAGGGGTAGCACCAGTCGGCAAGTTAAATGCTTGCCTCCAGTACATTCGAATTCATCACCAATTACAGGCAGCAGGCTTAGTTTCGCTGTCTATCTATCGCCGCATAAATCTGTGAAATACGCCAACCTAGCTAACCCTAACCCAAATGTAAATCCTAAACCTACTGCAATATGCATAGCGCTAACGCTAACGTGCGACGTTGGTGCCGCCGCCTGTCGAATATAACTAAATCTATGAGACTATGACTCGGCAGCCTCGCGAAGCTTCGTTTTCGTTCAGCCGGATAAATAATCCACAGGCTATTTATCCGCCTGCCGGATATATAGTCAGCGCGTTATTTTTCATTTTTTTGCATAGCATTATCGTATATATCATTCATATCATATATCATAACACGTCACATCAGTGAACGGTTGAGCTGAGCTGAATCAGACCGAAGAACGTGAACTCCGGCTGCATGAGAACCGAACGGCTGCCGTACAGACAGCGGATGCTGACGCGGTCATAGCGACTCAGCTGAAGCACGGTGGACGTGTAGCACTGCTGATAGACGCCGTGACTCGTCGACGTAATGTGACCGTGACGACCGGCGTCAATCTGCTCCGTATTCATACACTTCACCCGCTCTCTTTCGTTCACGTAGACACCGAACGACCAGCGTCCTGACAGGTCATGGTAGACCAGCTGACACACGGCACACCAGAACACGTCAACTCAGCTTTCCATCCCTCCGCGGTAGGCGAATCAAGTAACGGCTTGTCTGACTAGTACCCTTAAGGAAGGACACGTTTACCTTCGTCGGATGGCAGGTAACCCTGTGCGATTCGATATGGCAAGTGACGCCTCATATAAAGCTGTTTACACCGTCACGTTTTCACCCTTTTACAACCGTTCATCGTAGGCCTATATAAGTAAAATAGGCGCGTCAAGTCGTGGATTGTGATTTTGTGAACGTGAAGTTGTGAACACCGTTTAACTCTTGACCTAGGTTCTGCTAGTACGAGATTAAAAACAACGTTGAAGAACGCTGTTTAAGTAAGTACAACCAGCTTCTGTTGCTCTTGCACGTCGGTAAAAATAAGATTGTGTCTCGAGCCTACAGCTGATAATTATGGCTGATACACAGTGTGAAGCGCTTTGCATGTATACACAAGCGTACGTGTGTCTAACATTCTGTAGCGATTTGTAAATCATTCTTTGGTTTCATGACCTGAACCTCTAACTGCTAAAAATATTCCAATTCAAACCCAACTAGATGTAATAAGCTGCATACCAATTTTCATAAAATCAAGCTTTAAGCCACATGCAAGTATTGAGATCAAGAAGAAACACAAAATGTAATAGTACAACAAATGTGGGCAGAATTGACAATTTTGACACTGGTTTGAAAATAAGTCATTGCAGATGGTTAAAAAGACAAAACATTGCATGTTAAGTAAAATGCGTCAACGTGGTTTTCCAGAGTGCTTTGTCTTACTTGTTAGCAACTGGTACGGTAAGCTCAAGTCAGTAGTACGTTGTAGTGGAGTGTATAGCTCTGGATTTTAAGTTTTTACTGGTGTTTGTCAACATGGCATTTTATTTCCTTTGTATATTTATATGTACACTACAGGATGGGCCAAAAAATGGCACAAGTTTTGCAAACTTTATAATTTCACGAAATGTTAGCCGATGTTCAAAATATTTTTGCTCTCAGAATCAGAAGACAATTTGTAATAAAAGTATCATTGTATATCTCACTACACCTCAAGTATGTTGCTACACTACCTTGTAAAATGTCAGACGAGTAGACGACGCACTCAGGCCGGCAACGCCACTGACCAGTTGCGTGCTCAACGTTGATCGAGCCTGGCATGTGGCCCCCAAACAGCCCGGACTTAAATCCGGTCACTTATGCTGTTTGGGATGTTCTTCAACAGACGGCCTATCACTGTTGACGATTCACGACAGTCAACCAGCTAAAGAAAGCCACTGTCACTGAATGTGGCAAACTGCCGCAGCATTTGGTTGATCGCGCCATTGGTCAGTGGCGTCGCAGTCTTGGATGCGTCATGCAGCAGCAAAACAGACACATTCAATATTTGATGGAAAAACTGTAAGATGCGACTTTTTAGACAATAACTGAGACAACAAACATGTTGTTTCTGTTGTTAATTTCTTAAAATGTGTTGTTGCAAAAGTTGTCTTGTTATTAATTGTTATTCGTAAAACACTGACATTTTACAAGGTAGTGTAGCGACATACTTGAGGTGTGGTGAGATTTATAGTGCAAGTTTTATTGCAAACTGTCTTCTGATTTTAACGGTAAAGAAATGTAAAAATCGGTTAATATTTGGTAAAGTTATAAGATGTACATAAATGGTGCCATTTTTTGGCCCACCCTGTATGTGGACGATCTTATCCAGAATTCAGAGAATAGTGGTTTAGGTTGTTGTATAAGCCTAGTTCGGCACTTTTTGGGCTGTTTATGTATGATGATAATATAATTTTACTCTCAACATCTGCGTACGGCTTGCAGAGTATGTTGGATAAATACGTACAATATGGTGTTGAGCACAGTATTGTTTTCAATGCTAAGAAAAGTCTTTATGCAATTGTTAGTAAAAAAGAAACCTAATTATGTTAATCTGCCATGTTTGTACCAGTCATCGTTGCCCAGAGTCGATGCTTTCAAATACCTAGATGTTTATTTTACAGTCGAAGATGCGTTAGCCTAATAGTGGACTGTGGTGTTGTTAAAATGAAGTTCTATTCTGCATGTAATACCGTATTTCAGCGAGCAAACTATTTTAATGAGCCGGTTAAATTACAGTTAGTTAAGTGGTTCTGTGTAACTCTCATTGCATACTGTATTAGTGCTTTAAACCTGTCTAAAATGCTTTACATCAATTGCGTGTATGCTATAACGATGCTTATCGGAAGAGTTTTTGCTACAAGAGAAGTAAATTAGTGAAGGAGCTTCAGTATTTCTGTGGTGACTTGCCTTTTGAATTTCTTTACGAGTTATCTTAGTGAAATTTCTATTTCAACATGTTTGGCAAAAACACGCACTTGGATTGTCTTCTGAAATACTTCAATTGTGACAATAATTTTCTGGAATACTTTTATCATAAGTATAAGCCAAAGAACAGTTCTAGATCTTGCATAAAAACTGCCGTGAAGATGCATTTTGTGAATTCTTTGCATGTCAGTGACTGAGTGACATATTTCTGAACGATTGTGCTTTCTGTCTGTCTGTTTGTTTGGCGATCTATCTTTCTGTTTTGTTTTTATTATCTCTGCATACGTGCGAATATAGAGTTATATATTAGCTATACAGCTATAGACACTGCATACCGCTGCAGATTACCTGGACATAGATCATGTATATTCCTGACTGCAGTAGAATCACAACGCCGCCTTCACTGAGAGAATACCAGTGTCTCTGGCTGACATTAAAGTCATCAGCCCTCCAGAACGGAAACGTGACTGCAACGACAAGACATAAGTTTACATTTACAAGACATTTTCTTACCTAAAATAAAACTTTAATATTTGTTTTTTTATCACGAGAGTTAACTGTTCAATAATACATTTAAATTATACATTGGTATGTACTATGTACAGTAATCTATTAATTATCAGCTTCTGTCGCAGTTCATCTAAGAATGCAACGGTGAAATTAGGACTAAATTATTTTTAGCATCAGTTCGTGTTCGCCGAAGTTATCACAGAAAGACTATAAGCCTTACGTAAATGTTTTTATCAATCTCATAGCGTGTACGTACTACGTATAGGCCCCTATACTAGTACTAAAAGATCAAAGCCAATAATAATGACTTAATATAAAAAACTTACCAGTTTACACTACTGAGTAAGTGCGACCAAGCCACACATCTAAAACAGCAGAAATCATTTTACTAGGACACAGAGTAATAGAACGACGAACTCTGTGTCCTAGTAAAATGATTTCTGCTGATTTAGATGTGTCACTTGGTCGCCTTACACAGTAGTGTGAACTGGTAAGTCTTTTTTTATATTTAATATTTGCTGTTTTATTAGCAAATTTAATCATGAGTTAAAAGCAATAATGTGACCGAACCCAATCACGTGACCATTCGACTTGCGGTGGGCAACTTCCTATGGGTGGTCCATTGTGACCATGCGTTCATCTGGCACCATTGTAGAGATATGGCGCCTCAAAGATAATGGGGTCACGACCTTGAGCTTTTGGGGTCACGTGACGTCATCGGTCACGTGACCATTTGACTCGCCGTGGGCGACTTCCTATTGGTGGTCCATTGTGACCATGCGTCTATCTTGCACCGTTACGGAGATATAAAGCTTCAAACTTGCATTTGCCCATGTTAAAGGCCAAAAGTTCACTGCGCATGCTCTGCGTCACTTGACCTGTTTGCAGAAGGTCCAAAATGACCACATATTTGGAATTCCGGAGGCCATATTGCCTATTCACTATGCAACTTTTGTGGGGCTACGACGACGATTAAGGGTAGTTTGTAGATGAACATCTCCATTGTTAAGCATTTTCAGTCCGAAATGGGCCCACAATTTTCGTTTTTTTTTTATTTAAAAGGAAAAATATTAAAGATGAATGTTGAGACCCGTCTAGGATATCAGTTTCCACCGAAACATGTCATTCAGTGCAAAAATATACGGCGATGCTCCCAAAAATGTGTTTTCCAGAGCTTGGCAAGAAAAGTAAAAATAGAAAAAAAAGAAAAAATAACCCAGTTGAACATTATATTTCACCCCTTTGCCCCGCCGGCCCTGTTAAGCCGATTTGTACTATTTTTGACAGGTAGGGTCATACCGCCGACGTAATCATCCAAGTCAAATTTTAAGTCGACTGATTCAGGGGTTTGGGGGCTACCGGGTGCCCAAAATCTGGGGTCTGGGGTTTCCCATTGACTTTGATAGTCGCCCCTACAACAGTGTTACGCACTACCGTGCTACACTGTGAAAAGACATAACTGTACTTGTATACGACCTGGTGGATCAGTGCCACTGAAGTGTAGTTTATCGGGCCCTCGAGGCGCGTAGAAGTGTGCAGCCTTCAAGCCCGTTATCTGCACAGTATCGGCAATCCTTAGACCAGTTGAAAATATTCTTAAATCTTACGTGAATTCCTAAGCTGTTTCCTGTTCTTCTGTTTGTGGGTTTTGAATATGAGTGGCATTTTAACTAGTTAAGATGACTTAAATGTAAACTTTTACAATATGTTCGGCGATTTTGCCAGATGTGGTGTATAGGCTTATCTGTCTTACTTTGGACGAATAAACATGTTCTTACATAAGCGTACATCAGATTCGCACTGACTGATACTATCCTTTTATGCTTATGCCAGATGCGGTAGTTCTAGGCGGAAACAATAGGCTTATACACATGACGACGTGTTTCGGAAAACGAAAGCTTTGCGTGTTTTTAAACGGTCGTAATTAACGGCAATGGCCTAGCTATGGGACGCCAACCATCCAGTTCAGCTGTCGTCAGATTACGATTTTTGGGAATTTTAATATTTCGACACTCGAAAGAGGCCTAATTTTTTTTCTCAGTGCGCTAGGATAAAGCGACATAAAATATAGCTCATTTTGACTTTGGCACTGTTTACTTTTTTAAATAACTATAATTTGTAAAAAAGGCCAAATAACAGTCACTGGCGGATTCTTACCTGTCTGTGGTGATCCACATCATCGTCATCTGTAAAGTACAACATTAGTTGTAAATTTAATGCTATTAAACTGACGCTATATGCTGAATTTGCGAGTCACGCGTTATGAGTATCTGATTTTGGCTTAAAAGTTCAGAGAAAATAAAAGTTTAGACCAACGAGCATCATCGAGCATGATGACATTTAGTAGATAATGTATAAACGATAAGTAGGCCTAAGCTGTTGCATAAATTATTCAGACAAAACAAAACATAAAAGCGCAAAAACTGGTAAACATCACATCACTACGAAAACTGATAAACATTTGGCATGATAGCATTGAAAGAGATACGTTGTTGTCGTTTCACATCATAGCTGAAAGAATTTTGCATCGTTCTGCTTCTAAATCCAGTGCGTTCATAAGTGGCGTAACTACGGTAGGCACTACCTCCGGGCGCCGGCTCAGAAGGGGCGCCAAGGGGGCGCCAAAGGGGGCGTCAAAGGGGCGCCAGATTCCAATGTGCTATTATTGAACCGTAGGCCTAGTTCTCAATTTTTCATCATCTCCGCCAAGTATAATGTAGTGAACTTGCAGGACATTATTTTTTTACTTCATTCTGTCGTTCTCTCTGTCGCTCTGTGTGTGTGCATGTGTATATGTGACGTCACAATGACAATGACGCTGTAAATATAGCGAGTGTGTAGTAGAAGTTTATCTCATGTGCAGTAACATTGTTTAGCAATGAAGTGGTCCAATATGGCCGATTTTAAGTGGAAAAGTGGTAACCTAGTTGGCTGAGGAACAATTGCACTATTGGTGCATGCAAATTGCAAGTATTGTCAAATTCTGAAGCAAATACTAAGAAAAACATTTCCAAAATGTTACTAACAGATGTGATGTCATCTTTTAAAGCTAAAATGCACCAAATTCAAGTTCGGCTGGGGCTCTGCCTCAGACCCCGCGCTGAGAAGCTGACAGCGCTCCGCAGATCACGTAGCTGGATATGAGGGGCCTACTTATAAGAGACAGGAAGGGGAAAACGGGAGGGAACAAGAAAAGAGAAAAAGGACAGAAATGGCCAAAGAGGAAAAAGGGAAGAAAAAAGAGGAGAAAAGGTAATCAGTGGAAATTTTTAATATTTAGGGTCTCATCGAAGCAGGGTAGCATCACAGCAAGTGACGGCACTGATTAAGACAAACAAGCTTGTTATCACGATAAGCCTACATTCCATGACGTCACGACTAGCAAAATGCAAACTAAAGCCACATTTCGTTCAAATATTTAAAACTAATATTCCCATTTTTTAGCTACAGCTGTTAACAATTTCTTGTAAATTGATTATCACTCGACTGCATTATGAAAGAAAGAAGAAAAGTGCCTTTTCATCAAACACCTATACAGGGCTGTTTAAAAACCCAGTACAAACAGCTGACCATATTGGCTTATGGAAGAAAGTGATATCACACGATACGGCTAAAATGCATTTTTGTGGCAAACTGGAGTATCCGTTGACGCTGATTTCTGAGTAAAGACAGTGGATAGCTTTGACCCGGCCAGATGTTTTTGGCCCGGCCCATGCAGACGTCAGTAACTAACCGGCTTGGGTGTCAGCGTGTGGTCGATGACGCCTTCTTCCTTGTCTTCTCGACATACGAGCGTTGTGTCTTGAACTGTCTCTGTCTGTCGGGTTAGACCCTGTGCCGGACGGTGTGTCTCTGTAGCCGCCGCGTCGTCGGTTGTTCAGCTGATGCTGTTGATGCTGATACTGATGTTGATGCTGTCGCGGTCGACGCATTGCTTCGGAATCAGCTGCGCCGTCTGACACGGGTATCGGCGAGCGTTTGCTGCGGCGGTGGGGCGAGTAAACCTGCAGGTCGTACGAGCTGATCAGCTGATTGTATTTCTGCGTGCGACTGTCGTAAGTCTCAGTCCAACGCTCGTCGACGCTCAAGTCCTCCTCCCCGTCGTCGTCGTCCTCGTTTTGTCCGCTACCAACATCTGAATACGTCTCGTCGGAGAGCTCCTCCCAGTCCTTGACGTTGTCCGGCGACCGAATAGCATGAGAGATAGTAACTGTCGAAGGCGCCGCTGAAGACGAGCTGGAGGCATCTGCACTGGTGGTCTGACGACGACGCTCTGCTACAGACGTCGACGTCGTGGCACAACATTCCCGTGATGACATGACATGGGCGCGCTGCTCCAGACGCGATACCCTCACCGTCACGTGGTAGATGCACAGACACAGACCAGAAACCGTGGCGAACATCACTATCAGAATCAGAACATTCGGCAGCGGCCGGTGCTCGTCAAGCCTCTCTTCCTGTTGATCCCGTTCAGGCTTCTTTTTCTTCGCTATTTCGACGTCCAAAGCGATGCCCTGAAACATCGTATGCGAACGTCTCACATTATATTTTCACGCACGCACTGTGCAACTACATCATTCTAAAGCTATTATATATGATTAACTCAATTTTGTGTCTGCCCTAGTTCCTCCCCATAAAGCGTATCGCGTCGTGCTGTGCATGCAAATTAATGTTGAAACTTGAAACTGCGAACGAATACATTGCACGAGGCCGTGGTTAGGCCTACAATGTAGGCCTAAACAAAATTTGTGCAGCATTGTTATTTTGCAATAACGGCCGCGAAGTATTCTTGGATTCTAACAATTACTTCGAAACTTCGTCAATTTAACCTACTCGCACACTGTCTTGTCTACATTTAGCCTTGTTACGTTGATCGTGAATTTCGGCAATAACTTGTCTATATAGGCCTATACTCAGTAAACTACGTTTTTTTACTGAGGCCTATAGCGTTTAAGCCTACTGTAACATAAAATTTCGCCATCATGAAAGTATATTTTGATAAAATATCCGAGATTGTTCGATATGCCCTTGAAACAGCGACCTTTATATGGCTGCTGCTCAACAGTTTGCCATTTCTCAAACTAGGCTATACTTAAGCCTAATACTTAATTTCCAAGTACTTAGGAGGCGTACCTTACAATCAGTTAACGACATTGTTTACAAACACACGGAAAGACTTTTGTCGACAAACAATCCCAGCTCAACTATAGGTCTACCGTAATGCATCTACACATTAGTTTGGTAATACCCATGTGATACGTCATCTCAAAAAATCCGCTGATACAGACGAAGAGGAAATTCCACAAAATGTTGCCTGGGTTAAAACCACGACTGTTACGCCTAGCTTTTACGACTATAATATTATTTTAGTAACAAAACTGTCGTGAACGGTATGAACATTAGCCTAGCTGTGTGGTCTACGCCTGCGGGCCGCATTTTGGGCCCAAAAAGTCCAACTCCAAAATGCTCAGTTTTATTTCGTTTCTCGAACTGACTTTGTAAAAACCTCGATAGTATTTTTACGCCAATTAGGTCCTGTGCCATACAAAAGACGCTTAGGCCTATTGTAATTAGTACGACGTAATAGGGACAATTAATAGGGTGTTGGTGGCGTGGTGTAGTGGTATCGCGTTTGATCCGATCAACGAAGTTACTGTACGCTGGGCCCGGTTAGTACTGCGATGGGTGACTGCCTGTAGGCAGGTAAACTATCTCGGTATGTAACCAACCGCCTAGGTCAACTCAGCCTTCCATCCTTCCCGGGTAGGTAAATCGAGTACCGGCCTATCTCTGGCTGGGGTTAAGGCGGGGCGCGTCGCCGCGTTCACTTGTGTCGGATGACAGGTAACACTGTGTGATCCCATACGGCAGGTGACGCTCCGTAGCTATGAGATAGGCGTTCCATTACGGGCTATATCACCACCACGGTTTTTTGTTTACACGATGAAGCAAACAAGAAGCAAACATATGAAGAAAATGTACTGAATATACACGTGCACGACGTATGCTCTAAGTTTGCTTCATGTTTGCTTCATCGTGTAAACACCCCATAACGTGCGTTTATTTGATTTGTCCAGTTAACTCCACTTGATGACCGGAAAGGGTTTTAACAAATTAGTTACGAGTGGCAGCGATATCCCACAGAAAAAAATATTTTAGGCCTACTTTGTTCACAATGTAATGATAGCACAGAAAAAATACATAAACATAAAAAAACATAAACATGATAAACAACACGACGGACGGTAGAACAAGCAGTCAGATAACCACAAATAAATAACCGCCTTAACTAACAACTTAACAAGCAAAAAGCCGAATGAATGTAATATACAGGGTGGTCCAAAAAACGGATACCCAGTTTTATTTTAGGATAACTTCGGCAATTCAGCACCGATTTTAGCCATTCTTTCACTGTTACAAGCAGAAATTTATGGCGCGTAAACGTGAAGTTCTTCCACCCACCGCACCTTTATTGTGTGACCACATTACCTAGCTAAACAGTTCTCAGTTCGTAAGCCCATGATCAAACAGCGATCATCCTTTGTTATTCTGCCCATATCAAACGATTTATTCTAAAAATTA
>Ga0209367_1006661_pt1 | contig 15968 bp, 13 predicted proteins | sample WorMetLIZISLAND2_FD_187412 | JGI IMG/M metagenome (GOLD analysis project Ga0209367, IMG submission 187412) | Marine gutless worms symbiont microbial communities from Max Planck institute for Marine Microbiology, Germany - Olavius geniculatus... ... | reverse complement strand
ATAAATAACTGGTCTCTCTAGCCTCGCCAGTATTAGTTGAGATTCTTCTTCCAAGATCAGCCAGGAGCTGGCGAGCTGATGCGTTGAAAACTCCCAAGGTCTCAATGGCAATGGGCTCGAAGATATTAGTATTATTATTATTATTATTAAAACATTTATATAGCACACTTTTGCCACGACCCAAATGACAGAAAATGTGTTAAACAGAGCTGCTTTTAAACGTGCACGAAATGTTAGTATTGTCATATCATTACACCTGAGAGCAGCCGGCAAACTGGTCCATACTCTTTCTTCTTCAGGCTAATTTAGATCCCTCGGGTGAGGGGTCAGCCACACGGGTTCTCCGTCTCCACTCGCCTCTATTCTCCACGTCCATCAGGTCGACCCGCAAGTCCTCCATGTTGTACTTCACGACGTTGATCCACCTTTTTCTCTGCCTTCTCCTACTCCGTTGTCCACGTACGTCTACCTCCAAGATTCTCCTGACACAATCCTCCTCTTCTTGGCGTTGTACATGCCCAAACCATCTCAACCTGGCCTCCCGTACTTTGTCCGCGATGCACGCTACTCCGAGGATGCGACGGATATCGTCAAACTAGTCCATATATGCAGGACCTAAGACAGAAAAGCCTCTGTCTTCGTCTGTGAAACAGTAAGTTGACGTACGTGACTGGGTTGAGAACGACTTTAAGGCCTTAAGTGTCTCGGAAAGGAATAACTGTTTCACATTTACAGACGCTATTATAGCGAATATAACATAGACTTGCCAAGCGATCGGTCGAGTATCTGTCGTATGGCGTTGATATCGTCGTCTGGCATGCTAGTGTAGTGAGCAGTGGACTGTCGCTGATGTAGAATCTCCCGAGCCAGTTGGTCTTTCAGTGTCGACAACTATACACATCACAACTTTGTATAAACTAATGAAAGTCTATAATATTAAAAATTCCCCAGATTATAACAGCTTTATTCGTTACGTTGTTCACGTTTAGCAACTGCAGTGAACCGCGATCGTTACGAGTAGATTAGTAGGAAGCCAAAACGAAACGTCGTCAACAATGTAAGTAATAAAAATTTAAAAAGTGGACAATTTAATGAATCTTTGCACCTTATTAACGTGCGCACGTATAAACAACAACAACAACAACAACAACAACAACAATAAAAGTAACTAAATAAAAGCGACCAAAGCTTTGAAATCTCGCCGAGACTAGTAGCCTACTGTCATCGACCTTGGATGACCTTGAAGGTCACTGACAACCAGTACTGTCGGCAGTCGGCTATCCTAGCGACAGCTGGGCTTTTTGTTATACTACTGCAGGCATGGCGCTACAGACAGTAAGATCGTGTTATAACAAACCTGTTCCTGGAGGGTTGTGACTTGCATCCTGTGGGCGTGTTCTTTGGTCTCGAGCAATCTCTCCGCCTGCTGCTGAGCGGAACAGAGTCGCTCCGTCTCCAGCTTGTTCTTATACTCGTGTCTCGCACTCAACTCCATCAGCCTGATAACAGCATCAAACGCAAAGACCAAGCAGGTCAACTCAGCCTGGCCATCCCTCCTTGGGTGGGCGCAAAGATGACAAACAAAACAGCTTTCCCTAGTACTCAATGCATAAAGCACTCCGTGCAATGCAATGCACTAGCCCTGTATCAGTAGTCTGGCAGTGTAAACTATTGCCCGGCTGAGGGCCAAGAAAACAAGGTCAGCGCCGCCTTATGGGCTTTATGGTTCTTTGAAAGACTTTTTTGCGTTACCGGTACAGAGAAAGTACGTTTGATCACGGTCTACAGTCTATTGCGCGAGTGTAGCAACACATGGTAAACTGTAGATCGTGACGTGTTGAAGTATACTTATTTCATGACCGTGATCGACGGTGAGTTTTACCTGTTACGTGTGTTATAAACAGACATGAGACGCGTTTCAACCGTCACACTTGACTGGAGTGAGATTGTAGACGGTTATAACTCTGCACAGAAATTGCGATGAAAGCTAGGAGTGAGTGAGTGAGTAGTTTCTCAACGGCACATACATGCAGGAGCTAGGAAAACATAAAATGAGAGATGGTGTGCAGCATAGATGTAAAAAACGTTTTTTACGTTTTTCATTCTTGCCACGTTTCTAACGTTTTTTATTTTGTTCAACGTTTTTTGTTTAAAAAACGTGCATTGAGAATCCCATCAAAAGCTTCGTGAAGCACTTTTGAGACAGCAGAAACGAATTAATATAGGTCATAGTGATGTAGTTTACTTAGTTAGTCCAAATATACTAAATAAACCCTTTTTAACTAGCATATTTAGTTAATTTAATGCTGTTGTCTTACGACCACACAGCTAAATTAAAATTAAATCAAGTTCTCTTTATCTAAACTATTATTTCAGGTATACTGCGCTTACAGCATTAGTCATAAGGCAAGAGGTTGAACACATTATGGCTAACGTTTTTTATTCAACGTTTTTAAACGTTTTTTTTAAATTTTTGCCACGTTTTTTTACGTTTTTTAACGTTTTTCTTATTTTTCCTAGAACGTTTTTTTTACATCTATGGTATGCAGTGATGAGCCGCGGGGCGTTACGTGGTCAGTGCTGTGTCATGCATGTTGTGTGTTTCTGATAGTAACAAAACTTGGTCAGTTGATTCTCATGAAAATCATTGAACTTATTGCCATCAGATGTCAAATTTTAAGGCTAAACTGCGTTAAATTCAATTTCGGCTGCGGCTCCGCCCCGGGTCTCGCTGGGAAAGCTTCCAGCGCTCCTCTAGACTTCCTGGGTAAATTTCAGAAGTCCTACTTCTAAGAAAAGAAAGTTAGGAAAGGAAAGAAAGAGTAAGGAAAGGGAAGAAGAGAGGATAAAAAGGAAGGGGAAAAGAAACGGAAGGAGAAAGGGAGGGAAAAGAAAAAAGAGAGTGGAAAGAAAGTAGGGATGTTGGATATATGCGAATATGCGATCGCACATGCGATCGCATATTTTGCCAAAACCCGCATATCGCATATTTTTCCGCATATATTATGATAACCTTTTCAGAATCGCTTATGCGAAAATTATGCCGCATATGCCGCATATGCTGCATATGCAAAAATTCGCATATATTCGCATATATGTCGCATATTTCCGCATATGCGATCGCATTTTTCAGCATTTTCCTTGTCCAACGTTGTTTTAAGACTGCTAAATATTTTGGCGGCAAACGACTACCGGTATTTGCAATTAGACGTTAAATAAATTGAAGTCAAAAAGTCAAAACTGTGCAGAAAAGGCCTATTAATAATCATGATTTTAATTCTTTGTCACTCGAGTTTGCATATGCCGAAAATATGCGAAAAAAATATGCCGCACATATGCATTATATGCCGCATATATGCCGCATATTTCGCTAAATTCTGCATATTTTCCCGCATATTTTGCCTCCAAAAGTTCCGCATATTTAAAAAACCATTCTCCGCTATAAACCAACATTCCTAAAGAGAAATGGAAGGAAAGTGCCCCTCCCCCTATGATATCTCACAGTCGCAGTTTCGGTTATGCAGTGGTAGTGTGACCTGCGAGTGTGGTCGTCGTCTGCCTGACAGAGCTGCGTCTGCAGCGTCTGGACGTGCTGACGCAGCTCGAAGTTCTCCTGTTCCAGACGATCCAGACAGCGATCAAGCGAACTCATCTCGACTCCCGCACGCGTCATCAAGTCGTCCGACTGAATCTTTTCACGTTCCGCCTATGCAACAATTTATGTAAAAAAAACTGTTCAGTTTATATACAGTGTAAGGAGGACATCGTTGTTGTAGATATAAAAAAGCACAGATCACAATTTAATAATTCAAACTTTACCATTACGCAGTCAGGAAAGGTCTTCTGGGATTGTGTAATCCATCTGGTTGTTATATGAAACTTTTTTTCAGTCTGTAGCTGGATTTACTAAACTGGTGCTTTGCGGCGTCCAATTTTTACGCGCGAAAGCAGCTACTGCTTTCAGCGCGTCTTAGCCATCGCAATTCTGTCTGTCCGTCTGTCCGTCAGGCACACGGGTGGATCAGTCAAAAACGGTGCAAGCTAGCATCACCAAATCTTCGCCGTCGGCTGCCTGGAAGACTCTAGTTTCAGAAACCGTAAAGTCTTTCCATAAGTTCGAAAGGGATCACCCTGAACAAGGGCGCTAAATAAGAAAAGGGTGAACGCAGATTTCAACGGTGTAAGTCTCGATTTTCTAGGTTCAAAGAAAACTGCGCATGAAGGCATCAAATTGCGGTACCCCCGTAAAAGTCGCGACGAAATGGCTGGAGATAGACTGACAGTTTGCGAATAGGAACTGCTATAGGTTTTCGCGCGTCTCGTGAGCATTAGCTCAAATTTCTTGTATAAAAGCCTTGACGAATACGTTTATGAATTTTTCATTTGCATTTGCGAATATTTGATAGCCTAATCTGTGGCAGCCGCAAATTAGAGCATTTCAGCCAATTACGATGTTGTGTCAATATCTGACAGTATGAAAAAAAATTTATGAAAAATTTAACAGTTAATTATAATTATTATATCAGTTGCGTAATGTTGCAGAAGAATATCCAACCTGTTACATGAGGCCTCTGATGGGCAAAGGGCTAGGAACAAGCCCCGTGCACTTTTCCCTAAATTTGGCATTGCAGTCCAGACCTACGTCTACTGTTTCCCAGCCAGCTGTTTATGAGCATATTTTTGTACACCAAGACCACTCTGCAAAAAGTAATGACCAGACGCCAAGTGAGCATTATCTCTTTTAAAATTTAAAATTTAATTATTGTGGTATCCGTTATGCACGATGATGAATGACTCGAAACTTTTTGTTGATGCTTCAAATCGTTTCAATTTAATGCCCTGTAACGTCATAAATCACAATGACGTCATATCCGCAGCAGACTCACAGCAGTCAGTAAAAAACGCATTTTTCACCGATATATAGATTGTGAAAAAATCGTGTTCAGGCTCAAAACTTTTTTACCGGCCCCTCGTACAACCATACCATTTTTTCGTATTCTGTATTTTTTGTTGTTAATCTAAGCCAAATTTATTACACCAAAAGGATGCAAGATACACTGCATACACATTACGCAAACATAAACAGAAGCAACATAAACGAAGAAACTATTGGATAACAAAATGACTAGTACGATTCAAGATATAAAAAGAATAAAGTTTAAAGTGAAGTCCCAGATCTATAGTCGCCATGAACCACACACAGCCTAACACAACTGCAGCCACAAGCTGTCACCAAGTAAACCAAGTAAAATGCCCAAATTTCATCACGCCGACTTCTACCAAGACTTCCCTCGGAAACGTATCGGTGAAAGTCGCAGACGCGGACCATGAAAGTCTCGGACACAAAGTCACAGACCATCTCCACATGTTAAAATGGTTGCGGCAAATCCGTATGTGTCGCTTTAATGGAATTTAGTCCGTGACAGCACACGGGGAAAGACGGCGACAACTTTTGCGATCGCAAAGTCGGCGTACAGTGGAATTTGGGCTTTACACATCATCGACGACAACAGAATCAGCTGGTCTATAGAGACTGACCTTGTTGAGCGTTTTCTTGAGGTCGTGTTTATCTTTCTGAAGTTTAGCGGCTGATCGTTCTGCTAATCTTTTCTCCGTCTCAGCGGCTGCCAGCGTGCGCTGCAGTGACGCTGTTAGCTCCACGGCCGACTGTTTGTCATCCGCCATCTTTTGAAGTTTGTCGCTCATTTCACGCTCTGCATCCTGACGCTGAACCAGCATTTGCATCAAACGATAGCCAGTCAGTCAATCCATTTAACTACGCAAGCCGAATTGCGAGTTTTTACCGTGTAATTTGCATTTAAACAAATAATGCCGCCTAACCTAAATGGCGCTCACATTTTTACTTTCGGGAACCGTTTTCGAAAGAAAAACGTTTGCAATTTAAGATCCAAAATCGTAGATACCTCAAGTTTAGTACGCAAATTTTATACATCACAGGATACTCGTCGTGCCAATCAACTAGACTCCCAAGCCTTGTTGAAGGCTAAGTACTGCCCGCGGGTAACCGCAATATTATGCACACCATCATGTGACCTTGACCGTTAAGTATGACCTTGAAGTTCAACAGGGTTCAAAAAATTGTCAAGGTTTATGTTTGTGCATAATTTTATCAAGTTAAGTGCACCGGTTCATGATCACAGATAAAAACACCTGCCATCAGGTAATCGTTCATTGCAAAATAATAGGCCTAGTTGTCACTATCCGCAACACAAATCTGAGGATGACCCAAAACAAAATAAAAAAACTGCTAAAGCAATGAAAACAGAATAGCTAAAACTTAGTAGCACTGTTTGTATAATATGCACAAACTAGACAGCAGTCGTAGCCCGCAGGTACCTCCGCCAAGGCAAAGCTATTCGCCAGGTGGCGTCACCATCTTCGTTCCTTTATGCCCCCTTTAACGCAATGGTAACGAAAATTTTAAAGTGATCCAGAATCCAGGATTCCTGCCGGATCAGCCCCAAAATTTAATCGCTGGTAGTTTATGCCATGCCCAACATATCCTCAAAATTTCAGAAAAATCCGTCCATAATTTTTCGAGTTATCTTGCTAACACGCAGACAGACAGACAAACAAACTCTGGCAAAACATAACCTCCTCGGCGGAAGTAATAAAACTTTAATCCGACAGATAAAGCCACGTTTGTAATTTATATCGGAGCCTGCATACGTTGTGAGTCTGTCGCGCCTCGGTCTCAAGTTGGGTACGTTTCAGTTCACTGTCGGACAGTTGAGTTTGCAGCGTCTGCAGACGTTCCGCCAGCGCTTTGTTCGTCTTTTTAGCTTCCGACAGCGACTCACTACAAACCGTCGCAGTTAAACTGTTGTTATATAATACAATACCGTGTTCAGTGCGTAGTGAAATCCATTGGATACCCTTTTTCGTCCGACTAGGGTGTATGGGAAGCATCGTAAGCCCAGATGCTCAAACTGGGTCGGGAAAAGTGTATCAGATAGAAGAGGGGCACCGCTTCCAAATGTCCCTCCTACGCTCAACGTTTTTATTTTAGTGCTCAACTAAATTCCTCGATCGCAAGATCTGTATATCTTTGTAAATTCGTTGAAACAGCCTTCAGCCTGAAATGTATAAAGCGCAGGATTGTTGTCGTCTGACCGGGTATTGTCGAAGCGTTCCTGCAGCACTCGCCGATCCTGCTCTTTAGTATCCAGTGTACGCTGCAAGTCAGATAGACGAGCATTGAGATCCGTGATCACTGCCGTGCTTTCGGACAACGTGGAGTTCAACGCCTGCACCTACAGAACATCGTAATAGCAGCTATTGTAGTAATTAAACCGTAACTAAAAGTGTTTTCAAAAATGTGCAGTAAAATGCTGAACTATTTTACGTTTTATGATCTGATAAAAACTCATCCTTTGAATGCAGAACAAATTATAATTCTATATGACACAGGGCCGAGTTAAGACCAAACTGGGCCTGGTGCTACTGCCCAGAAAAGAGCCCATTTGGTTTTCGAGATTCAAGATCGACCAAGAAGTTCAGACATCTAGCTTAAGACGCAACCACCGGCGACGGCAAAGATTTTAAAGTGCTACGAAAAGATTAAGATGCCGTAATCGAGATGCCGAAAGCATCAAGGGAAGAGGTGCGGGAAATAGGCATAAATGTAAAAAAAACTTTTTAATGTTTATTAAGAGTATTATAAGAGTATAAAAACACGTTTTTTCCTTTTTTTTATTTTTAAAAAATGTTTTTTTTATTTCTTGTTATTTTTATATTTTTTAATGTTTTTTGTGCTTTTTAATGTCATGTTTTTTTGCTCTTGTTAAATCGTTAGAATAAATTACTACAGATGTGTTAAAAACTGTTAACGTGACTAGTATACTTGGTATTTGTTCAGACATTTAATTGTTTAGTTCATAATTGAGTATGTACCATAATCACGGTTACATAAAATAAAAAATGCCTAAAGAAAAAAGTAGAAATTGGAAACATTTGCAGTTTAATGCTTTTTATAATGTTTTATAATGTTTTTTTATAAAAGTATAAAAACATGTTTTTAAGTTTTTTTTATTTGCAAATGAATGTTTTAACATCTATAGGAAGAGGTATCATTTGACTAGAAACCCGAACGAAAAATAAATTTTATGCATATTTGAGGTCAGACACAAACCACTTGAAACGTCTTATTACGTCAAGACCCATAGGTCCTATTACGAGTCCACGTGCGCCAGGTGCGCGCAAAAATAATATATACATAAAAAATTCTTGCCTACTCTGTAACCGTCGGCCTATTTTAGGCTATTAAACTTTCATAAATGGCCATAATGCTGCAGCAGCAATAGCACCTACTTCAAAGCTTAATCTGGCAGTGATACCACAAACGAAACCATTATCTGTAGGCTTACGATACTTCTTCATATCGGAATTGTTCTTTAATACTTTTTCAACATTAAAATTACCCGCTGATGTTTTTTTTATCCTATTTTCGTTAACATTTTTTTCACTTTTGAAGAAAAGGGAAGCGCACCCTCTTGGAATACGACGTCGAACGTCACGTGCATTTTGGCGAGAATAACGAATACATTTCTAAAGCGACGGTGTAGACTAGGGAGGGGGCTACTCTATGGCAGAGAGACCGATAGACTGAGTGTGTTGGACAGACCTTGTCCTTGTGGGTGATTTCCTGTCGCTCGCTCTGAGCCAATGACAAGTTGAGTCGGTCAACGTTCGTCTGCAGTGAATGCGCCTTGGTCTCAACCTCGTCTAATTGTCGCGTCAACGCGTCCACACGATCCGACAGCACCTAGACGCAGTAACACCAGACCCGCAATGTTAAGGCACGTACAGAGCAAAGTAACTGAACTGAACTGAACTAAAATGAACCGACATGGTTTAACTTTTAACGAAGTGACCAATGGGGCATCAGTAATGCATTACAGTAGACATCGTCTAACGGCCTCGGTGGCCTACTTGACTTTAAAAGGCTTTCGACTATGTTAGTGATTACCAACTAAAGTCAGCTTGTAAGGACGCCATATGCATAGCCCCATCTAAGGTTACCCAAATGATTTTTGCTCTTTTAGAGGACTGATATCATCACATCGTCCTTACACACAGTTGTAAACTGGTAAATTTTTTTACATATAATATATTTGCTGTTTTATTGCCAGAAGTCGGGGAATGAGCCTGACGCATGTAAAAAGCACAATCAGGATCCGTATCTTTACCTTTTACCTTTTTAAGGCAGAGCAGTATACCTCCGGTTGGGTACAACACGCTGGATGTGTCTACCACTGCTGCTGCTCCTAATACGCTGCTGCTCGTTATACCTGGAAATCAAGGTTGGCTGTGGTAGACTTCGACTGACGTCATCTAATTGCCAAACCCTTAACCCGCACCTCCGTCAGATGCAAGGATCTTGGTGATATTTGTTGTACAAGCCGAGGTATAGCCCATTTTGTCTTAAATTTTGTTGTCATGGCAACAAGGGTTGGTCGGGGTAAAATTCAGTTAGCAGCATTGGATGGCCCATTTCCGAAAACTCCTCCACAGATGCAAAAAAAAATCTCGCAGATATCTCTTACACAAGCTGAGTTATAGCCAATTTGTCCCAAATTTCGTTGCCATGGCAACGGGGGTCAATTTCGAACAAGAGGGGTGTATATTTCACCTATATGGTGATCAAGAACCCCTGGGCGAATTAAACCCAAATTTTTTTGGTGGTAAGCGTCCACGACATAATCACGCCGTTCAAATTTGGTGACGATCGGTTCAGGGGTTTTGGGTGGGCTGAAGGTCAAATTTAACTTTTCCCATAGACTTTGAAGGTCGTCCTTACAACACTCACACTACCGTGTAAGGTGTGATAATAATTTTTATTATGCCTGTATTTCGGCCTGTTTGTCTGCGAGTGTCATCCGAAAGCGTTGGTTGTCGCCGTCCAGTGCTCGCCTGAGTAGTTCAACGCCTGTAAGTTGGTTCTCGGTCTCACTGACTGTCAGTCTCAGCTGTCTCACGTCTTCTTCAAGTCTCGACTCGTTCGATGTACTCTTGCTTAGCTTCTCCTATACGCAATACGTGTTATTAGTAGTATTATTTTTGGCTAAACTAAAATGTTACAGAAAATAATCATGTGTGTTAAGGACTGAGCAGGGAAAAGTGACACCCTATTCAACTACGTCAGTATAATGCCTTATAAACAGCAGAACACTAAAATTTATACGTTTTGAAAATTTTTTTACGCGCGGTAGCAGAATGCTTCGCGCGTCTTAGCCATGGCCTAAGCGTCTGTCCGTCCGTCCGTCCGTCCGTCTGTCTGTTTGCCACACTGCTGTATTGTGTCCAAACGGTGCAAGCCATAATCACAAAATCTTTACCATTCGCTGCCCCAAGAACTCTAGTTTACCGCAACAAAATTTCGTGCCCCTGGATAAGGAAATTCCCCTTGATCTAGGGTGTCAAATAGGAGTACCCTGTCCTAGAAAAAACGTTAGTTTGCCCCTATTGGCTCTTATAGTGTGAAAACGGTTGCAGATAGGTACAAACTTGCTGCATATTATAACAAGTACTGGTGACAGGCTTTTTAGATTTGTCAACATCGATGACCTTGAACGACTCTGAACACCCCAAAAAGGTGTTTATAGTGAATTTTCCTTAATTTTTGGCTGCAGCACACATGTCAACAGTGAATTGTGACGAAATGGCTGGAGATAAGCCATGACAACTTGCACATGAAATTTTTAGCATTAAACGTTTGATTTCAGCAGTCCAAGTCCTAACCCCCTATGTTCAAGGAGGCCTGCGCACGCGGGCGTCGAAAAGGGATACCCCTCTAAAAAGTGATTATTTTACTGCTATTGGCTCGTGTAACGTAAAAACGGCTGCAGATAAGTACTTGCTGCTTATCATAACAAGCACTGGAGACAGGCTTTTTAAATTTATTAACATCGATGACCTTGAACAACCTTGACTCCCCAAAAAAGGGTTTATAGTAAATTTTTCATAATTTTTGGTTGCAGCGCACACTTTGAGGGAATTGCGACAATATGACTGGAGATAGACCAAGACAACCTGCGTATGAATTTTTTGGCATTAAACGCAGATTTTAGCAATTCAAGTCTCGACCCTCTAGGTTCAAGAAGGCCTGCGCAGGCGGGCGTCAAAGACAGCTACCTCCCTAAAAAGTGGTTATTTTACCGTATTAGCTCGTCTAGCGTGAAACAAATTGCAGATAAGCACAGACATGCTGCTTATCATAACAAGCACTAGTGACAAGCTTTTGAACGGTGTCAACATCAATGACCTTAAATGACCTTGAACCCTGAATGATAGGGGATTTTAGTGTTTTTTTTTGCAATTTTCGGCTGTGGCGCACATTTGAAGAGTGAACTGCGCCGAAATGGCTGGAGATAAACCTGGACAACCTGCGTAGGCCTATGAAATTTTTAGCATAAAACGTCAATTTTTAACAATCTAAATTCCGAACTCTTAAATTCAAGGAGTCTTCCGTATGGAGGTCTCAAATTTGGGTTCTCCTTCAAAATGCAGTATTATTTTATTGCATGCTGTACACGATTGCCCAGGTGACAGGACCGCTGCTATCGCGCGTCACGTGAGCTTTTCTCAAATTACTTGTAGCACTTCTGTTTCTATCCGTATCCTCTGCAAACTCCTGTGAAGGATATCACGCATTAAGCTTAGATGTACTCATTTAGTCTTTATTTAAAAACATTTTCACAATTCTGTTGAAACTTCAGTGTTTTCTCACATGCAGATTGTAAATCAAACAGCATCCTTCGTCGTTATTCAATCTAACCATTGTGACAAGGCGAATATTCGTAAACCAGAACTTGTTTACATCGGCGGAGAAAAAAACGAAGTTATTTAAAAATATGAACAAAAATTCCAAATATAATGCACTTAACATGAAAAAAACATCTCAAATACGACATTAAAAAGGTGTTACTTTTTGGCTCACCCGGTATATTATGTACAGAATTTGCACTTTAAAGGACTTTAAAATAAAGGACCGAGAAAATACAGTAGCTGTAAAATGCAGGACCATAAAGATGACGGATCATGATGGTCCTGTATTTGACAGTTCCCGCATTTTAGTCGCCCTAGAAAAACGTTAACTGGACGATATCACAGATGTCAAACGCCACGGCGGAGGTAAACGATACAGTGGCACATAGCCTAGTCAACTCAGTTTCAGAGGAGATCAAGACAGACAACATAATGCAGATCAAACTATCACAACGTGCCGTTGTATTACGGATGCACCCGAATGACCCGAATTTGCCGTTCCCATTCTTTCCCACTTTCATGAAGTCATTCTCAATGAAACAATATTAAAAAATGCACGACACAAAAATGCAGGACAGGAAAATGCTGCATAAACATGCATAGATGTAAAATGCGAAACTGAAAAATACGTCTGAAACTTTTTTTTAAAACCTAAAGTTTTCCACCGTTGCTTTGCACCTGTAGAAGTTGTTTATCGTTCTCGGTTGCGGCCAGATTTCTCTCAAAGTTGCTGATACGTTCAATCAGTTGAAATTTCTCACGCTCGCAGTGTTTTATCGACTCCTCCTGTAGCAACATTGCCGTCTTGGCGCTTGTTAGTCGCTCGTCTAGCTCACGACGACCTCAAACATTGTTTATCAGGCGTTTACATTTTTTTCTGTTATTTTAATAAAAAATGCGATTTAGTCGTTTTTAAATAAAAAAATAGTAATGAACGTGAAAAAAACTAATTCTTTAAAAACTCATATAATAAACATGTACACATGTTTTTAAAAATTTTATTTTTAAACGTTTTACGAAGATTGTTTTAACTTCTAATAAACGTCGAAAATTAGTTAGCACTTAGCAATAGTTTTTTTTAGCTCATCAATGACGACGATTTACAACAACCATGTTCAACACATCAAAACGTTTCCGATAAAATAATACCAGGTTTTGTATTTGGATTTTGTTACTTTTTGGCATCACACCAATATCAGCTAGTTAAGCATAATATTTTATTTTTGATGACAATAATTCACGAATGTAACCAATATCAGACTCGCTACCTTGGTCGAGTTGTTGGAAGGCGGTCTGCAATTGTTGCAGACGGGTTGAAAGTTGGTCGCGTTCAGTTTCCACGTCAGACAACTGACCCGTTACACTGGCTAGCCGGCTTTGTAGATCATCCTTTATTAGTCACACATTATATATAAAACGCATTATGACTATTATTATTATTTTTATACCCCCGCTAACAAAAATCATTATTGTTATTACTCGTCAGACTAGCTAGCCGACTCAGTAAATCGTCCTTTCGACACACGACAGTCACGTCTTAAAATGTCTTAATGTATATCAGACGACACATACCGTAAGCTTAACAGCAATATCAACTTTTCATACATTCATAACTTAATCAGACATTCAACGATTTTCAACATCTTTTGCACTGAACAAATCAGCAGTAAACTTCTGAAAACGCTGATCGTTACAGATTCCATCACATCCTAAAAATATACACCGTGTCTTTAAAAAACCGGACGCCTGTTACGATTTTAAATAACAATCCGGGTGCAATATCAACAAATATTAGTATGCGCCTGTGATTCGTTCGCGACACATGGCGCTATACAAATGTGTTTTGATTGATTGACGGATTAATTGATAGTCAGCACTTTATAGCACTTGGAACTTTGTAGAAAGTATAAGGAACAGAGCACCAGTTGAAGTCTTCCTGTGGCTCCACAGTAGAGACAACTGCACGGTATATGTGCGGATCCCCACATTTTGCCAAAAAGCCTATCCGTCTTCTAAATCCGGCGGTCTTGATAATTATAACTACGAATCTACGGTTAAGACGCTGGATTCGCGATCAGGAGGTCGTTGGTTCAACTCCCTGTTGAGTCGCTTAGCATTTGGATGGGTGACTGTCTGCGGATAGATAAGCCATCTCGGTATAAACCAACACCAAAGTCAACTCAGCTTTCCATCCGCACGGGGTAGGTGAAACGAGTGCCGACCTGTCTGGCTAGAGTTACAGCGAGGCGCGTTCGTCTGTGTTGGGTGATAGGTGATCTCAGATGGCAGGTGACGCTCCGTAGCTCTGAGATGGGTTTACATTTGGTTAAACTTAAACTGACCCGTTCTCGCTGAGTCTGAATGACGCGCTCTGAGTGATGACGCAGCGAGGCGCGTATCTCGTCTGGATTGATTTCAGACACCGCCGAGGTGACGATGTACCTCGACGCACTCTCTGATCCACCGCTACCTGCTTCACCCTCCTTCTTCTCCAGCGATCCGCCGATCCGCTGCGATGATCCGCTGCGAAGTGGAATTACTGCTTTTCCATCACCTTCTGTCATCGTCGCGCAGGTTTCGTTGCCAAATCCTGGAAGAAGTTTCGTATCAACTGACGTCACTATTAAAAGGTATCCGGATTTACGGAGGCAGTGTTGAACAGTCCTAATACGCATGCAGCGAATTATTGAAACATTTGTGATTGACTACATCTACTTCATAATGCTTTCTTACACTGACGATTTAACGACTAAAATGGCAGCAATCGTTAGATAAATATTAACAATTAAAGACGTGATTAATCCTTGATATCCGTAGTCTAACCGAGGGAAGTAAAACACGGGTTTTGGTGCATGAATTTTTTTAGGTTGGAAAAACCTTTTTACACTATGTTAAAAAATTCCCTCCTGCGAAACAGTTGATCTTCACGCAACGCCCGGTGGGTCATGTATTTTGCGGCCCCGAGCGAGGCGACACAAGAATAAGGTAAAAAATAATGATTGAAAATAATGATACATGCGGACAGTACTCCCGCGCGATTTTCCATAGCAAGACAGGTCAGTTCTCATCTGAGAACACAAAAAACATCAGAACTCTTGGCTGCTGCAAACTCGACCGTTGGAGTTTACAGCTCTCCCCTGACCCCTATAACTGGGAAAAAGGGGCTCGCTGCAACGCTGCCCTTTCTTCAAATCTTCGGGCCTTGCAACTAAAGCCTCTAACTTATTGTTGAACTAAAGCTCCTCAAATCCTTGCTACGTTACTGTAACTGAAAACGCCACTGTAAAAAAATTATAATTGTTAATCAAGCGGGGTTGTAAACACAAACACGAATCGCGCACTGTTCGCTGTGATAGTGGCATAAACAAAGGGGGTACACGGTACAGAGGGACCAGGCCCCCAATCCTTCTTTTCCGATAATGCACAAATTCTCAGTCTTTGAGTAATGTCGTGCACACGTTTAAACTGCACTAAATTTGATCAGTTGGTTTTCAAAAAATAATCAAAATTGTGGATAAAAGGGGAAGGAAAGGGAAAGGCTAAAGGTAGGAAAGAGACAGTAGAAAAAGAAAAAAAGGGCCGAGGCCCACGCCCCAATATACATTTCTGGTTACGCCACTGGCTGACCTCTGCGGCGGGGAGACGCTGATCGTGAGCGCGATGATTTGTCGGAGGACGATGGAACGCCGACAGTTCGTCTCAGTGCTGAGACGATGCTGCTCAGTCTCCACTCCAGATCCTTCGCCGATGACTCCGTGTCACTCAACCGTCCTTCCAAGCCTTCGGCGCGTCCACACGCCGCTTCCAAATCCATGCGTGCGTCCGCCAACTGCAGTCCACAGACCACTAGATACTCACTCCAGCCATCGCCTTAATATATATGCATCTTTATTCACCACGAAAGGTAGCAAACAAATACAAAATAAAAGAAAAACTTAACTAATTACAGTTCATACAGTTCATATATAGCTGAATAGTTCGTATTTTCACACAGAACATAATAGGTCCACCGACAGCGACACGCATCGACAGCAACAACTATGACAAACCCTTTTTTTACTAAATATTTCTCGTACCTTTTGAGCAACAACTCACTTGGAAGTCTAAAGTCAAAGTAACTTAAACATGCATTAATTAGTATCATATTCAAAGTACAAAATAATTTCATTAAAAAACGTATG
>Ga0209367_1006660_pt1 | contig 15968 bp, 10 predicted proteins | sample WorMetLIZISLAND2_FD_187412 | JGI IMG/M metagenome (GOLD analysis project Ga0209367, IMG submission 187412) | Marine gutless worms symbiont microbial communities from Max Planck institute for Marine Microbiology, Germany - Olavius geniculatus... ... | reverse complement strand
AGCAACTGACAGCACCAGTTGAGACTAGCAAGTTTGTACCTGTGACACATTATGACGTCAGCGTTACATCACGACTAGCAAAAAATATTTAATCAACTGCCATATTTTGTTCAAATATTTCGAATTAATATTTCTTCAGCTACAACTGGTAAAAATTCCATGTAAATTGCTCGTAAGTTGAGTAAATTATGAAAAAAACAAAAAGGGGTCCTTTTTATGAAACACCATGTATAAACGTCATTAATATTCGCAAAGCAGTGCACGCCACGCGATGCTGCGAATGGCGCAGTCGACAGTGCAATAGATCACTGAGTGTAGATGCTCGCCGACGTACTGTATACAATTAAAATTGTTTTTAGCTTTTGGACAAATTATGAGATGTTTCCGTTTGCATGTTTTTTTAGATTTAGATTTATTATGTATCTTGTGCTTCCGTTGTTAAAAGTTGCGCTTGTCAACTTTACATTAAACGAATATATGATGATGATGAATGGACTCGCGCGGTCATTCTTCAATCGTTCTGGCTTTGTACTCGTACAGATTGCGCGTGATGCCGCAGGGGCGTTCGGAAATTATGCCGAGACGAAGATCGAGTAAGCAAATTGATAAGTAAGTAATCAAGTTAAATAAGTAAGCAAACCATCCAGTTATATCCTTTGTTATCACCAGTAAAGTTCCTGATGTGTTGTAAAGACCAGTATAGTCTAAAAAGACAAGCGCCAAAGTAATTTGGTAAATAGCGAAATCACTAATCGATGCTGCCACCTGGCTAATCATTAATCGTCTTTTTTTCGTAAATCGGAATCAATTGTATGTTTTGTCTGCCAAATATTTTTTTCCGCTTTAGTGGGCTCCGGGCAGCCCATCTAACACATCGCGTCACTGGACTCCACAACTGTACCTGCCAAATGGCGTCCAAATCCGTCAAATGGCTCAAGCTGGAGGCACGAATGTGACAGACAGACTACAGACAGACCACGGTATGGGGAAATGTGCAAGAATAAGCGGAATCGCTTCCGTTGCAACAGCGATTCCACCTAAAATATTTCCTGCAGGAGGCGTTTTTCTTGTTTATTTTTGCAGTTGTAATATAGGACTACAACGTGTTATAGATTTCAAGATTTGTTTTACAGCATGTTGTACGACAAGTCTAGTATCATACATGTAAATGGAATTTGAGCTTCATAGAGCGACGAGTGATCACACTTGAGTTTGTGCTTGACGCGCTAAAGAGGATGCTGGAGGCCTAAGTCAACAATTAGCATCGCCATCGCTATCAGCAGCGGTTTCTAACATTGAGAGAAATGGCGCGTGGCGTCGATCGTTAGGCTGATTGCAGCAGCAGCCAGTGCAGTGTGCAGAATTACGTCAGTGAAGCAGAGCAAAGTCTTTGGTGGCGCCGTTCAACGCGCACTTAAATGTTCCTCGGGGGATCGTTGGACGTCCACGTAGGCGGTCCCACGTGGGTGCAGGCCGACTTGACTCGATCCCGGTTTGTAAACGGACCAGTAAGACCGTGTGCCGAACTGGGGACATATTAAGCTCGGTACGCAATAACCATATACGTACGATTCGTACGGGCCCGGCCATACGTAAGGTTAGTGCGTAGGTTCATGAGCGTTCGGTAAGCAACGAGCTATAAAAAGTTTGGCACGAAATACTACAAAATAAATAATATTCTGTGCAATATAAAATATTCAAATACTTATGGCTTAGATTTGATCGACAGAGCAAGCAACAAAATAGAACGCACTAAATAGCGCTCATGAGAACTGAGGTAAAACTGTAACATATGGATGCAAACATTTTTCAGTAAAACTTTGGAAACTAACTAAAAACTGCAAAATATTTAGAAAATCCGCTAAAATTTTTAGGCTTGCAAGGTTTTTAGGAACGGACGACAAACGGAGGCACGGACACTTTTATAGATTTTACTTGTTTTGGGCATTGAAAGCGAAGAAGTCCCCGATACGTTTCGCGACTGGTGGGTGACTGAAGACTCTTGGACGATCGCAGAGACGCTCATTCCGGCGAAATCCGGCTGACGTCCCGGCTTCCCTGTCCTGGTGTCCCGGCGTCCCGTCAGTTTTGGCTTTTGAGCGCCGGACGGTCTGTCGTCCGGTGACTTGGCGTGTGCTGGGCCCCCGGCTCAGCTTGAGCGGCCTACGGCCGGAGTCACATTAAAATGCCCTTTCCATGAAAAATCCGCTTGGGGAGAGATAATCACAGATTTGATATATCTCCCCGTTATTAAAATATCGTAGGCCCCATAAAAAGTCTCCCCATTATAGGATCGCCCCCCCCCCAGAAAAGTCTCTCGGCCGACAATTTAGCGGTAAAAATCCGTCCCGCCCGGACGGCCGCCGAGCGGGGCGGATTTTTGCCGGTAGGCTAAATTGTCGGCCGGGGAGACTTTTCTGGGAGGCGATCCTCTAATGGGACACCGGCGTCATCCCGTCTGATCGATGGATAGCAGTTCGTAGCGTGGGATGAGACAAATTCGACGATGACGACAACTGCTTAAATGCCTTCCGCATCAGGTGGCTAGCTCGTTCTACGCTCGGTCAGGGCACGTGTACACCGTAGAGATTCGCACAGAACAGAGAGGGATGTTTGAAACTCAACGTCGTGATCGGGCATTACACTTTTCGGATATTGTGCATTTCACTTTGTTTCAGAACTGCACTGCGCACAAATGTGCAAGATAATTATTATACGGGGGCTTAATAACACGTCGAAAATTGTTGCAAGTAACTTGTAGGTGATTAGGTGTGCAGCTGCTAATTTATGTGGTGCTTTAACTAGGCCTATAAATTGCTAGTAGAACGAGAGGTGACATGTTTGAGACAGCACCTCAAACTATAGACAGAATGTGTGCTGCATTACGTGTGAAATTTACTGAGTTTAAACACTGTTAAGCAAACATTATTACAGCTGGCCGATGAAAGTGACCGTGGGTTTTCCTTGTACGTGAATTAGGCCCTACAGTAAAATAGCGGCGGACAAGTGCCTTCCATGTTGAACGGCGTTGCCCCGTTTTCTCGCTTCCCCATGTGACTCCCTTTGTTGTGAAATATTAGGAAATTTCATCATATATCATATATTCGTTTAATGTAAAGTTGACAAGCGCAACTTCTAACAACGCAAGCACAAGATACATAATAAATCTAAATCTTAAAAAACATGCAAACGGAAACATCTCATAGTTTGTCCAAAATGTGTAGAATGATTGCAGTTTTGGGACGCAGTATGGACCATACTCGCAAACAATGTTCGAACACTTTTGAAGATGTTCAACCGTCTTTTCCAATGTTTACGCTCCTGCTCCCCACAACACCCCTCCCTGGCCGGTGCGGCTCACAGCACATCCAATCAATCAATATCCAGCAGCTTCTCTCGTCGTCTTGTACAAGACACGATCTGACTTTCGGCCTGTGCTAAGCATTCAAGCATCTAGTTTCGATTATCTAACAACGACTAAATAATATGTCGTCCTAGTGCTGACATAATGTGCGGCTATCCGCCTATAGACCTGCACAGTAACCTTCACCTTGACCTTGACCATTCGACACACTGGTCACTCTTGCTTCAAAGAACGGTCACACCAATTTTAATTTTCCAATTTTTCATTTTTCGCGTTGGGAGCCCGTGCGGTACAGACAGACGTAAACGTAGACGGACGGGCAATACATGTATTTTGCAGCCTGTTTGATCGACGACACAATAATTCTGGTGTCAGATTCGTGATGAAAAATAGACTGTGAATAATAGACTGCATGTCCAGCGACGAAACGATGAAGATACAGCGTAAACGTCGGCTTTCAGTAATCAAGGTATAAAATGAACGTTGACGATAGCCTAAAATTCCGACAAATAACGCTAATGATAATGTGAAAAGTTTGACGCTTCAGTGATCGTTAAAATAAGCATAGTTACATCAGATTGACAGACGGTACATTGGACTAGGCGACGGCGGCAGGTTATTACATTTTGCACGGCAGTGAAAGAATCGTGCAATCTAAATTTCTCATCACGCCAGACAGAATGCATACTGAAATCCATCAATCATCTCATGCCACATTGCAGTGTGCCAATCGACGCCCTGCGCTAAACTGACAATTTTCAATATTTTCTATAAATAGACCTAGACGTGAAAATTGGTTTTTGCAGTAAATCAGCCAGTTCATGCGGGACATTTTACGAGTACATCAGAAAAGGACATTGCTTGACAGAATAGCACAGCAAAGATAGACGTGGTTCGGAAATGTGTCAAAGGTAAAGGTAAAGTCCAGTACTTGCTATAGGCCTAGCGCTTCTTACATGAGACGGACTTAAGATCAGAAGCGCTTTACAATCTTGTAAGTGGCAGCTGATTGGCATGCTAATGATACCGCAGCGCACTATGCGGCCATCCATTGCCCGCGTCAGCGAACAACTGGACCCGCGGTTTGCAGCAAGCAGACATACCATTGCACCAATCACCCACACTAGGCCTTCACCCCGTAGCCCGTAAACTACTACTCATTTTCCGTCCCACAGAGGGTAAGAGGCTGAGTTGGCCTGAGCACATAGTAGGTTAGCAACTTGCTCATAGTTGCTTGCAAATGACGGCAGTGAGAATCGAACCGCAACCTGAAAGTTACGAGTCGACACCAACCAAAGATGTGAAGTAAACGGCTACCAGCAAAGGTGATGCACTGTTCCATGAAGAGGAAGAGGAGTCAAGGAAAACAACCAAAGAAATGGATAGAAGACATAAAGAAACACCTTCGGGAGAAGGAAGCAATGACGATAATAATGCATAACAAAGCCACGCGGAGACGTCTATTAGCAACCTCATCATAATCTTACAATGATGGGAAAGAAAAAAAAGAAGACAGAGGAAGAAGTGTTAAATATTCATGTTAATTCACTACGGTAGGCTATCACTGCCTAAAACGATCAGATACACCTAGACAAGGCCTGTTGCAAAGGTCGCTGTATTTAATTGGCCGTATAAGGTCTGAACAGCAAAAATGAGTATTTTATTAATTTGAAAGTAAACAACGAAACGCGTTGATATGCAGTAAAGCTAAGCGGAAAACCTTAATGCTAATGAGGTAAGCCTCTAATAACGGTCGCTACATCGAGTGCCGAAACTTAACACTTATCTAAGTTACAGTACAAAGAGTCAACCGGCGGCATGAACGGCGAACTACTAAGTGCTAAAAGTGATATGACAGAGAGACACGAAAGACCCGCACCGGAAATGCGGCTCCTACTTCCGGCTTGTCATGTGTGCAGGGCAGGAGTTCTGTGCGCATGCCTGAGGCGCCGACTCTATGCCCGTCCATCCCTTCCCCACCGCCAAGGGCTTTCGGGTTAAATTCCTGAAGATTCTTTTGCAACTGTAGAATGAGTCAATTTTTGCGTCTCGGCGTCTGGCACAAAAGAAAGAAGAGAGGAAAGAGACAAAATAAAAAAAACAAGAAAAGAGGAGAAAAAGGAGGGGTGGAAAACAAAACGGAGAGGGTAAGCACTAAGTGATGGATATAACAGAGAGACAGGAATTAAGGGAAGAAAGGGGAGAGTGGCGGTCATCTCGGGGTGATTTCTGAAAGTCGGCGCGTGCGCGTTGCGGTAGTCGAGTGCGCATGTGCGGCTGTCTGTTGAGCACGCGCAACGAGTGAGTGGCGCGACTCTGTGTGTTGGAGCGCGCAGTGCATACGGTACAGTTCCGTGCACGAGTGAGCGTGCTTCGTCTGCTGCTGCCAGCTCACTCGATCGTACCTTGGCGATTGGTCTGTCACCAGCAGCTGATGACTGGCAGCGGAACGAAGATGCCGGCTTGAGAACTAGAAGACAATGTGCTGCTCTTGCTAGACTAGACACCGACCATCAGCTGCAGCGTTTAAGCCAAAATCCCACTATTCTTCGATTTGTTGTCGATTTGCTGGATTTCATAGAACCTCGAATACATGCTGGATTTGTCGCCGTCTTTCGACTTTGTAGTGGATTCGTGCTCGGTGCCTTGTCGATTCGTCGACTCGCGCTGTAGGAAGCCTTCCAAGTCGTGACGTCACGCCAGGTGGTCACGTGACGAGCACCTGTCGCCGTGTGACGTCATGAATGGCGGGGCGGAGTCGGGCGGACTGACTGACCGCATTATCGTGCTTTCGGTGGAGCCAGAGAACACAACACATGGTTAGTATAAAATACAACATATGTACATGTGTGCACAACTTGAAAACTATATCGACCCAGTACCGACATGTTGTGCGGCCGTCCGCCTCACTTTTCGAGCTGAAAATTGGCACACTGGTTGATCCTGCTCTAAAGATAAAGGTAAAGGTAAAGTTCAGAACTTGCTATAGAGCTTCTTACATGAGACGGACTCAAGACCAGAAGTGCTTTATAATCTTGGAAGTGGCAGCTGATTGGCATGAGCTAATGATGCCGCTGCACAGTATGCGGCCATCCATTGCCTGCCTAAGCGAACAATTGGACCCGCGGTTTGCAGCTGGCAGACATTACCGTCCCAATCAGCCACACTAGGCCTTCACTCCGTAGCCCATAAGCTGCTACTCATTTCCCATTCCACCGAAGGTAGGTGGCTGAGTTGGCCTGAGCACACATTAGGTTAAGAACTTGCTCAAGGTTGCTTGCAAATGACCGGCAGCGAGAATCGAACCGCAACCTGAAAGTTACAAGTCGACAATAATCACTAGATACTTGCACCTACACAAACAGGTAGGTGTGAACAACTTGCCCAGAGTTGTTACTTGGTAGTGCACCGGCTGGTAATTGAACCGCGAACCTTTCGGTCTCGTATTCAATACCCTAACCGCTGAGCCACCAAGCCATTTGAAACATTTACGCCAATTTTGGTTGTTCTACCTATGCCTTTTCGTTTTCAAGTGAGGAGCGTGGACGGCATTAACAGAAAAACGGAAAAAACTTGTAGATTATTATGACGTCCGCACAATAAATTTATATACGCCTGTAGTGCAGTGGCATGGAAGATACTAATGAATTGCAGCGACGAACTTAGCAAACAGCAACGCGAAAGTATTTTAATAGCATTCAAAAGTATCAATAGGCCAGAGAGTGTCGGCTAGTCGGGCAGTTTATTTCAGACACTACGGGCCCGCGATCACTGACAAGGAGTGGGCGCCGTTCTGTGGGTTGAAGACTTCTCCATCGTGACAGCCGCCAATTGGTTGCCTAATGACGACTCCAGGACTAAAGTCTAGTTTCTATCTAACGCACGTAACGCAAGACACCTGCGTACTTTTCGACGGCACTGACACAGTCAACGCGACGCCAAAACGCAAGGATAAAAGCGGTGTCCATGCTTGCGTTGCGTACGTAACGTTACGTTGCGTCTCTTGCTTGCTTTGCGTTAGATGGAGATTAGCCTTACCGTATGCAATTACTTAGGCCTATGGTTTTGTGTAATAATTAGGCCTATAGGTGTATCGGGCGTCTCACAGCATTGCTGCTGCAAATTGAAGTCATTGTTTTGTGTTGGCAGGGGCGTCATTTAGGGAAGAGGGGTTGGGGAGTCTACGGACCCCCAAGGATTTATGATTTTATTTTTCCCCTGTAAATCGTACCTTTGAAATAGTGTTACTGCTGCAAGAACAATACATTACGTAGACTGAAAATCCCCATCGATTACTGAGACCCTCCTTCAATGATTTACTGAAATAACGCCACTGTGTGTTGGCGCGCTTTCTGCAGAGAATGATGATGATTGAATTAGCGCATGCAGCAGAGCGTTTCTGTGTCGGTATGGGGCGACTGAAAACGCGAGACCTGACATCGCGAGACTTGTTTTAATGTGCGAGTATCTGCTCACTACAATTTTTGCTGCATGGAATATTGTATGATCTGTATGCATATTTCTCAGTTTTTAGTAGTCTTCTTTGTCATTGTCATAAACTTCAATATCACGTAACCCCTGAAACGGCGACGAAAATGCAGAAAAATTTAAGTATTACGGTACAAAAACAGCAAAAAGTCAATACAACATTGAACGAACTTTAACGTTACGTACGCCTAATTAGCACTAGAAAGACAAGTGTTTCGTTACGAAAATTCTAACTAAACACCATCAAAAAATTAATAGCACTAATTACGCCAAACGTCTCTGTCGTATTGCAGAGGCATAGGCTATAATATAAAACTCGACGCACAACCTGAATTTAATAAAAAAAACTGAATAAACTTCTGACTCTTACGTCGTCATTGCCGGCATGGGCGCCTGACTGGTCTCGCTCTTGCTTCTGTCGACACGCGGCTGCAGGGACTCCCTATGAACGCCGACAGTACAGCAGAATGCGATAGCAGAGGCAGACTCGCCAAACAGTGAACGACGTTCTGGACGTCCGCATCACTTCCATGCGCTTCTTTCAGACCGATCTTATTCATGCGTAGTGGAACCAACATCCGGCTACCCCATGCAGCGCCGCTGTAGAAGTGCTGAAATACCGCTACTGACACTTCCTCAAAGTTCGCCATTGCACACGTCGGTGTGAACTGCGGCACCAGCTGTTGCGTTTTCTATTTTTTGTGAGTCTTTTATGTACAGATCTGGTGCCGCGTTGTCAAGTCTCGCAGTTTCAACGTCCTCGTCGACATATAGGCCTACGCCATCATCGTCATCATCAATGATGCAGTCGGGAGAAGTAAGCCACTGTTGAACTTTGGACTGACCAAGTCGCTTCTACTCTACACTGTGTCCCAAAAACGAGTGTATAAGGAACAGAAAATAAAAGTATTGACACTCCAGTCGATTAATCCGGCCGACTTGGGCTGTATGCTTGTTTAATTGGGCTCCGCCCTCGCCGGCTCAAAGTGCCGTCAAGGGGATGAACTCCCACGCAACGGGCCTAGTCCAGCTTCGCTGCCTAGTGCCTATGCGAAATCTTCTTCTAATTGCGCAGCTTCTGCCCATCAGCACCGACTGTTGACTGTCGCACGCTGGCGCTAGACATCACTCTTTGTTGCACGCTGCAGAGTCGGCGGAGTCTGCAGATGCAGATTCTGTCTGTCTGTCTGTTTGTCCGCTCTATTTATAGCTCTACGGACACTCCAATCGTAATGCTTGCTCGGAACGACCAACCGACCGAATTTGACGGACGGAAAGCACTGACGCGCGCTTGGCGCTAAGCCAGTCATTAAACTCTGCGAGATCAACAGACATTGCCGTTCCGTCCTATCCAGGTTTGCCGTGGATATGAAATTTGCCATCCATATCCATATCCATATCCATATCCACAGACGCTTATCGTGCGTACATATAGCCACTAAATTTTCGCGAAATACAGCAGTGCCAGAGCGTTCATTCCCCCAGGCATTTTTTTGTGAAACTGTTAAAAATAAATAAAAGTAAAAAATAAAACACATTTGCATTGAAATATGATTTTAGAAAAGTATTTCCCGGCTGTCATGAAAATCTACCGTAATTATTTTATTGCCTTTGCTCTGTAGATTTAAGAAGTTTTTGAACAAACTTCAACTTCAACGCTCTACGTTATCCTGTTAGAATACTCTGCATAGTTAAGGTCATGTGTGTCTGTGATGCGCCATAGCATAGTAACTGTATATGTATGTTATATGTTATATGTATTCTTCTTCCTCTACGTACCACAATGTGCTGGTGAATAAAGATTATCATTAGTAGATAGTGATTTAAATCACTCCTTAATACGTGGTTTTTCGATCGTGCCTATTAGTATAGTAAACGCCTCTGAGAACTTTGGGAAGGGGGAAAGCGGGCTTTTTATAAATCTACTTCTGATTGATTTTCCTAGTATCTGTCGAAAAAAGGTTTTGTGGCTGCGCTAATTGACTGGGCCTTATTGATAACAGCGTTAGACGCCGAGATTGTACTGGTAGCTACGATGAGTGCGATTGCGTCCATTCAATTAACGTCCAGCTGCAAGCGTAGGGCCGCTGCAGCGCAATATCATGCCCGGTCCACATCGTCGCAAATCTGCCGCTCTCTGCAGATCAGTCTGCAATATTAACGACTCGACGTCGACGCCGTCGATTGTAGGCCGAAGCGTGTGTTGTGTATACACACGCACTCGCCGACGTCATTAGTACAGCTCCCTGCATCATCATCCACGTTTCATCCATTAACAGTCTGCGTCAGCTGCAGCTTTTAGCGAAAATGCCGTATTATCCCGGCGTTTCCGTGCAGTCTTCATAATATGTCGCGTTACAACCCGTCCGCCTGTCAGTCCGTCTGTCTGTCCGTCTGCACAGGCAGAAGTACCAAAGGTGGCGAAAATGTTTTTCGGGACAGGAGTCAGCGGTATGCCAACTTTCTGCCCGAAAACTCGAAGATGATGTGTTAGTAATAAGGTTGGAGTGCGCAGTGCTTGGGTCAGTATGCATAGCTCAGCGGACGGCCGCATATGACGTTACGGAATTTTAAGGAAAAATTATCCCCCTCCCTCTTCGTCACACATCGTCACACTTCTTTAGACCCTTTTTTAAATATGTCGTCACAAACGTCCAACCCCCCGGCAGCTTTTAGTGTAATGTAGGGCCTACAGATATGAGTTTCAGCGTATCTAAGTTATGATACATAAAAATTATACCTGCTATCAAAAATGTCTACTGTCAATTTAATGCAGAAAACTGTGCGAAATTAAACACAGTGTTCTTAAATGTTCCTCGTCCTGACACATACGGCGTGTTGGCGACATGAATTTGGCAGTCCATTGTGCCTTCGCACAGATGTGACGTGTGTGACGTCATACTTCCTTTAACCTACCTCCTCCCCTACGTCACGCGTCGTCACAATAATGTGAACCCCCCGCCTCGGAGCGTGACGTCATTTATAGGGGTCGTCATTTGACGACCCCTATAATGACGGCACTGGACCGACATCGTTGGCTGTAAATTTTAAAAAAGTAAATACGAGTGTTCGAGATATAATGCAGCGACGTATATGGGAGTGCGCCTGTTCTCTTGAAAGAAAAAAGAAAGAAATAAGAGAGAAAATTAATCAGAAAAAAATGGAACTGCATGTCTGAAATATACACTCACTTTTATATTTTTATAAGCCGTTAGATATGTGGCGACCGTGATGGTTGCAGAGCAAACGTAAGGAGTGTTCTAAAAATGAAGTTCCGTGCTGCAGTAAAATTGATTGATCTAGGTGACGGTTTGGTGTCATTATCGTTTCCAATCAACGGACGCCTAGAGAATAAACTCGAGTTAATTCTCATCTTCTCAGGTTTCTTGTCGTCGATCTCATTTTGGCGCGACGTTTGCAGTAGGGGCCTAAAACTGATGCGCTGATCAAACACACGAATAAGTAGAAATTTTAAACGGAAATAAAAGTTATAACAGGAACCAAAATATAATGGGCAATGGATGATGTTAAAATACTTAAACTAGAAAAGTCAGCCCACACCGGCCTGTTATGCAGCCGACCATTTAGCTAATTACAGCATTTGCTTGTTTTAAAATTAAACTGCAAGTTGCAGTTACACGGCTTGCGCAGACACGGCTTGAACCAATTTATCACAAACGTTGTAAACGTTTGCCACAAAAGATCTATGCCAGGTCGTGTTTACAAACGCCGCTTATGTGCGATATGCACCATTTTCTGCATGTTTTACGTCTGGTAAACGTGTTCTTTGACCTTGCAAAACTAAAAATTGGCACACCGGCTACTTCTGCCAATAGGAATGTTTGCACCAGTTTTTTTGGTTTTTACGCCTTTTGATTTCGAGTTAGAAGCCTGTACTAAAGTGACAGAGGACGGACGGACGGACAGACAACAGGCAATGCCATAATGCGGCGTGTTAAAACGGCGGCATGAGAAATATTCTATTTAATTTTAAATTCAACGAAAATATAACACAGCAATGCGTGATAGCAGTATCCAATTTGCTGGTCTTCGGCACGTGCACGCCGCGAGTCACGATACAGCCACATTCAATGCAAATGTCAGTGAAAACTGAAAAGAGAAAGTTTTGGCTCAGGTGATGTAGGTAGACATATTAAAGCCACCGCTGGCTGAATAGGTGTGGTCCGTGCAATTCATTCATTAGGAAACTAGAAAGACATACAATTTTTGCGCTATAGGGCTACAGGAGTACATTGCATAGGCTATAGCTATAGCCGAAAGCCATCTATTTCAATAGTGGCGTGCTTTTTATTGTACGCATGGGCCATTAGCTGCACTTAGAACGCAAGACACTGCTTCCGGTTAATTCAGTTTTTGTGTCTCCACGTTTATACTTACTCACATGTTTCTGCTACGAAGATGCGTGAACACTGTCGGTGGGAAATGTACTTCAGTGCGCAGCTGCGGCATCGCACGAATTTCTTGCGATAGCACGACTTCCTCATTGCTGTTGTTGTTAATAGGCAAAATCGCTCTGGCTCAAGCGATTTCGCCTATACCTATCAATTTCTTCGCAGCGTCGTTTGTCACTTGTTTAAACGGATCGACAGATTCACATGCCATTTGGCAGTACACTTGCGAGGTCTAAAGACACACTGTGTTGGATGGGCGTTCCTGACGCCCAAGGAAAGGTGAGATGTTAAACACCCGCTCTTCTTCAGCTAAAACATGCAACTGCCCACTTATTTTCTGCGCCAGGAGGCCGCATCGTTCAGCGATTTCGCGTTTTTCCGAATTACTTCGGTTACATGTGGGTGTTGCTTTTGCTGCATTGCTGCTTGTTACGTTCATCATCGTTTTGGTCGTCGTAGTCGCCACTATTTGCAAAATGCCTGCAGCGTTTAGCTGAACCAGTCGAGTTTCTGCAGCAGTAATTAGCGCTAAACGACGACGACGACAGTGCACCCCGATGCGACATGCATTACACCTGGCCGCAGGTGCGTCTAATGAAGAGATCACGATACCTGCATTGCAAGGTAGGCCTACCTGAGCAGCAGAGCTCTCTAGTAGCCTAGATGTCGCGTGTATTTGCTCTCATTACTGACTGTTTATAATTACCGACGCTGTTATCAGCAGTGTGGTGTAGCTCCAAAAGAAGTTGACGGCCGCCCGGGAACTCGTTGACCTAAAGCAAAATTTCGCTTGAACTCGTGTGCTTTTTGCGCCTTGTTTCAGAACTGCAGCATGCAGGCTAACACAAATGCAGTAAAGTTTTCGTGATGCATTGCAAACAACTATTGCAAACTTGATATTTTTTTCGGCTGCAGACATTATTGTAACCAATTTTTGAATAAGTTTTAGTAAAATAGTGAAACGTTTCATAGTGGGAACGTCCCATGTGTGGAAAAAGTGGAAGGATGGTGTCTTCCAACATCTGTGCCCCGCTATATATTCCAGCCCTGGATGCCGTTAGTGCCATATCACGGTAATTGTCCTGGATTACGTCACAGTAATCGTAATGCTCACGCACGAATATCGACTGTAGCCTATATATAAAATTTAGCCGTTCGTTAGCCAAAGTTATTCTAAAAATCTTTATTCATCACCGGATGGTAACAAAAATCAAGAATGTGGTAATAAAATCATATTGGACGGTGATTTGACCCAAATAGTTCTGGCACAACCCCCGCCCCACTTCTGTCTATGGCGTGGCATAGTGGCTGGTGGTGTAGCGCGTTAGTCGGAACTGTCGCACATTTCCGGTTCCGGCCTACGGGTCACGTGACTGACGTAAGTCGCTGGTGTCGGTACGACCGCCATTTTATCGTTCCTGCCGGCAGCGGCGTGGCCGGAAATGACGTCAGAGCACGTGGCGCCGTTTGGCGGAATTAATACGATCGACCCACGGTATGTGTCGACCGGCGCTGATGGGCAATTTTCATGCGGTCAAGCGTGACCCGACGACGCGCTATCCGTGCCGTCAGCCAAACTCCACTTGCTCAGATTTGTTGTGGATTTGTCGTGCAACTCGCCGTACGACAGACAAGTCGAAAGTCTAGAGCAAAACCGTAACGAGTTGTTGAACACAATTGATCAAACTAAAACTTTGGACTTTTGAACCTGTGTGTAAATCTGCAGTAGTGTCTGATGTGATTTTTGGTCACTTAGTAACCCGTTTATGAAACAATCTGCCAGTTCAAGTTGTTTTGCATCCCTTAATGTGTTCTAGCCAGGTTTTGTAAAGTGCATTTTATTTAGTAGACACGCTGAGGTGGTCTTGTAATGATCTGATGGTTTACTGCGATGTGGCCCTTTTACTGATAAAATGATTGATTGATACATCGAGTGTTTTGCTGCCTTCGTCGGAACGACTGTCCGTTAGATGTAGAATCTTAGAAGGGCTGTGAATAATCCGCAAAATGTTGCACAGCTTGCTGTACAACTTATTGCGCACCGTGTACGACACATCCACAACAAACAAAGCAAGTGTAGTGTGGGCTTGAGTCGTCCATGCAGTCGGTCTACACTGATGAAGAACTAATTTACTGCGGTCGACCGGTTCTGTGGTGTAAGAGCGAAACATTCACTTTATACGAGCGTCATCTTCATTCATTCTGCTGCATGAAGCGCCTCCGTTACAATACTTTCAACAGACTGCGCACTCCAGCTGTTTTATGACGTAATGCAGATCGTCACATAAACGCAGTGCTTCTTCAGTTTTCAACGTTTTTTTCAATAACCGACAGCAGGCCCGTCGAGAAGGCGTGGTAGGTAGGGGGTAAGTTACTCCGGGCCCCGCGACGTTTCGGGGGCACCGTCGTCGCTCAAAAATATAAAGTACACCGGATGCGCCATTTCAAGAAGAAAAATTTAACAAACTTTTCCCCAACGGGGCTCCGCGAGAATGTGGCTCTGGACGGGTCTGACTGACAGTAATTTAGCTGTCGGCCTTGATTTGAGCACTTTCGAATATACGAAGATCGATTCGTAGTATTGGTTAGAAGAAGACACCAAAGCGCCGTTGTTCATTTATAGGTAGTTTGGTGTCGACGCACCCGTGTTGACCGGCAGTGACGCTGACGGTATCCGTGATTTCGAAAACTGATCAATCAGCCTCCGCAGCCGGGCGGCGAGATTTCGTTATCGTATTGTCCGCTTCGGCGACTGAGTGACTGTTTACATCACAGGCGGACGGCGTCGTGGTTTGCAAAAATTGGGAAGCAGAACGTTGCACATTTTCGACATTTGAGGAAATTATGGCTGCTAAAAGATAGGGATCTTTATGCCCGAATTTGTTGAAAATTTGAGCGAAAACTTTCCGACGGGTTAGAATTTAGGGGAGGGGCAATTGCTGTCCCCCGTCACCAGGACGCCACTAATCACAGGCGCCATTTTGCGGACATCATTGTGGGAACAAACTCCTTTGTACCACATAACCTGTTTCCTTTTTTTTCTCCTCATCTTTTTCCGTCATTTATACTCTTTTCTTTTTCCTCCTTTTTCCATTTTTTAATCCAGTGGCGTCGTGACATGGGGCAACCCTTTAAATTTTAGCCTGCCAGAAAAAATTTCATTGGTCAAATTTTTATGAGGGATAAACATTTCCCATTTTGGTAGAATGGAGGGGCGAAATTAAAATTTCGAGCACCCATAATCTTGTCTGTCAGAAATTTGCAGTTGTCTGTCGGAAAATTGAAACTTCTTGCCCCATATTTTTTACCCACAACGCCGATGCTTAAATTCAGGTGTTGGGTTAGGAGATTGCTGTAAACTTCCCTAGTAGAGATGTAATTTGCCGAACTGAGAAAAAGTGAACGATTTCGGCCTCAAAATGTATCAAAAATCTGACCGCCGAACGGTTTTCGTGCATTTTGAGGCGGAAACTGCGTACTTTTCGTCACTTGGTTGCGTTTGTCTAGTTTAGACACACTCTTACACAATGCTAGAATCTCGTTTGATAAACAGCGTTCTACCTCCAGTAATTGTCTTATTCAGTACTTGGCTCAGCTTATGTCATATGCTGGTTTTTAATGCATTTCTTACTGTTCATACTACATTTTGTTTCTTTTATGTGTATTTCTTTTATGTCTGTGTTTTTGTGTTTTTATGTGTTGTT
>Ga0209367_1006659_pt1 | contig 15969 bp, 13 predicted proteins | sample WorMetLIZISLAND2_FD_187412 | JGI IMG/M metagenome (GOLD analysis project Ga0209367, IMG submission 187412) | Marine gutless worms symbiont microbial communities from Max Planck institute for Marine Microbiology, Germany - Olavius geniculatus... ... | reverse complement strand
TCTGTCCGTCCGTCTTTCTGTCCGTCTGTCTGTCACATGGGTGGATCAGGCAAAAACGGTCCAAGATAGGATCTCCAAATCTTCACCATCGGCTGCCCGGAAGACTCTAGTGTCAGGAACCGTAAAGCTTTTCCATAAATTCAAAGGGGGTCACCCCGAACGAGGGCCTTAAATGAGAGGGGGGATGGTCAAAATTTGCGATTTTCGGCCAATAACTCGCTGTATCTCAGTAACGGTGCAAGATAAGGCCTAGGTTACTATTAATCACTAATAGCAAATCGTATACTGGCTTTCGATTGGCGCCGAATTCAATGACATTGAATGACCTTGAACGCCAAAGCAGGGGGTTTTTATGGATTTTTTGGCCATTTTCGCCTGTGAGAGTCTGTATCATTCACAAGGTTGGGCCACGCCGCTGACGCCACACGCGCCTATGGCCGATGTTTATTATGGTCCCAATGGACAGAGTCCAAATGATATGCGATTTTCTAAACTATTACTACTGAACTGGAAGTGCTATAGGCTTTCGCGCATCTCGTGAGCTTTGCTCAAATTTTTTGTTATCACAATACCGGTACACAGTATTTTGGTCTTGAAGACGCTGGTATTTAGCTTTTATGGGTCATGAAAAGTTCCTGATAGTCTGTATGAATCCTGTTTATAGGAAAGTGAGTGTAATTGCTTTTAAAGTTTCTCGCTGAATTAACAGTTCGTTGATTACATCTACTGACGCTCGGAACTCCTGCCGTAATCACTATGTATACAATTCAATATAGTAGAATTCAGTACTAAGCTGCTTTAGTTAGTTGCGTCATACTTAGCATACTCGGCAGAGGCGTATTAACCACCAGATGGATGGCACTGCAGCCCCAGACCCACAGTTTGATTGGTCCGCCAGAATAAGCACAAAAGTACTAAAAAATAACTTATTTAAATTTTTTTATTTACTATATGTAAGCTTATATCACTAAAATTTTGAGCTGTCAAATTAACGCATTAATTAATGCGTTAATAAATTAACGTACATTAACACGTGTTAAAAAAATTAACGCACATACGTAAATTTATGTTAATTTACTAAATTCTGTAAAGCAAAAGTTCCAATACTCCGTTAAAATGCGGTTATTTGACAATCGAATGAATTCAAGTAGGCCCTAGCTAAACTGTAGTTGCCATTCCATCGCTACTGTAAATAAATAATTATTCCAATGACAGGTTAATAGATTTCTATGCTAGCTATGACGTCGGTTATTGTTGCTTATACGTTAAAAATGTGTTTCTAACTTTTTATATTCTACAGGCGGGGCCCCCCAAACATCGCGGGGCCCATGGTAACTTACCCCCTACTCTCCCTCTCAACAGGCCTGGGTGCATTAATAACGCATTAATTAATGCATTAAAAAATTAACGCAGTGCATTAATGTGTTAAAAAAATTAACGCCTTGAGAGCTCTACTAAAATTATAATTAGTTTTTTTACAGTTCAGAGCAGTTAACGTACGAGGGTCATTCGATAAATAAGTTTACAAAATGTCACCATTCCATTAATTTTTAAAATAGGAAAAATCTGAAATATATGTTTTGTTGGGAATTTCATTCTGAATATATGTGAAAAAATTTTTGATGCTGGCGTCATTATTGTGACGTCATCTGTTAATAGAACACAGTCTATTTGTGTATTATTTTCTCCACCAGTACTCTAGCATAACTCGCAAGTGACAACCAAGATAAAAGCGAAAAAACGAATAAACTCCGTAAGTTAATGTCATTTCTTTAAACATTAAACATTAGTGTTTTTTTAACATAATATGTTCAAGTTTATTCAAACATTTGTTCTATCTGTCAACAAGTTTCTGAATGCCCGATGCAAAGAACGATCATGCAGGCTGCTGTCCAAGCCACTGACAAACGACTGATTGCACCTTGGAACTGATGCAAATTTCTGCCCACCTAGCATTTTTTTACGCCAAACTTGTACTGTTGGCTTCACAAAACACTTGATGCATCACAGAGTGAATCTGATTTGCATTAATTCTTTTTGCCCACAAAACAATAATAACGGCACACTATTCATTACAGGACAATTTCAGTGCGAATGTCGCCATATTTAATGCTTATAAATAACGTTAGAGTGACTTCATTTTCGTAAAACTCACAACTTGCACTCAGCATTAAATTCCCTACAAAACGTATATTTTGGATTTTTCATATTTCAAGAATTAATGGAATGGCGCCATTTTGTAAACTTGTTTATCGAACGACCCCCGTATTATTACAGTGCAGAAGCAAACACGCAAGGGTGCACCAAATAGGCATTTTTATTGGTGATAAGCCCATTTCGAATTCTTAGCGTCAGGCCAGGCAGAAGTTTTAATATGCCCCTGGTACTCTGGGTAACTTTTGCTCAGTTTTGCAATAGTGAAGAACACTCGTTTCGCTATCATATCAGTATAACGTACATTTGTAGTTAGATTAGTCCGATTCATATTACGTGTAATTTAAGGTATTAATTGCATGCAATTGTTTGTAAGTTGCAGACGGATAAGTATCCTAAGTAGTTAAAAAGCTACCAGATTTGGATTAAAGATATTGATGTGCAATTAATGTCTGACTAGAAGTTAAGTTGTTCTAAAACTCTGCTGGATCACGCCATTTCGGTCCACGTTTCATCACTACAACACAGTCGTAATCATCACGTTTTTTACTTGGTCCAGTGGATTGTCCGGTGCATCGAAAAGGTTGCCAGAATGCCAGATATGACATTTAAAGGAACTTGGCTTTAAAATTTTGATTTTTCAGTTTTTGGCATTCTTAGACGTGGTAATGACACTCAGTTTTGGCAATACTTCAGCATAACAAAGGATTTTATCATTGATGATGTTGTTGAAAAATTTGTCGTTTTTTGTTAGCAAAATACATAATGTTTGGCATTTTCAGCCAAAAGCAATTGGCAACCTGATGCAGCGGTTGAATTCATTAGTGATCAAAACCAGTGGCGTAGACATTTGGACCCCAGGGAGCCAAGTCCCCCCCTAATCCTCCAGACAAGACATAAGCTCACGTGTAAACTGCACTAGTGTGCCAATTTGGTCAGTTGATTGTCAGGAATTGTTGCCACCAGATTTCATACTTTAAAGCTATAATGCATCAAATTCGATTTCGGCTGGCGCTCCGCCCCCAAACCGCGCCTTGGACGCTCTCAGTGCTCCCGAGACCCCTTAGGGTCCTACTACTAGGGGAAATGAAGGGAGCGTAAGGGACGAAAGGGGAAAGAGAAAGGAGGCGAGCTTTCTCTCCCAATTCACATTTCTGGCTATGCCACTGATTAAAACAGCTAAACAATATGATATCATTGTAGTAATTCTAAGTACAAAAGTATCTGATTAAAACAAAAAAGCGGCACATATAGTACACCAGTGTCTAGCTTGGGGCTATCCATTGATGGCGCCAAATGCGCCGTGTACAATTATGGGGTGGGGTGGGAGTTTTATTAAATGTTGAGAAATGATAAGATTTAACGTGCAAAAGTGTCAATTTTGGTGCAATATTTTTAGCCGACCGTACTACTTACGAGTTGTCGTCGCTCAGTCTGTCGTCGTCTGTAACGGGTGTATTGTGATTAAGCGTTAGATCATAGGGGAAAACTTTTTACACGAATAATTAGCTCTGTCTTAAATCTAGGCACGCAAAATTTCAGCAATCTAGTGCAAGGAGAACATTTTCAAATTTGGGTTTGAATACAGGGGGTACGAAAAATGAGCGTTTTTCAACGGAAAACGTGCCATGTCTTCGAAACGGTGAGAGACGGCCAAGGTTACTGTTAATCACTAATAGGAAGTGCCCTTGCATATGCCCTTGCAGATAAAATGAAAATAGTCCACCTTGGATGACCTTGAAAGTCATTGACAACTGGGCTTCTTGTTACTTCAGCTCCCGTGGGTACTAGTAAGTGTGTCACTCTGTTGGTACGTTGTGTAATACTACACGGAATATCATGAAATATAATTTAAAAAATTTCGGAAAAGCATTAAAAATGTCCTCTGCCTGGCCGTTTCTACTGTTTCGCCAGACCGACTGCAACTGTATGCAGAGGATTTTCTAAGCCTCTGAAGAAGAACTGACCGCATAGGTTCGCCAAGGGTATCTTCTGGTACCAGTAGCAAAATCCGGCGACGGCGTGTTCGTGGTAGATGTTTGACCTTGGAATGTGCGTGATGTAACGGTATGGTGTGACCTTGGGATACAGAGACGTGCAGAACTGTTTGTGCTGGCGCCTGGCCGCTTCACTGCCCGGCTGATGACACTGCACCGTCATCAACCTGCTGCATCTGCCTGCATAACAGCGAGTAAGGCTGACTATGCACTCGTCTGCAAAACCTTAAAAAGTTGGGGAATTCCAAGGTGGTCAGGGAAAGTGAAAAGTGCTCCCTAGAAGTCTACTCAGTTACGCAAAATAGTGTCAAAATGCACAAAAGCACTTCTTTTTGACACGAAAATTCCAAAATTTTATGGGATGGGACACAGCTAGACCCAGACCCCTTTCCCTTGGGGAAGGGACACCTCTCCCCACACTTCACCCTAAGCGATCCTCTATAGTTTGGGCGGTGTCTTCAGTCCATCTGCCTAGAACAAAAACCCATGGGAATTTTAGTTCTAGTTTTTACGCGCGACAGCAGGTGCTGTTATACCGCGTTTTAGCCATCGCAATTCTGTCCATCTCTCTGTCGTCACACGTGTGGATCAGTCAAAAACGGTGCAAGCTAGGATCACCAAATCTTCACCGTCGGCTGCCTGAAAGACTAGTTTCTGGATCCGTAAAGCTTTTTCATAAATTCCACAGGGGTTGCCCTGAGCGACGGCGCTAAATGAGAAAGAGTAAGGAAAATTTGCGATTTTAGCCAATAAGTCGCTGTATCTCAGAAACGGTGAGAGATAGATAGGACCTAGGTTACTATTAATCACTTGTAGAAAGTCGTACGCGTGCTTTCGTTTGGCACCGAGAGTAATGACCTTGGATGACCGTGAACACTAAAATAGGGGGTTTATAGATTTTTGGGCGATTTTGGGCTGCAAGACATATTTCAAGAGCGAATTGCGCCGAAACCAGTGGAGATAGATCGGGACAACCTGCGTATGAAATTTTCAGCTTTAAACGTTGATTTCAATGGTCCAAATCTCGATCCTCTGTTCAAGGAGGCCTGCGCATGATCGCATCAAAGATGGGTGCCTTTGCAAAATGCGCGCTTTTGGCCGCTGGAACAACAGCAGCGGCGCGAGACCGGTAGCGCCATATGGCGTATGTTAATGAATGAATGGATGAAAATTATCGTGTAACATTGAACACGATTCGTGTTCAATGTCAATTGCTGGAATCGGTTTCATCGGTAAGCAAGTGTTCGCAGTGGGCCTTTGAACATGCATTGCTGTCGCGCGTTCCGCTTTGCGTTAGCCGGGCTTTCTTATCCTATATGCAGTCAGCCTCTAAACGACAGAACTTTAAATTTTTGTTCAGTCGTGCACAGTGATGTTAATCCTTGGCCTTGGCCTTAAGGCCAAATTTTGTGGCCTTGGCCTTAGAGATTTGGCCTTGGCCAGTGTTTGAATTGTGAAAAATTAGCTGGGGAAGGGTTGAAATTTTTGACGGTCGGATCCCAACCAAAATTGTGACGTAAATCCTATCTATATAGTAAGTACATAGCTGACCCCCAGTGCATAATTTGACAGGGTGTTAGGGAGTTGGGAAAACAGTTGGGGGGTTGAACCCCCCCCAACTCCTCCGGCAATTCGAACACTGGCAGTGGCAAAGCAATCAAGGCCACAGCCAAAGTCTATGTCCACCCGCCATTTCAGCTCCTGTTGAGCGCGTTTTTTTCGCAGAGCGGCTTGCTCATCCGGCGACATCGTGCTAAAATCACTGGTCTTCCTCAATGTAGCACTGTGAATTAAGGAGAAAGACCCGCACTGCTTCCAGCACTATATAACTTTCTGTAACGGACTTTCGAACTGGTGGAACTGTTTTAACTAGCTTATGTTGCAGTAGGCCTACTGTAAAACAGGCTTTTTTGCTTTACCTTTTAAATGGAATTTGTAGCTGACAAAATGTTTTTCGACTTTCAGTGACTGGGTAATTATAATAACTTTTTCAACTAGGCCTACTAGCACTGTTTTGACTGTCAATAACTGGATAGTTTACTCATTTCTGCATGTTATGTTGTCAGTGATGAGTGATGCAGCTGATGCTATTAAATTCAGTAAGTTGCGTATGTAAGAGTGCTTGAAAACTGGATTTAATTACTTTATCTTTTATCGCAAGCCTTTGCATTATGGAATGGCTTTGGCCTTGGCCTTGGGACCGTGGCCTTGGCCTTGAGTGGTCTGACCTTGTTAACATCACTGGTCGTGCACTCGTGCAGCAAACTATAATTGCTTCGTCTAGCATATGCATCAAATGAATTAATTGTACTATTAAACTTGTCACTTAAGCACATCCGCAAAACGATTCGAGCACGTGGTATGAATTACGTCGCTTCGTAGTTAGGCCCTAATTGCACCGTCACACGAGCCGTCTTAAGCCTCAACTTAATTACCGGTACTCATAATTTCTGTATGTTCACTGACTTACGGTTTGAATAGAGTACTTTTTACAATAGTCAGTCATTACATGTTGTCAAGTTGTGGGCCGGTACTTGTCTGTTAATTCACCCGCACCAGAATTATTATTCTCAACGCTAACCCTAACCTTAACCCTGACCCTAATCCTAACCGTTATCCTAACCTTAGCCCTAACCTTAAGTCTAGCGGTTAATTTGGGTGCGGGTGAATTAACGGACAAGTACCCGTAAGCCTATTAAGCCTACGTAGAGAAAAACATTTTTATGCCTCCAGACTAAACACGAAATTGGTGTGAACGTTCGCCCGATGAATTCAGGAGTAACCGGTAGGCCTATATGCTGCCTGTTGTCAGTTGAAAGCGGCAAGAGTTAGTCGGACGGCCGCAGAATACGTCGGCAATGGGACGACATCTTTTCCTGGTTTATCTCGAATGGAGCGTAGTGTAGGTATTGAGACTTACTCATTATCGCAGCAGGCAGTCCACGCGCACACTGCTATAATGCTTCCTTGTCATGGCCTACATGCATTATGCCAGGCTTGCTGCACACGTAATTTACGTAAAGCGAACACGTAAAATATTGATGACGTCATCGAAAGAATGATAATTGGAATGATTGTGATCGAGGGGTGGTCTGAGGCAAAAAGCTAGCTAAGAACGAGAGTGGGATTTGGGGTGGGACAGTCCCCATCAGCCAGGTCTAAGCTCCCCAGCGAGGTCCAGAGCGGAGCCCCCGGCCATAACGCTTTTGGGCCATAGAAAAGCCCTGAAAATAGATGCAGCGGATTTAGTTAGTTTTGCTACACAAATTTGCATTCACAACTAAAGTTGCGGGGGAGGGGTGCTCTCGCCCCTATCGTTCCCCCAGCTACGTACGCCACACGGCGTAAACGACAGAAAGACAAATTGCAAGTTTTTCGAACTGAATCGCGTGTACGTCGGCAGTGTGAATTGAATTGACGATACGACTCAACCCAACAACTGGATAAAATCTAAACTTTTTCAGTTTCCAGATTTTTGACCGAAATGGCAGTCGTCGGTAATTCAATCTAGTTTTCACACCTGCGACGCGACTCGACTCAACTCAACAGCTGAGTCGCGTCGGCGTCGCTGCAGGTGTGAACGGAGTATAAGGCTCGAGCGTGTCACGTTCAGTGGGAGATTTGAGGGGGCGTTGGAGCATACCCCCTCGTAAAACGCAGACGGCCATGACTAATGAATATGGGCGGAACGCCTGCAGACTTCAGACTTCAACAGGGTTCTTGATTCTTTTTAATTACTGACAAAAAATCCAGTACTTTTCCAGGACCCCCATGAAAAAATTTTTAGGACTTTTTCGTAGCGCTCAAATGTTTAAATATAACGAAAAAACATCATTTACTTACAAATTACAATATTCAGAGTATAGTCCATTAGAGAAATTTCAGCAAAATAGCAAAATGATGACATTAGCTGTTTTCAGAAAAAGGTATGCAACCGTCAACAAAAATGGGCGATATAGTATTGCTGCTTGTTTTCCATTTGAGCCTATAAAAATGCGTGATTTTCGAGGATATTTTTCTAGGACTTTAAAGGAACAAAGTGATTTTCCAAGACTTTTCAGGTGCCGGAATTTCCAAGAAAAAAATCCAGGACTTACCAGGAGGCGTGGAAACCCTGACTGAAATACTGAGATTATTCTGGCACAGCAGAAACATTTTACTTAAAGTGAATGAGTGAGTGAGTACGAGAACTTATATCCGGCGCACTTAAGCAAAAAAGTCCCAATGCGCCGCAGCCTAAACGAACAGATACGCCTTAAGTAGCTACCTATAATGTTCAAAAGTAATGTCTTTCCGGCGGATCTCAATCGGCAGGCTGTTCCATAGCCGCGGTCCAGCTGCCGTGAAGCTCCTGTCACCGATCTGTGACTGCGTCCGCGCCACGGTACACGTCTGAACGTCCGACGACCTGAGGTATTTAGAAAAGCCACCAAGACTGCCGAAATTGCAAAAGACGTTCATCTTCTGTGGCTGTTCCCCACCCCGCTGGGGGAGTTTACTACGCTCCCCCTAACACTCCAGCTGGTGGTCAGAGGCTGTTAATACAGCATGTCAGACGATCAAAAAGTAGAATTTTCTCCTCAGTATTTCAAAGCATTTTGGCAATATTTTAGACATTCAAAAATACATTCTGAAGCAGAACTGGTGCTGGACAATTAGATATACTGAACTGACGTGACGTAAATCTAGCATTTACAAACACAACCAGCGGCGACGTGGGTTAAAAAAATTGTGGGAGAGAAAGTTGCAATTTCGGACAGATAGGGCCTAGCTGCAATTATGACAGAGGAAATCACGGTTGCTCACAGTGTCAACTGTGACCCTAAATTACCCCAAAACTGGGGATTTCCAGCCCCAAATATTTTACTTTTAAAAGAAAATTTTCGGACATAAATTGTTTTTCGAAAGGCTAGAAGTTATGGGAGAAACTGCCCCCTATTGAATATACCTCTCCCACGACGCCAATGAATAAAATGAAGTATGCAACAATTAACGCAGCTACAGGCTTTCACTTTAATTATGGATTCGCAAAAAAAGCACACAATGCATTAATCCCTCTGCACAATGTTACAGAAAATATTAGCGGTCAGAAAGCAAGAGATAAGTGGGTGGAAATGCCATATGCAACCAGATATAAATTCAAAACTAAACTAAACATTTTGCGCCTAAACATATGGCAAGAATGTGTTTTAGATATAATGACATCGCTAAATAATTGGCAAAATCGTCACTTATGGTGTAATGCTACAAAAAAGGTGAGGCTCTAGAAAAAATAAAACTCAGAAGATTATTGTTGTCAGTTTTTTTGCTGATATAATTTTATAGTGGGAGCATATTTCTGCAGTAGCTACAATAAAAAAATACTAACTAACAGCCTGAGAAAAATATTTTGTATGTGGTAGGGCACAATAGCAAAAACAGATCTACTGACTAAATAAAGGGGGTCCCATAGATTTTGACAGTTTGCGAGCCTTCAAATGTCTACTCTAACCCTGATCACAAGGTGCAAATAAGAAGTTGCAACAATATCATGCAAGTTATGATAAAACTGCATTGTTTCTATGTCAACAGTCATATTAGTTCGCAAATGTCAACCTGTACAAATCAGCATAAAAGTTGATGAAAATCAATCAGATGAAAATCAGCTGTTGGAACAACATGTTTATTGCACTGACATGGTTATAAATAAGTCATTATTGATTTACATTAATAAATAATAAAAATGAGCTTCAGTTCTTCCACTTTATACTCTGTAACAAGACATACATTAGACGAATGTAAAAAAAAATCCGTAAGTATTCAAAATGATAACATACAGATAATACATCTCTAGTACAATGACTGCTCTATGTGTCACTATTACTACCATATACCAGTGTTTTTCAACTTTTTTACTGCAGCGAAACCCTACACAAGCATGAAGGTCACTCACGGAACCCCGTACATTGATCCGCGAGTCCAACGACGTACGCGAGGTTGAAGCTACAGGACGTCACGGACTCATTTCCCTAGCAGGGCAGAACCCAAATACGAAAGACAAAGCAGGCAAAGATGACCAATATGAAATATGGCCGCTTTGTAGGCAGCTGTACGTTATTGTATTTAACCAAGCACGACGGCCAATGCGGTCGTCGACGGCTGCTTCGCCCCCGCCACCAACCCAAAAAATTATCACGTGGACGCTCTCAGAAAAGATACGTGTCTTTTTAATTTTCCTTAGCAAAGTGTTTAAAAAATTGAATTAACTAAATAAATGGTCAAATGATTTCGTAACCATAACTCTAATCAATGCGTACTTCTTGTCTTCTTCTTTATTTCCAATAATGCACTTATCTTTGGAGTTGAATAATGTCATGAATAGAAAGCCTACGCTACAATATAGGCTTAAAATGCAAATATGCCAAGGTTAATAACAACAAAAATGATTTAACAGAGTTGATCTATGCAAAAATAGATGCGTAAAAACTTCATTTCAAACAAAATATTTCATGAGGAATATTTCTACCACATTGTCTGGCGAGATTTCACACGCTAGGTTATTTTTACTGGTCAGCTGCGGAACCCTTGGCAGATGCTCCCAGAACCCCGGGGTTCCGCGGAACCCCCGTTAAAAATCACTACCCTATATACAGGGTGCAGCAAAAAAAAGTAGCTCCCTAAAGTTTTTTGCCGTTTTCTCAGCAACCGCTTGGAATTTTAACATGGAATTTTACAGTTTCATTTACAGAAACGTTCTACATCTAACTGCTAAATGAAATATGATTCTGTTAAAAAACGACGAAATTATAGACTTCTGAACTCGACCGCCTACCGATTTTTTAGCATTAAAAAATGTTTAAGCTAAAAATGCTATTTAATTTTCAAAAACCGGTTACCACGTTACTGCCGATAACGTCACAGTGACGCTTTGACAAACAGCAATTTATTTTGCTTATAAATTATTGCTAAATTGTCGTTCTTTTCAAGCAATCGCCGGCTGCTCACCAGATTCATCTTCCAGCAGGACAGAGCACCAGCACATACAGCGTGCAGCGCAGGAAACTGACTGCGGACCAACTGTCCAGATTTCATCAGAAAAGACCAATGGCCTCTAAATTCGCCGAATGCAAACTCGGTGGACGTGTGGTGTGCAATGTTGGAGCTTACCGCAAGCTTAAAACAAAGCCAAAAACAATCGTGGAACTCAAGGAATCGCTTTAGGTTATTTGGAGCAACCTACCACAAGGACCGATCAACAAGACTGTGAAAGACTTGTCAAATTAAGCGACAGAAGGCCTGTCTTGGAGCTTGGAGCTGTCGATGGACACTTCGAACATTCACAGTGACAATGGAATTCTGGCATCTGATCATTAGTTAACTGTGTTGTTTGACTTGTTTCAATGATGTTATTGAACTGGTGTTGTAGCTTGAACATTTTTTTTCACGCTGAAAAATCAGTAAACGGTCATGTTAGAAAATCTATAACTTCGCCATTTTTCAATGGAATCAAATTTTATTTGGCACTTAGCCGTAGAACAATTTAGTAAATAAATCTGTAAATTTTCAGACTAAAATGCTAAACGGTTGCTGAGAAAACAGCAAAAAACTTTAGGGGGCTACTTTTTTCTGCCGCACCCTGTAGATGAACTCTGGCAGGCAAACATAAGCAATATGCAAATTACTAAACAGTTTTCATACAAAAAAGAACACTATGTCTATCTCCCATGACTCATTCAACTAACTGTCAATTTAAACAAACTTCTAGCAGTGTGTTGCTGAACAAATACTAATTCAAACTATCTTAACAAAATTATTCCGCTGTCAAATACTCTTTGCTATTCGTGAAGTAATGATGACATTGCAAAATGTGTTGCAGCAACAAACTTGCCCGTCTCAATTGGCACCTTAAATAGACATTAGATAATGCCCGTCACTGGTTAACAAAGCATGAAATGTTACAGCTGAAATACTGTGAGCAATACGTACAGTATCCTGGAGAACTTTGCGAGCATAAAACCATTCCGGAGACTCGGCTTTTAGCTGCCTGTGATACGCCGTCAGTTGTACTCTGTCTCGCTGGTTCATTAGCGTCTACAAGACAATTAGGTAATCAATCCTTCGACCAGTAAATACATCCATCGATCAATCGGTTGATCAAAATACTTATGAACAAATGTTTATTATAGTATCGCAACCGGGAAAAAAAGCTGGAGTGCAACAATCAACAATACAAAAATATACAATACGATACAAAATTAGCAAAACATTACACAAAACATCAGACAAAATGATTACCGGTACTGGGGTAATTATTACATAATGCCATATATCACAAACAAATCAAGGGTGCATTTATCACAGAAGAAAGGCTGTCACAAAGGGCTCAACTTCACTGACTTGCGAAAAAAAACATACAACTAAAACAAGATAACCAACAGCAAAGCTCATACCCTCACATCAATTCAGCCTCCTACCCTCAGTGGGATGGCAATCGCCCTCTTCTCCTAAAATTGCGCCTGTCAGCCTGAATTTTCTGACAAAAATTGGGCTAAACATCCGCCCCATTTTAAAAAAATTACAGACAAAATTAAAATTCTAAGTAACCAAAGTCTCCTCTGTCAAAAATTAGCAGCAGACTGTCCAAAAATTGCAACTTCCTGCCTCCAACTTTTTAACCTGTGATGCTACATACAACACCAACCTCTATGACGCTTTCATGACAGCCGTACTTTGCACCAATCTCAATGCGCCGTTCAATGGGATCGATAAGGTCACAGTACTTCTTCAATATCTTAAAACAAACACAAAAACACAAATTTTGAAAAAAATTATAAATAATACTAATAACAAGCAAACTAGACAGAATGCAGAAAATTCAAACATAACATGGTTCAGAAGTTGTATAACTTTTTTGTAATTTATTCATTACCGTTCAAAGCAAAACATAATATACCATACCTGCAATCACACAACTTGAAATCAACAACTGATTACACACAATTATCAAAAACATAATCATTAAAAAAATTCAATATTATTGAATATATAAAATATCTAACTATACAATGCACAAAGAATAAGCTGGTCTTGTCAGATACTTTAAAAAAATCAATTAATAACAAAAGCTCTTTGTACACATGTACATGTTTTTTTCCTGCCCTGACAAATAAAGATGCTCATTTATTCTGAAAGTCAGCAATTATTAATGTATTACAACAATTATGTTTGACTTTTTCGTTCAATTTTGTGGCTAAATTACTACAAGTTCTCCGTTTCTGGATTCCTTCTTGTTGCACAATAAAACGTAGTTTTTAAAGTTTTTGTTAAAGTATGGTTCATCAGTTCACAGACAGGATGTCAGACCTCTCGAGGAGCAGACTTTTTATGAAGCAGCATGACAACCTTGTCGAATGGAATGACTGCTTTCATCTTCGTTCCGCCAAGCCAACCCTGCGTAAGTGCATATTTATGTGTCTCATTGTTATAGAATAGCATGGGACAGATTATGAAATCGCTTTTGTCATTCTGTCACTCTGTCTGTAAACACTCCTACGACCGCAATTTTGATTCGATTTTGATGAAAGTTTGCACAGTGATTCGTGGCCCAAAGAGTAAGATCGAGTTTGTTTGGCAATGACTCCTTCCCCTATTTTGCCCCATTTTTGCCCCGCAATGCATTTTCAGTAAACAAACCTATGGCCCTATAGTGACGGCTGATAGCTAAAAAACGTGTCTCAAAGGCGGCTATAAACACAAAAAAGAAAACTAATTTAATCCCCTTTAACCCCAAAATAGTGATCACTGCACTTTCAATGGCCTGTCATTTACAACTATCCACAAGTTTTGCAGAAACCATTAACTTTTTGCACCAAAAAATCGCTTCTGTGCAGATTACTTCAACAAAACGGCTGAATTAGTATTCGTTACAGTGTTCAATTTACACATGTGTATAATAAAGTAACAAAATGCCAGAAATTTGGAAAAATAAACGATCCAAGACAGGTAAATGAAATGCTAATCTCAAACATTATTATATATGTTTGCCAAATTCCATTACGCCAACTTTCACCAAAACTTCCAAGAGGGGAAAGTCACGGACATAAATCACGAAAGTCGCGAACACAAACCATCTCGAGATGTTTGCGACAAAGTCCATGACAAAGTCCAGGACAAACCTGTTTGTGTTGCTTTAATGGAATTTAGTACGCTATAATGCACAGGGAAAGTCGGCAACAAAGTGCGTGACAAAGTCCAAGACAAGTTCACGACAAAGTTGCGGACTTGTCGCGGACACACATCATGAAAGTTGGCGACGTGAGTTGTGTCGCGGACTTTCATGATTTGCGTCCACGACTTTGTCGGGAACTTGTCGCAGACTTTGTCGCAAAGTCGGCGTTAATAGAATTTGGGCTCTTGCAGACGAGCACTATGAAGTAAGAGCGTAAAACGCTGAAAGATGACAGCTATTGTGGCAATGCCATCCGCAATGGGACAGATACCTCGTTCCATAGAACGTATTTCTAGTAATACTTCAACTTATATCAAGCCCTCTTTCACATATGTCCGTTATGATCTAAAAATGAACACACAGCAGACTGTGCTGTGCTCAGATGCAGGACAACAGGTGTTCTGTGCAAAAATTTTTTAAAAATGCAATCTAACCCTTATTCTCTGATACATTCATTCCTAACAGAAGCCAGTCACAAATGAACAAACTAACAATGAAACACTCAGAATACAGATGAATATTAACCAAATTAACCTTAGTCAGAAATAACAGTTCAATTTCTGTCCATCTTCGTAGTCTCGTTCTTGCATTCAGTGCAATGAATGTGAACTGTTTATCAGTCAACTGTCATGCAGACAACACAACATGGCCGTCAGTGTTTACATGTGCAAATTCATTATCATCACCAAAGGCAAATTCGGGCACGTTCGGCATGTTTGGCAGAACAGGGCCCCACAAAAAGAGCGCCACACACACACCACAGCACAACATGTTCTGGCCTGCAACAGCCTCTTTGCGGCATTTATAAGTTCACTTGCTCCAGCTCGACATTCTCTGACGTGAGCGGGCTCTGTACACACTATTGCAAAATCTGAAATTTACAATGTCATATATATATGTGTGTATGTGTGTGTAGGTGTGTGCCTATCTGGCTCTGTCCAGACTTGAGCAATTGGAGCAAGTTCCCCATATCCCATCCTCCCTCCCCCTCTTTCCTCTTGCACATTTTTGTCTTTTCCCCCTTACCTTACCTTACCTTACCTTCGGGGCGGATGCCACCCGTTAAGGCAGCATCCAGCGCTGAGGCCACCAGGTGGGCCCGTTGCTCATCGCCGTAAAGCCAAAGGCTAAAGAAATCTCCCCGAAGCTTTAGCAAGCCTCAGGAGTAAAGACCAACGTATGTTATATAAGTTGTTATACTCAATACGGATACTGTAGAGCAGTGTTTTTCAACCAGGGTTCCGCGAAACCCCAGGGTTCCGCGAAACCCCAGGGTTCCGCGAAACCCCAGGGTTCCGCGAGCATCTGCCAAGGGTTCCGCAGCTGGCCAGTAAAAAATAAGCTAGCGTGTGAAATCTCGTCAAACAATGTCGTAGAAATACTCATCATAAAATATTTTGTTCGAAATTGCGTTTTTACGCGTTTATTTTTGCATAGACCAACTCTGTTAAATCATTTTTGCTGTTAGTAGTCTTGGGTGTATTTGCATTTTTAGGAGCGTAGGCTTTCTATGCACGACATTGGGCTACTCAACTCCGAGGATAAGTGCATTAGGCCTATCGCAAATAAAGATGAAGAAAAGAAAAAAAAAGCACTGATTAGGGTTAGGCC
>Ga0209367_1006658_pt1 | contig 15972 bp, 8 predicted proteins | sample WorMetLIZISLAND2_FD_187412 | JGI IMG/M metagenome (GOLD analysis project Ga0209367, IMG submission 187412) | Marine gutless worms symbiont microbial communities from Max Planck institute for Marine Microbiology, Germany - Olavius geniculatus... ... | reverse complement strand
TACAAGTTCTTAATCAAAGCCTTGTTTCCACTGCTAAATGGCACATTACATCACCGGTATATCGTCAGTGCATTAACAAGTTGGCTCGTCTAGCGTGAAAATGGTTGCAGATAGGCACAGACATGCTGCTTATCATAACAAGCACTGGCGACGAGCTTCTTAGAAATGTCAACATCAATGACCTTGAATGACCTTTAACTCCCCATATAAAGGGCTTTAGTGAATTTTTCGCGATTTGGGGCTGCGACGCACATTTCAAGACTGAATTGTGTTGAAAAAGCTGCAGATAGACCAGAACAACCTGCATGCAAAATTTTCGCCGTTGAATGTAGATTTTAGCAGTCCAACTCCCGACTCCTACGTTCAGCGAGGCCTGCGTACGCGGGTGTCAAACAGGGGTACCTCTCTAAAAAGTAATTATTTTCCACTATTGGCATGTTAATTAGCGTGAAAACGGTTGCAAATAGGCACAGACATGCTGCTTATTATAACAAGCACTGGTGACGTGTTTTTTAACGGTATCTACATCGATGACCTTGAATGGCCTTGAACATCAAAAATAGCGGTTTTCGTGATTTTTTTTGCGATTTTTGGCTGCAGAAGAATGAATTGCGACGAAATGGATGTAGATAAATCAATATTACCTGCGAACAGAAACTGTTATAGGCTCTCGCGCGTTTCCTAAGCATTAGCTCAAATTTCTTGTCACGTTTAACGTCAGGGGAAAATGACACGTTTCATCGTCGCTGGCGAGTGCACGTCTATTCATCCATTCATAACAGCGGAAAGACAGGCAACTCTTTAATGCCACTCTTAGCGTACTATATTTTGGTTTTGAAAAATTCTTATGTTAGTTAACAGTTGGTGGTCTAAGTTCTGAACTAATCAAAAGCCGGCTATCAAACAGGTTATAGGCCTACGTCAGAACTCAGAAGTAGCTTACGCCTGCCCGTAATAACTGTAAACCGCCGACTGTACCACCTTTATCATATCGAACTTGATTTATTACGTGATATCAGCGATAACACACAACAGATTCCAGTCTCCGAGCTTCTTACATGGTGGCGCGAAAAAGGGAGCTCGACAGCTTTCTTCATTCTTACTGTAGGGCCTAGTCAAATATTGGCCATGCAGCGTCTCAGATTCGGTGAGTTTCTCGCCGACATTGTGCGCTTTATAAATGTATTTACTTAATTACTTATATATTTACTTACTTTTCAGCAATCCCCTAAGATTTTTTCACGAGCGCACTACAGATTTAACTTTGAATATTTCCTTACGTCAGTGGCGTCAAGGGTCTGTGGCAGAAGAGACGTGGCCCCCTTTCCTTTCGTCTAAAATTTGCGTACAAAGATGCAAAATTTGAAGCTGAAATTTTCCCATTTTGGAAAAATTTACGAGCAAAATTGAAATTTCTGAACTCCCATAATCTAAGCTGTCGGAAATGTGCCTGTCGGAAAATTTCGACTCCTATAGGCCTCCTTTTTAAAACCCAAGATCGCAAGCTTATTTGGTGACAGTATGCTAGGAAACCACGTTTCCCCACATTCCTTCTCAATTTAAGCACTGTTAATATTCACGAGAAATGCATAGGCCTACTATGCAATAAAATAACGAAAAAAAACCCAGAGGCATAAAATTTTGTCTGAATATACCTGCTTAATTAAATGTCAACGGTCATAAGTTAATAGATCAGCGCTTAAATTGTGAAAAAAAGTGGGAGAAAACTCCAACAAGCGATCGAACCAGGCGCCGTAAAAATAGCGGTCTCTTTCGAGACCGAGACGCCGAATTGAGGGGAAAAGTCTGGGAAGGAAATGACCCTCTCTCCAGTTTCCAGCTCTCTAAAAAGTTTGGGGAGCGTCGAGGTGCGTCGTAGGCCAAGCTCTTCTAGTGGGATCTAAGGCGCGGAGCCCCGCAAAAAATTAAATATATTTTAGCCATAAAATCTGGCTTTTAGTGGCCATTTTTGCGAAGCTGATGACAAGAAATAATGACAGAAATGTTCATATCAAGTTTTGCTTATCATTTGGCACATGCAGGTGGCACAGATCGAGTTCTCTCGAGCTCAGACTCTCTGGGTCTTCCAGAGTGGAGAACGCCGTTCCCCTTGGAGTAGTGATCGATCGAAGAATCGACCACGTTTCCCCACATTCCTTCTCAATTTAAGCACTATTAATATTCACAAGAAATGCCTACTATGCAATAAAATAACGAAAAAAAACCCAGAGGCATGAAATTTTGTCACAACGAACTCTTTGTGGCAGCCCACGGTGAAGATTTCGTGATTCTATAGGTGTCGCCGTTTTGATACAGTGACAGGGTGTGACAGCTATAGACGGACAGACGTACAGGCCTACACACAGAGACAGACGTACAGACGCATACATGTAGGTCATAGCCAAGACGCGCGAAGCATTCTGCTGTCGAGCGTAATGAAAAATAAATATTCCGGTATTATTTTTGTATTAGGCATAGGCCTATACTTTTTGTTGTTAATTCACTCATGAACGAGCCAACAAATATTTATTCCCATATTCCCGTCTCGCATGAGGGTATATGAATTAAGCCGAGTTGATCGTCTGAGACTCTGAGCCCGCAGAAGATGGCAGCAAATTAAGTAATTAATTGTTCAAGGTTGCTTGCAAATTATTGGCGTCATAGGATAAACAATAGGCGGTGTAGGAAATTGCAATTTTCCAACAGACATAGCAAATTTCGGACAAGTGGATTATTTAGGCCAAAGCGTGCTAAAAATTCCAATTTTGGGGTAGGCTTACTTTGCACTCTCCAAAATCGAGGTTTTCAGCTCCAAATTTTCCACTTTTGGACGAATTTTTCCTACAAAAAAATTTTCCAACAATTTTCCGTCAGCCAAAAATTTAGGGGGATTGCTGCCCTGTCTCACCTATACGCTCCCCCTGCCAAGACGCCACGAGCCCACGACCCCAGGTGAGAATCGAACCGCAGACGGCGTTGCGCTATAGGGCCTAATGCTAGGCCGCTAGTTGCCAGCTATCCACGACTCCGTGAAGTAGCTTGGTACATTTTACGGCTGTTGTGCTATTTTTGCACGATGCGAAATGTTTTTTATTGATTAGCGACAGACAGTAACATAGGATCTTCGTGAATCAAGGCAACAAGTTGGCAAAGGTGCAGTGTAACACTGGCGAAAAATATTCGAACTAAAATTAGACCGACTGCCAAACAAAAGTTATTTTTTTCGGCATTTTGTTTTGTAACGGGCACCTGCTGGCTGCCGTTAGAGGGCGCGAGTGCGGCGCTTGCGCAAAGACCGGTCAGGCCTGTGGCCAAAGCAACCTACTTCGCTCTTTCAACACAAATTCTCTGCACGTGCTTGTTCGATTAGGGCCGTCTACGGTAGGGAACACGATTTTTGTTGTTCGGGGGCCCCAACAGACGTACCGGTTTTCGAATTACGTCGTAGATCAAGGTCGACGGCAAAATTTGGGGTTCGCGATTGATTGAATCGATCGTTGCCGAACTGGCCACCACGTACGGCATGTGTGCTTACTCTGTGCTTCGCTACAACTGTGTCGTTCTGCGTACACCAATATTGAATTTGATCATAGTGATAGTCCAACTGGCTGGGTGGGTTGAGGTTCGGTAAGGTGAAGATTAGCAGGGCCTTGGCAAGTGGCTCTGAATCACTTTCACGGTATCACGGTAACAGGAACTGTCGTTCCAACTAGCCGACGGTGACAGCGGACAGTTCAATACTGAATATGACGCTGTGTGCCGTGGCTACGTTTTGGATTTGGATATTTAGTCGGCAGGGTCCCCAAACTGGGGCATCACACCGACGGGCTGTGGTGTGTGAACGGTGTTGTAGCATTTCGCCTAATCGCATTTCACCTAATCTCCTTTCGCCTAATCGCTCCCCCAGTTGGGTCTATTGCAGTGCCCCAATCGAAATCGAACTATGGTTAGGGTTAGGGTGAGAGTTAGGGCTAGGGTAAGTATACGACGCAAAATGAGATTAGGCGAAATGAGACGACACCCATCGTATACTTACTTACGGTCGGCCAAAAAATGGCACAGAACGACAAAACAAAGCTAGTCAAAGAAGCAAAAAACGACAAAGGAAGTCGTTGTTGTTGGTCCGCCTATCAAAAAAAGATTAGGCGAAATGCTACCCAACCGTGTGAACAACTTGCCCAAGGTTTTTACTTGAGAGTGCAGTGGTTAGGGATCGAACCCACAACCTCGCGGTCATTGGGTCCGACACGTTAACCACTAGACTACCAAGCCAACATACTTTCGCTCCCAGGAGCGAAAGTTCCATACATGAAACTTTCGTTCCCTGGAACTCTCGTTCTCAGGAACTTTCATTTCCTGGAACTTTCGCTCCCCTGATTGAAAAGGTGGAACTTTCGCTTCTCACTCAGAGTTAACATAGGCCTACACACTTAATAGAAGCAGATGAAATCAAAGGACACGAGCATGTGGTGTAAATGCTCAACGTGCTACAGCTAGCCTATAAAGGTTTTCTGAAAGATGGGCTTAAGGTTTAGGGAAGAGACTAAAATTTAAAGTAATGGTAAGAACTTGACGAAAAATATAATTCAAGGAAGAATTTATAAACAAGTATAATTTGAGGAAAAATTTGGAGAACTTAGTTAATTTAAGATAAATTAGTTAATAAAATAATTTGCTAGATCCTGCCATCTTTTAGGCCTACTACAGTGAAGCTGTACAAATATACGAACAAGCTATAACGCCTTAATTTCCATTAGTTTATCAGTTAAATAATCATAATTTGTGTTGGGGAGCGAAACCACGTTACGTTGACTGTGGGAATGAAAGTGCCATGGAACGAAAGTTCCTGGGAGCAAAAGTTCTGTCTACGGAACTTTAGTTCCCGGGAGCGAAAGTACGTGGGGACAAAAGTTCCATAATTCCTCTAAACCTTCAGTTGAAGTAAGGGATATGCACTGAATGCACTGTTTATAGTTAAATGATGGCATAATTTGCTTCATGCTTCGTTGAATGACTGTTTGTGTTGTGCTTGTGTACAGTGGTATAGAACGATGGTGATGGAGCCGAGTCCACAATGTGTCGGTCGTGAGTTCGTCAAGCAGTACTACACGATGCTGAACCAGGCTCCTAACTTTTTGCATCGGCACGTTCTTTTCCTGTTTATATCTCTTCTTTGCAATGGAATTCCCTGTCAGTGCCGGGAATGACAAAACTGGGAACAATGATTATATTTACCGTGCGCATGCATGGTTCGTATGCAGTCACGAAGTGTTATTTACCGTGCGCAAATCACACACGATCAGATGGCATACTTATAATCAACTTCTTTTGCAGCACTAGACAGAATAAATAGTGCAGTTTAGTGTATGGCTTATTGGCAATAATCAGTCACAGGATCAGCGGAAGGATGTGAACGTTTAATAACTTTTTCAGTCACTTAGGGATAATTGGACGGTTTGAGAGGTGGTTGATATTCAGTTTCGATTAATGTCAATCTTTACTACGACAAACCACCGGCCAAGAAACCAACGATAGTGTACGTCCTTAGATGACGTAGGTCTAATGTCAACCAAAATGTCATCCAATCTACTTCAGAAGTTCAGACCGTGCGTGTGCACGAAAGTTAATTTCGACTTCAATGGACAGAGACCGTTCATACTGTAGTGTGCACGGTCTATAACATTTTCTGCGCCATATCGGACCGTGCGTGCGCACGGTCAATAACACCATGCAACTGGGAATGTCATTGAAACTACGCCACGAAGCCCACAACACGAACCCTAACCCTATTTTTAACCATAATCCCTAACCCTATTCCTAATTCCAAGTCTGGATCACTGTTTCACAGTTTTGATGGGACACCTTGCATGAGACCACTTCTGGAAATCTTGGTTCTGTCTGGGAATTCGACAGTGCTATTACAGAAAGGTCGGGCGTTTGACCAGGAGTCCTCCTTGTCATTCAGAGGCTTTTCAGTGACGGTGTGGAAATAAACAAACATTACCTGGTAATCAATTGCTGGAGGTTGCGAGATGTACTGCATTCACCTATGCTAGAGTATATGATCAGACTAGTAGTTGAGCTGATGCTGACGTCTGAGCTGCTGTTGCGGCAAAGTGCTGTCGGGTGTGTCATTGATTAAATATTGGTCTGTTATGACTGTTAACCGTGGCTTGAGGTCATTTGATTGTTGTGTGTATTGATTGAATGAGCTGTATTGATCTGTATTGAAGGTTCTACAGCCACAACTCAAGCTTTGTGCACAGCGGCATGGATGGGGCTGGTGAAGAACAGAGCGTTGTTGTCGGTCAGGCGGTGAGTACACGCTACTTCTTGTTCACATTTCTAACTTTTGGTTATTACTTAATTGAATGCTCAGAGCCTTTGCTGCTACTGTTGCTACTATTAGTATAAGTGGCTGCTACAGCCACTTATACTAATCCTGACTGTTGCTTTTGCTGCTAAAAGAAAGAGAAGCATTATCATCTGTTTTTCATAGTTTAGTGTTAATAGTTACAGTGGATTAGAGTAGACTGAGCATATTTTTCTTGATTTCGATATAGCATCATGAATAAAGTTAACATCAATGTTTTCAGACTGTAGTAGACTTTGATTTTTTTGCTTGAGCCAGACACCTGTGGTTCTGTGTGCTGTCCATTTTGTCCAAGTGTGTTGGTCTTCATTTTGCTGCTGCATGAATGCCAAATTTTAGCAGCTAGTTGTTTGATTTCCTTATTTTATCTTTTTATTACAATGTCATCATTGTCATTTGTTTTGTTTCAAAAATCCCAAGTTGAGCATTTTAAAAAAATGGACTGGATATTGTTGCGTTCAGCCTGCCTAAAAGCTATAAGTTTTACTGTAATATTATGGAGCGACTGGCATAGTATGCAAGCTGGGAAAATATTGGAACATTTATGTCCATGATGATGATGATCTGGTGAAATGTGGCTTATGCTACAGCTACAGTTTCTGATGTGTATTGCTCTGTAGGAAATCCATAAGCAGATTTCACTGCTGAATTTCCATGACTGTCACGCTAAGATCCGTCAGGTGGACAGCCAGGCTACAGTCGGCGATGGAGTTGTCATTCAGGTTGGACAGTTCATTAATTTACCAAACATGTAGTAGATTGCTCTGTTATCCATGTTTTAGTGCCAGCTTATCTCTGTCTGTGTCTATCACTTGGTTACTTATAATAACTTTCTTTTGTGCCTATCACCCAGTTGTCACAGTTTGTTAGCACTGGTATGTGGGTTGTTGTTTTAGGAAAATCTTAGTAGGAATCTAGATACTGTCCAATGCCTCTAGTTTGTAGCTTGTAACTCAAGTTGTTGGCAAGAGATAGCATCAAACTCAGGGAAAATGTCTCGAGATCATTCTTCTGTTCTTGATGCTAGTCTCACAATTGAAAGTGGATTTTTTGTGCCGTTCTTGCACTTTTACATAGGAAAAATTCTCAATTTTCTTCCGAGTATTGATACAGGTAAAGAGGCCAGATGCCAGCCAACAATATCAAAAGCACTGAAGTACCGGGTACTGATAATGATTGACTTGTTGGTGGCGTGGCGTAGTTGGTAGCGCGCTTCGGCTAAAACGAAGTTACTCTACGCCAGGCCCGGTTAGTACTGCGATGGGTGACTGCCTGCAGGCAGGTAAACCATCTCGGTGCGAAGCCTGCCAGCTAGGTCGACTCAGCCTTCTACCCTCCGTGGGACGGTAAAATGAGTAGTAACTCATTCACATGAGTTACAGAAGGTGGGGACCTTATTACAGCTGACTGGGGTTGCCTAGCCGGCCGCTGCGCCAGCTTGTGTCTGCAGGCTGCACACGGTGGCCATGCGGCAGGTGGCTCTGGTTAGTGACGAAAGCGCATTAGAGGTGTGCGCATGCTCGCGATGATGCGCTATACAAATTGACGACTTTTACCTTTACCTTTACCTTTGAATGTTAGGTGAATGGTGATTAACGGTCTAGGGAATGATGAATTGTTTGATGGTAGAGCTCTACTTAGTAGTAATTTCTACCACGTAGCCGAATACAAATATTGAGCCATTGTATTTGACAGAATATGAATGTGAATACTGATACTGAATAAACATGTGAAAGTTTTATTCTAATTGTCAGTTGGCAAATAGTGATACATTTTAATTATTTGAATCATTATGTGAAAATGGATATTTGAATTAGAACAGTTATTTGGACAGATGCATATAGTCAGAAATTTGGTTTAAGATTTATCTGATGGTCGTTAATATGAATGTTGATGATTGGTTGTACTGTTAGGTAGTTTGTGAGCAATCTACCCGTTCACAAGTAATAAGGAATAATAAAGAAATGGAGATTAGCCATTGATGAAGTGGTATTTTTTGATGATTGATGAGAAAAAATGCTGAAAATACTATTTTTGCGGCTTTTAGGTGATCGGTGAACTGGCGAACAACAACGGCGCAATGCGTCCATTCGTGCAGACATTTGTGCTAGCGTCGCAGTCGGCCAAGAAGTACTACGTCCACAACGACATATTCCGTTACCAGGATGATGTTTACCATGGCAACGGACCGACAACGGCAACAACTGATGCTGCCTCTCCATTCGCTATGCGACAGAATCATGTTGATGCAGCCTTTGATGATGCTGCTAACGGTATGTTTATATTCAGATATATTTAGTATTCACTTTTTAGATGGAGAACTAGGGAGATTGGAAAACAAGAAAGCCCAGCTGTCACTATGGAAGACATTCTTTTGCCTATACAGTTTCTTTTGCAGTACTGACCTTCAAGGTAGTCCAAGGTTGATGATTTTTGTCTCATCTGTAAGGGGTTATGTGACTTCCTATTAGTGATTAATAGTAACTTTACCTTATCTCTCACCATTTCTGAGATACGGTGACTTATAGCTTGAAACTTTCCAGTACCCTGTCTGATGGTACCCTACGACTTTATTTATAGCCACAATATCACATACCATAGTGCATTATGAGCCTTCAAGGTCATCCAAGGTCAGTGATTTTCATGTCATTTGAAAGCCAGTATGCAACTTTCTATTAGTGATCAGTAGCACCGTTTAGCTACAATACGTTTATGACAGACAGACTATGACGACAATGACAACAGATGACAGCCATGCCAAAGACGCCTACATCACAGTTGTAGTGTGTCAGTTATTTGGATTGGAGCCAGGTTTGAGTTAGCTATGGGCAGATTGCATATATCGGGATTGGTGGTTTAATGGCTCAGTGGTTAAAATGTTGGGTTCTTCACTGAAAAGTCACAAGTTCAACTTTCAGTCAGTCCACTATATTTACCTCTTTACTTTTTTATGTTGTGAATTTAAAGCTGATTCAAATGGGTGATGTTCATGAAGAGTGAGGGAACTATACGAAGGAACATCCAAGAAAGATCTAGCAGGATCACGTCAATGGGGATATGGAAACTCTGGAGAGTTTGGTCGTTTCCATGAGGACTGATTTTCCTGAGTCAGTGCAACCTGTAAATCTAGCAAAAACTGGGCTATGCCAGATTTACCTAGAAACTGTGGTTGGTCTGTTTAACAGTGAGAAAAGGTCAGTTGAACTTAGCGAGCACACGAGTTGTATTATCATATTTCCTAACTGCTAAGTATCTCCCAGCAGTGGACCCAGTATGATCACTGATAAGTGATTTTTACCTCCGCCAAGGAGGTAATGTTTTGCTGGTTTTTGTTTGTCTGTGAGTCCACGCGATAACTCAAAAAGTTATGGACGGATCTTTCTGAAATTTTGAGGGTATGTCAGGCATGGCATAAACTACCAGTGATTCAATTTTGGCGTGATCCGGCAGGAATCCTGGATTCTGGATCACTTTGTCGTTACCGTTGCATTAAAGGGGGCATAAGGGAACCGCTGGCAAAGCGAAGATGGTGACGCCACCTGGCGAATAGCTTTGCCTTGGCGGAGGTACCTGCGGGCTACGACTGTTTATACTGCTTTCTAGTTATTTAAAGTCTATAGCAATTGCATATGGGTATTGTATTTAGAGGGAATGGAGATGAGAGGCACTGGAGAAAGCATGACCGGGGATGAACACCAGAATACGATGAACTTCCACCAGGCTGCCGCCATGTCACCACCACCAATGAGGTCGGCTTATCTAGTCTACTTCAATTGACTGAATGATCACTATTGATCAGAGTGCTTGCTGTGCACTGTAAGTTGAATTTTGAGAGTCATAGTCACTCCCAGTATCTACTGGTTGGGGCCTACTACATTTTATGCAAGAAGTAAATCTACTAGGCTACTATAGTTATACCAAATAATAACAACCAATCTGTAAGCTTAATCTTGAAAACGGGATCCCGGAATAACACATTGGTGGCATGGCGTAGTTGGTAACGCATTTCGGCTGAAACGGAAGTTACTCTACGCCTGGCCCGGTTAGTACTGCGATGGGTGACTGCCTGCGGGCAGGTAAACCATTTCGGTGCGAAGCTTGCCAGCTAGGTCGACTCAGCCTTCTACCCTCCGTGGGATGGTAAAATGAGTAGTAACTCATTCACATGGGTTACGGAAGGTGGGGACCTTGGTACAGCTGACTGGGGTTGCCTAGCCGGCCGCTGCGCCATTCTCATATCTTGAGATTGAAAAGTCAATCCCAGGATTGCAATCACTGGGACATACCCCAAAACATGATCTGTGCTGTGCTTGACTGTTCTCAGCTTTGTTCTGAAATTATTGTCGGTTGAGTGGTTGGTGTGGTGATTGCAGCAATGGCGTTGGACATCACGTGGATGAGGCTGAATTCATTGAAGATTCTACACCTCATCAGATGCCCGCGGCTGCGGAGCCTGCTGGAGAGCCACTGGAGATGATCAGCCAGCAACAAGCTGATTCTATCAGCAACGACAACACTGAGGAGCAGGTGATGCTGTCGGATGAGGCAATGATGAATCCGCCAGACGATGCTGCCGGAATGGCGGAAGAGCAGGAATCAGCAGCCATGGTATGAGAAGCTGTAATCAAATTGCTACTTTTGTTTACTGATTTGTTGACATTTCAGCAACTGCTGTTCTCTTTTCTTTTCTTCAAAGTGATTTTTGTACACCAGTAGATGGCAAAGAGCTTGTCATGGACATGAGGAAGTTAGCAGGGCCACTCATCTCAGTTCATCAAATTGTCTTGCTCTTTTCTTTTGTAACCTTTGAGTTTATTCAAGGACAACTGTCGTACGCTTGCTGCATCTGCTGTTTTTTATGCGCGAGTTGTAAACATTGCCAATAATTTTATTTTGCATCAGTTTTCAGTATACATTGTATTTCTGGATGGACTGTTATGCTTCTGTTTTCTAAAAGGTATCTGATGAGATTTTTTTGGTTGTGTTTTGCATGTTTTTCTCTTTAGTGTTGTTCCACTTTTGCTGATTTATTTTGGGAAGACTAAAAACAGTTCTTGCTGTTCTGTATAAACAGTCTTGTTATGGCTGCACCATACCTCGCTATGTTGTCATAGCTGTTGACAGAACAATTTATTTGATCGCAGCTCTATACGATCAGCGGCCAAGCATTCCTCGTTGTCAAAGAGTCTCCACTCTCCGATCATACAAGATGAAACTTAACACCTGTCTGTTTTCCACATCTTTCCCTCGGATGATCGTAAATTGACTGAAGTGATAGGCATTTTTCACTTTAAATTTTAGTGTAATGTAATTCATTCATTTTTTTACTCCTCGCGTGCTACGTTCCTAACGTACTGAAGAGGAGTATGTGAGATCAGTGTAATATTGAGGACTGATCGACGACCAATTTCTGTTCCTGGAAGAGCCTTCCTGGAAGAACTTCAAATGGCCATATCTCCATAAAACTAGATGTGGTAGATAGATGCATGGTCACAATGGACCACCCATACAAGTCGACCACCACCAGTTGAATGGTCACATGACCGATGATGTCACGTGACCGCATTATCTTTGAGGCACCATTTTTTATATGGTGCCAGATAGACAGGGAGACAATTTTTCCAATAACGACCTCGATGCCAGTCACTATTAGTATAATATTAAACGAGTCTCAATTAGATGCCGGTTCTCTAATACAAGTTTAAAGGAACAAGAAAGCACTTACAAGAATACAGGAGAAAATAATGCGCGTGAGGAGTACATTAGATTGGTTACAATCTAGTAATATTTTTTTGTAATTCATTCTTTGATTTGTTCATTGATTTGTTTATTTATTTGTTGATTGACTGATTGATTGTTAGCATGGGGAGCATGTGACGTCAGAGCAGGCTGAGAAACCAACTGAAATGATAGAAGAGGTGGAACAAGAAGTGGAAGGTAAACTATTTATGCTTTTGTCACTCATTTGTGAAACTTTTTAAGAATTTTTATTACAAGAATTTTCTGTGATCTTTCTAAGTTTTTTTCTGAGTCAGTAACCAAGAATTCTTTTTAAGTTTCTTTCTTATATAGGAAGATCTTTACAAACTGTCAGGAGTCGCAGCATTGCTTTTTGTTTAGCATTTTTACACGCAAAAGCAGCTATTGCTTTCAGCGTGTCTTAGCCTTCGCAATTCTGTCTGTCTCTCCATCTGTCCATCACCCAGGTGGATCAGTCAAAAACGGTGCAAGCTAGGATCATCAAATCTTCACCATCTGCTGCCTGTAAGACTCTAGTTTCACGAACTGTAAAGCTTTTTCCATAAATTTGAAGGGAATCTCCCTGAACAAGAGCGCTAAATGAGAGGGAGTGGGCAAAATTAGCGATTTTTGGCCAATAAGTCGCTGTATCTCAGTAACGGTGTGAGATATGGCCTAGGTTTCTATTAATCACTAATAGGAAGTCATACACTGGCTCTCGATTGGTGCCGAAATCAGTGACCTTAAATGATCTTGAACGCCAGAATAAAGGGTTTTGTGGATTTTTTGGCGATTTTGGGCTGCGACACAAGTCTATATCATTCACAAGGTGGCGCCACGGAACTATTGTTATGCGATCCAGATAGAGAATTTGGTATTTGTATATTAACTTAGTGTGAACACCCCAATTTTCAGCTAAACTACTGAACCGGAACTGCTATAGGCTTTTGCGCGTCTCATGAGCATTAGCTCAAATTTCTTGTTTACATTTAGTCTTTATCAAAGTTTTAAACTGTGGTTCTGTATATACATGCAGTTCTTTTTGCACTTAGACTGCAATAATCTGGTCACTATGGTATTATATGATTTGTAATTACCTTCGCCAAGGAGGTTATGTTTTTGCCGGTTTTTGTTTGTCTGTTTGTTTGTTTGTCTGTCTGTTAGCAAGATAACTCGAAAAGTTATGGACGGATCTTTCTGAAATTTTGAGGGTATGTCGGGCATGGCACAAGCTACCAGTGATTCAATTTTGGGGGTGATCTGGCAATTATTATTATTATTTTGGTATATCATATTTTCCTCCATAGTTCTGAGTGTTGGGCAGTTACTAAGAATGATGTGCGCAAGATCAATGCACTTGATCAGTAGTGTCTGAGAATGCTGCTAGGAATCAATTGGCACCAGCATGTGCGCAACGACGAAGTCAGAAGGTTAACCAAGCAACCCCATCTCTCAGCCATAGTCCAGTCAAGGCGCCTGTCCCTGTTCGGACACGTTGCACGAATGCCTGATGAAACAGATGCAAAACGGATCTTAACAGCTTCCCCGCAGGAAACTGGACGAGACCACTGAAATCCAGCGACATCAATATGGACGACGCAGTTGACTTGGCTCAGAACCGTCCACTCTGGAGATTGATGTCCATGTTCGGCGCTACGCACTCTTAGTGGTGCTTGCCAGAAATGATGATGATGATGATATGATGTTTTGCTGACAGTAAAGCCAGCCAAGCCAATGACCTGGGCTGCGATGGCGAGTAAAAGCCCAGCATCATCGGGAAAAAGCCCAGCATCATCATCGGCTGGACGTGTGATGAAATCCCAGCCTGCGGTGGTACGTTCTCCACCAGAGCAGAAGCCTGACGTCTCTCCAGTGACTACAAAGCCAAGGTAAGTCAAGCCTAGAGGTGGAAACAGTAACTAAGCAGCTGTGTAATTTAATCTAATTACAACCTTCAGTTTGTTGACGTTTCAGCAGCTGCTATGTTTTCCTCGGAATGATTGCTGTGAACCTTCAGATGCCAACTTGCTCATATCTATAAATACTGTTTGTTTGCTCGTGTAAGGTATCAAACAGTTAACCTTTAAAAGTCAAGAGTTTTTATATGGTCCTTTTAATTTACAGCTATTATACTCACTGCTCATTCATGTCTGGTAGAGGCAGCAGTCTGTGATTTTTACTCGCTAGAGATGAACTTGTATGTTGCTGTGCATCTGATATTTTCAAGTGGCTCAGTGTTGGATAGGCTGTTGTTAAGGCCATGAATTGTTGTGTTGTGATACTATGGTTTGTCGTTGTGTTGTATTCACATTGTCTTTAAAACACCTGACTGTTCTGTTTTATGGCAGTTCAGAATTGGTCATGATTAGGGATTGCAGTCTCGGGATTCCAGCCGTTTTCGCCAATCCTGAATCCCAGGATTGGCGACGTCTCAATCCCGGGATTTCGGGATTACAAAAATTTGTTATGATCGCACTTTTTGGAGCGTTAAATGCTTAAAATAACAATTCTAGAAGTCTAATAAATAAACTATTTTATGTGCACTAAAGTACTACTCCTTGCTGTGCTCTCTAATTTGTATTTTGACAGTCACAGGCACCTTTTACACCGTTCCGACATACCTTTCGTACTAGTTACCACATGTTATGCATGAAATAAGTCTATTGTAGATACCAAAATAATGACCAATCTGTAAGCCTAATCCCGAAACAGGATCCCGGGATTACAGATTTCGCAATCCCGGATCCTGGGATTGAGAATTCAATTCCGGGATTGCAATCACTATTCATGACGTATACCGTCAGACTATTGTGTGCCAAAATTCAGACTTTTGTATTTGCCATTATTTGCCTGCACAAAGATTTATTTTGTTTGAATTACTGAGTAGTACTTGTCATCATCTGTTTTTTTCTTTTGTCTGTACTTTCTGTTTGATGATTTTGTAACTGGCTGGTTTTTACTACTGTTAATGTGGGCGTGTCTGGTGTGTCAGGTCTGCAGCCAATCAGGAGCTGTCTGACCATGAGGGCGGTGGTCGTGGTCACGGTTCATTGGACGGTGAAGATGGTGGGCGTCGTCTGTCGATTCCGCCTCAGGTGTTTCCAGACAACCAGCAAGTGTTCGTCGGGAATCTGCCAACGTACTTGTGTGACAAGGAGCTTCACGAGTTCTTTGGACGTACGTTTTGCATTTGCTGTTGTCCCTTCATTTGCTAGTGCTGGTAATGATTTAAAAGATTTTTGACAGTTGAATGTGAGTGCAGAAAAATTAATATTGTAATTAGTTAATTGGTCTTTATTTTTGGTTGATAATACTGCAGAATATCTATATTTTCATCTACAGAGTGCTGCAAATAAGAACCCCCCTAACGTTTTTTTGCTATTTTTTCAGCAATTGTTTGCAATTTTTATTAGAAATTTTACTGCTGTATTTACTAAAGCCTTCTACATTTAACTGCCAAGTAAAATGTGATTCTGTTAAAAAATGACAAAGTTATGGACTTTATAACATGACCACTTACCAATTTATCAGCATTAAAGGTGTTCAAGCTAAATGCTACTTAATTTTCAAAATCAGTTACCACATTCCGCCATCACAGTGACATTTTGATAAACAGTAATTTATTTTTGTCTGTCCAATGCAATGCATAGCATTGGACAGAGTATAAAATCACTTTTATGTCCATGCGTGTGTCTGTGCGTCCAACATTTTTTAAGCTATCTTCCTTCCACCTTCCCTTTCGCCTTTCCCTTCTCTTTCCCCTTCCCTTTCCACGTCCTATTCTCCTTTCCCTTTTTCTTCCCTTTCCTTTTCCTCTTCCCCATTTTTCTTCCCCTTTCCCCTCCCCCATTTTCCTTTCC
>Ga0209367_1006657_pt1 | contig 15972 bp, 11 predicted proteins | sample WorMetLIZISLAND2_FD_187412 | JGI IMG/M metagenome (GOLD analysis project Ga0209367, IMG submission 187412) | Marine gutless worms symbiont microbial communities from Max Planck institute for Marine Microbiology, Germany - Olavius geniculatus... ... | reverse complement strand
TTTTGTCAGTTTTACATTTAGGACTATTTCTATTCTCAGTATCTCTCATTTCATTTTTTTTAAACAATTCAGTTCTTTTTAGTTTATGTGCTAGATTAAACTGACAGTGTGTTTGTGAGTTTTTGAGTGCAAATTTTTCATTGTATTGTATTGTACATTTTTTGGACATGGCGTTCGGATTTTTTTGTCAACATATATAATTATTGTTTTTGAAAGAAATAATGACCGTACACCGAAGAGGGTCGATAGTTTTACTTTTTTTACTAAATCAGTCTACCACAATGCGCCATCAACGCGTCGTCTATAAACTGATCTAAAAAGTTCAGGCTTAGTGAACATCTCAGCGATATGGACGCCAAAAAGACCACAGAGCTTCGTGGTCCTTTAATTTCAAGTTTAAGTCATTTAGGGCATTTAACTGGGTGACCTAACTCGTGTCTTGTCAACGGGCAACAAAGAGTGTAAGGCATTAGTCATTTCCTTTCATTTGTGAGCGAGTATAAGAGTCTATAGGCGCGAGCGCAGGAGTACACGCGGTCACTTGCAATATAATAAACGCCAGAACAATCGGAAACGTTAAAACACGTTTTCAAAAATTAAAAAAATGTTTAGAAATGATAAATAAAAACGTAGCTTTTTTATACTTGACGTACTAATTAATGCCATTGCATCAAATAACATTTTTTCCGATTTTTATTACACATAAATGCGTAAATCTAGATAAAAAGGGAAAGGGTTAAAAATATAAAACATAATATTAATTTATCCGTAGCACTTTGATTTTTCGTACGTATTAATTTTAAATTACCGCCATTTTTATACTTACCGTTAAACCTTTACTATCAAATAAAAAGTTTTAAAATACAGAAAGCAAAAAGTGTATACGATAAAGAGAAACTTTTACAAACGTTTGCGACACCTGTGTTTTTGGCTGGATGTGTCGGACAGTAATACCCCGTTTACACGATCGAGCAAACATCGAGCAAACGTGGAGCAAATGCATTCATAATACACCTGCTAATTGCTCGACGTTTGCTCGATGTTTGCTAGCATTCATTTAGCTAGCTCGACAAGCTGTAGTAATTAGCATGCTAATTAGAAGGGCGGGCGGGGTGTAATTGGAAGGCCTATATAGCACGTGATCAGCTGTGGGCTAAGCCTAGGCCTACATTTAAGCTAGGGGGCAGGGTTCCATCAAGCCTGCTTAATGTTTGCTCGATGTTTGCTCGGTCGTGTAAACAGGGTATTAAGTACAGCTTATCAATATGGAATATACGACATCGTTGACGAAACATGCGGGATAAGCTTATTCAGACAGTAGTAGCCGACAGTGGCGCCACAGTATTACAAGCTCGTTTGCCTCTGTGAACTCAGCCTCACGATGTTTCTGGGAACACAGCGAACACGGATCAGTCTTTAGTCGCATGCTTGTTCGCTCCCGCGGGAAATTTCGCGTTGCGTTAAATATTTGTTCTTGACTGGTCAGTCTCAAGTCGACCTGTTTAATGTTTTCGCAACCGACTGGCTTTTTTTCGCACGCGGTCACACACAGTCTTGTTTCGTTTTCGTTTCATTTTCATTTGCACCTAAGCGAAGCGAGGAAAGCAGTTATGCTTATGGGCCAGTCGATTTACGTGAACTTAATTCTTCAAAAAATGCCAAACGGATTTGACAAACTTTTGTAAAGCTCTTGAAAAAATCGGAACACAATTGCAGAGGTTACACACGTTGTCGATATTGGAAAAGCGCACGTTAGGTTGTCAAGTGGAAGACACGATCAAAGGCAATTCAATCGTTGACTGCATCGTGTACAACATCTCGACACCCGAAAATGGGGTAAAATTTTATCACAACAAAATGGAGAAGAACGAACGATGCAAGCGCATGCTCTCAGCGGTGAACGAAACGGTGTCTTTTAATGCTTATTTAATGCTTTATTTTCCTTGCCGCAAAATATAGCGGCAAGGAAAATAAGCGGTTGATTGATTACATTATAAGTGACATTAAATTAAGTGACATTAGGCCCAACCGTCCCCGCCGATGTCATCATTTGTTACAGAAAATGACGTCAAGCTGCACGCCGTGGAAAACATTGACACTATCCTATCTCAGTAAGGCGTCCGCTTTCTGGACGTCGGGGCAAAAAATTTAGTTTTGTCGAAAATATTATCAATAGATTATATTTTAGTGTACACAAAAATGTACAGCGATGCCTAAATAAAAGTTTAACGTGTGGGCAACGACACGATGATAAAAATGTTATTTTTAATGTCCTGCATATTCAGGAAAAACAAAAAAAAATCACTAATAACTAAGTTGTTAATCGTACGTTTGTAAATTATTTACCATTGTTGGGTAAAATAATTTGAAAACAAGTTTAAATTAAATTAAAACCGAAATTATTTTTCAAAATAATTGTCATATTCAATGTGTTATTATTTCAACATATTCCTTCATATTGGTTTGCTTTCAACGTCAGCAGTTTCTCAAATGTATTGTAACTGAGGTTGTTTCGACGTGAAGTATAGTCATAAGCCCAGCACAGCGCCATAGCCGAACTGAACAGTAGTTTAACTGCAGCTGTCGCGATGACGGAAGTAAGATATTTTATCTCATAAAAACAGCTTGGACAGCTAGATAATTAATGACTGCGGGCTTAACGGCGAAGTGCCACCATCCGAGTGATCGTTGATATTGCCAGTAGCGACACCATTTCCAGAGAGATAACTTATTGTTATGTCTTCATCATCTTATCCGATACTGTTAGTTACCAAATACCCATACTTCTAAAGTTGCCAGCAGCCAAGTCTGAAATATTATAATCACCTACTGAAAAATGACGAACCAAACAAAACGGAACCGCTGGAACTTTGCGCAAAAAACGAGAAGACGTCGGCATTAGACTCGCGAAGCAGTCTTGCGGCCGATTTCGGGTCTCGACAACGCCGATGCTATTTACTTGCAAGGAATTAGAAAGACGTACGGCAGGGCGGGAGGCAGGGAGGTACGGACGGTTCAATCAGCCGGTTGCATTACGTCGCAGTGTCTATGCACCGACAGACAGACAGTAGGCCCTACTAGCACAGATGCGACCGACTAAGCTGCTGCGGCTGCAGCGGCTGCATGCGGTGGCGACCGCATCTCTGAAATGCATCCTTTCGTTAGACGAACATCGTCACAGCCGGACAGCGTGTAATCTTCTTTGACGCCACGGCCGAAGACGACGACGACACCGCCGCTATGGACCACGGGAGCGATACGAGAGGCCACGTCGACCTGTTGTTGCTAGCTTTCTATCGACGGGCGTTCTGTTGCGATCTTCAACAATGTCACAGGTCCACCGGCAATGTTCTGCTAGTGCTGATACTGCTGCTGGGCGTCGGCTCTGCGCTCACATCACATCAGTCGGTCTCACGCGCCACAGCCGCATCAGCTGGCAAGTAGTCACTCATTCACAATCATATTTTCTTCATTGCCTCTTTAATTTTATTGTGCGTCACCTCAAACTTTTCAGCCACCATGTCGCTCAAAAGACAAATCAAATTATAGCACCGACTGGTAACTTTATAGGTTCATAAAATGTTATGTTTTAACAAAGACGGGTTTTCAGCATTGTTTGATACGATGAAACTGTTTGTATGCAGTTATTTTTCCAGTTTGCACGAAACAGTCAACTAAAGTAAGACATTACATTTAGCACACATTAACATAGTTAGAAGCATAGTTTAGTTGACTTTGAAATGGTTATTAACTAAACTTTAGCCAAAAAGAACCAGTTTCTCACATAATGGCAACATTTTAACACATTTTTCTTATAATACTTTATGAATATTTTAAGCAAATAGCGAAAAGTTAAAAAAACGCACGATGCACTTGTTTATTGTGGGCGTACATCAACAATGCAGCGGCAAGTATTATCGTTTACTGCGTCTTTGTGAGTATTTATTAGCCAGTTATAAAAACACTTAAAACACGACTGCATCAAATAAATATCGGCGAAAAATGAAAAGATATCTCGTACAGACCAAAGTTCGTTGCGTAGTAAAGCCTAAATTTTATTACGCCGACTTTACCGAAAGTTTCGCGGAAAAGTTTAGATAAAGTCGCGAACGCAAATCATAAAACTTAAAAAAGGGAGACGTCACGGAAAGTTTCGGATTTTTAAACCATCTCGACATGTTGATATGTTTGCGACGAAGTCCGTGACAAATCCGTTTGTGTCGCTCTAATGGAATTTAGTCCGAGACAAGACACGAGAAAAGTCGGCGACAAAGTTGTCGCAAAGTCGGCGTAATGGAATCTAGGCTTAACGCATCACATCGAGACACTTCTGAGCCAATGAGGGTTAAATCCAATCAAGCCAGCATAAGGCCTACAGCTCGATAGTCAGTCGGATGACCGGTTTCGTTGACAGCCCGCTCTTTTAACGGACAACGTGCAAAGCCGCGGTAATACGGCCAACTCTTACGCAAACTCGCCGTTTCTTCACTTGCAGCAACAGTAATCATCGCCACTACTCATTTACGACATTACGCTTATCCATCTACGAAATGATGGCCGGACTGAGTTGTCCTACGTGCTAAGTTAAACACTAACAATATCACAGCTATTGTATCTTTATATTTATGCTGGTCGACTTCTAACAGTTGTGGTACAGGGATGTGGTCTAGGTCGAGACGTCTCGGTCTCGAGACGGTCTCGAGTCGTACTAACGTCTCGTCTCGGTCTCGTCTCGGGTCTCGGGCCATTGCGTCTCGTCGAGACGTTTTGTGCAGGCGCGCTCCGTGCATCTAGTAGCAGCAGTTAGAGCGATACTAACCAGCATGACATTGTGGCTTAGACAAATTCGTTTACAGTGTTTTTACTCTTTCATTTACTCATCATCATAAAGCAGAATTATGTCATGTGAGTCATTATTCGTCATAAAATGACCTAGTCGCAATGAAGATAAAGTGTATGATGTCAGAATGAATACTATCAGCCACATGTAGACGACGTATAAGGCTATAGGCTAATCAGCTGTAGTTGACTAATTTAGTTGCTTGCGTATTGCGATAAAATAACGGCTCATGTCTACAGCACTGCAGTTGCAATTCTTTATGGTGCAAGCCGTTAATTATTTAGTGATAATTGTCAAACTAAAGTGCAAAAACCCACAATATCACAAACAGAAAGCGCTTACCATGATGAAAGTTAATTAATCCGTATAATTTTATTCATTGTTAATGTGTTTCACCATACGTCACGGAAAACGTCTCGGCGAGACGTTGAAAGGTCTCGGCCAGCGTCTCGGAAGCTGCAACGTCTCGTCTCGGTCTCGCAGACATGGGTTTCGGGTCTCGTTTCGGTCTCGGCTCAGAAGGTTTCGTGCACATCCCTGTTGTAGTGACATTTTCGTAACTCGTATGAATAAAGAAAATAAATAGCAAAACAGCCAAGTGTTTTTTGTATACTGATGGTTTCTCATCTCCGTTTATGGCCATCAATGCATCACCACTAAGCCAAGTCGTCACATAAGGAATTAGGCACAAAATTCTTCTGGTTTTGCAAACTTTAATGAAAATCTTAGACGTTGAATGTCTCATATGTAAGGGAATAAAGTCAACGCAAAGTAAAATCATTTTTTCATCGCCAGAAATTTCTCAGTGAGTGACAGAGCTCACATTAACTAATGCGGTCGTCCAGTTTGTCTATGAGTTAAATAGCACCTGTAAGGGCATGGAGTGAAAATACTAACACCAACGAACTGAAAAATAGCAATAGGCCTATACAAATTCAGTTCTGTCTTTGAAAAGACTTAAAGTAACACAGTAACACAGTAACACAGTATTTAATAAAATATGTGACAAACGCACATAATACAATAGCAAAACAGAAGAGAAATGTAATTTAGACAAGGTAACATAACACAAAATAATTAGACACAGTCAAAAAGTGATCTAACTAAAAAGACTGTTTATGCAATTTCTTACTACAAACAGGCAGCACATAATCATGTCCACGAGGGCGTAAACTGTCTGGACGCTCGGCGTAACATGACAACAGTTCATGAAGACAGTGACCAGGTTTCGCAATGCTGTGAAAAAGATCACGTGAGCAAGATTCCGCAATATCATTAAAAGACATGGTTAAAACGATGACTTAATAAGTCACGTAAATTCATTAAAATCAACGTGTAATTGAAAACTTGTTGACGTTTCGGCAACAAGTTTCCAATTAAAGGCTGTTTCTGATGAATTTCAGTAACTTATTAAAATTTCTGTTTTGCTTTACGTGTGATGCATTCTTGGCATGCACTGACATTTGTCGCAATTAACCAATTTTCTCACATACGTTGACAGATCTTTTTCCAGTATAGTTGGGGCAATGTCTTCATTGTTTAGCGTCGATGTATCGTCGCCATATAAGCTGGGTTATTTGAAAAGCAATTACACGAATAATTAGCTTGGGTCCCGAAGTCCCGTATTTGCTACTTAATCCTGAAAAAACGTTCGTAAAAAATTCTGGCGTAGGCTATACGTCGTATACTTCACTAGCCAATATAATGTCTGCCGTCACCCGAAAGCAGAAACATTAACATGGTCGCACGCTGTTCGCTGCGACAGCAGGGTGCTTTTGTCACAATGGTTATAATTCGAGTTGTTTTGCTGAGTTAAGTTGAAACTAGATCTTTTGCCACTGCCATCGTGCTTCATGTTATGAGTGTGACAGTTCGTTAACACGCGGTCGCGCCTGGCGTCGTTTATTTTCGCATTTGTCGGCGTGCGTGTGGTCGCATTGTGTATTTGCATGCGTCGCTTGTGGTCGGTGGCATCCGTTGCGTGACGAACACAGACTCGGACCACCAGCTGAGTCTCTGTCATGCCGTCTACGCTCGATGTACTCAGTACTGTGCTGACCACTGGCCTGACATTGGCAAATCCCGGACAAAAGGTCACCGGACAAAATGCCACCAGATTGGTTTTTCACTATGCCTGAGTTAACTCGCCAAACTAATAAATCTAATTTCTATGACTTTAATAAAAGAACATCTTCTGAGTCTTTCGCGTGGACCTCAGGCCAGAGACGAAACAGCAGCATTTTTTGATAAATCGCTCCCTTGAGTACACAGAAATAACGCAATATGAGCTTTTTAAACTACAGCAACAAAACTGTCAAAATTTGTTCTTCCACCGACATTGACCTTTCTATCCGCGAACTTGGCGTCGCTACTCATTTCATTAACCACCGGAATCATCACCACCAATATATGCCTACATCGTTCACAGATCGCTGACAACAAACCATCGGGACGAAATGATACAAATAAATGATAAATGGCTTACTAATACTGCTGAATGTTATTATCACGGTAGCGCTCATACAGGCGACACTTCCTGACCTCGGCAAACACAGCAACAATGACATTATTGCAGTTCCATGACCCCCAAACGATTCGTCAAATATCGGTACTCTGATTAAGTCGACACGTGCTGTTATTTCGATCTATCCTTGTGTGGGCATTCTCACAGTACTGTAGGACACCACCGAAAGATAGTAGCCTAGTTACCACATTGTTAAGGGTAAAAATAAAAAAAATATGGCAGTTCAGTGCACATGTTTCAGTTCCCGCCGACAGCTTGTGGTTAGAGCATTTGCATTTGAAATGTAACCACGCTCTGATTTGGAAACCATTCGGCATTGTTTTGCTAAAAAATGTGAGATTTGTAACGGCAAAATATTTTCAAACGCGGTTAGCCTATGAGTGAAAAATGGACATTAAAACATTTGTGTAACATGCGAACGAATTTTGAGAAAAAAGGCCCACATTGTAACATGGCACGATACGATACGCCGACTTTTGTATTGCAGAGTAAGCTGTAACAGCCCTTGTGCCTTCAACTTTTACATACCGCGATATGAAAGATTTTACGAATAAATCATTAGAAAAGGAGCACTTGCATATACGCCCTTAGGCGATATTCATCAATTCTTCCATTCCAACGAAGCCAATTGGCGTCGTGTAGGCTATCTATAAATCTGTAATTCCATTACGTTAATGGGCCTATCGCTTCATATGCTGAAAGTCATCAAAAATGCTTGCTTTTCATGAAATATAATATGGCGTCTTTTTTGCGCACGTCTTCTGAAATTAAACTAATGTTTGTCCTGAATATCTTATAAAGCGTCACGGCGAGTCTCGGGCTTTCAGAGGAATTTTTATTAACACTTTTTCATCCTAGATTGTTTCTGAGATAGGTTTCTAAAACAATTCAAATTATGGACATTGTCATTATTATCTATTTTCTGTTATTTCGCTTATTGCCTCATGCCCTTCGATACACGCTTAACGTTCACGCGGAGTGCAATGTACGTAGCATGGTAAAAAAGCATATCAAAGCTTGACTCTAGGCCTAACTTAACTATTCGTTTGATCACTTTTAAAGTAGTCCAAACTATATGCGACCACAAGTTACCAACGTTTTGGACGAACGGACGGGCGGACGGACAGACAACATACGATAGCAGTACTAGCAGAAAATGGAGGTTTTCAGCTCAAAGTTTTCTTATTTTGAACGACAATCAAACAAAAAAATGTTCCGGCAATTTTTCAACAATCAAAAAATTGGGGACTGGAATGACTATAATGTAGAGCAATGGTAGAGATAGAAAAAAGGAGAAAAGCAATAAGGTTATCTTGTAATCAAGGTGAAAGGTTTATTTTTCGTTGTGCAGATTGCAGTTCGGACCTGTCCAGCTCCGACCAGCTCAAGTCTGGTGTGATTACATCGCTCAACTACGGTACGCCGCGCGGATACCCGTCCAGCGTCGTCTGCAGATACCGTTTCTACGGCAACGAGCGCCAACGAGCGCGCATTGTTTTCACTCACTTCGACCTCCACTACCCGGACGGCGATGGCCAGCGACCAGAAGAGTGAGTGAGCGATAAATCACGCTGCTTTTCCGTTGCTTTTCGTGTTGCTACGGTCGGCGTCTCTATACTGACTCTGACAGGGAACAAACGATGCATTCTGCTGCACGTCAAGTTTCCTTCTCACCGTTCTTTCTCTTTCACTCACCCCTTGTCCTACAATAGACAGCATTGTGAGATTAATGACTGCCTGAAGGATAACAGGGAAGATTATTAGAACTGCCATTACCGGTTCATATGCACAATATTAAAATCAGCAGTTCTTACAATTTTAGGTTTAAGTCGTTTTTTGTGTTTTGTGTTTCATAAAGATTACACTTTATGTAAAGGTTAAACTTTGTGTTTCGTTATTAAATGTAGCCTATGTGCAATTTTGCCTGCAAAGACCGTCTCGGAAATGACCTATACTGTGTCGTGCGGGACGTTAAACACTACTCACTCACTCACTCACTTTCTCTCTCTGTCGTTAATGAACAGAAAATATTGTAAAATCTTGCCACCAAATGCTTGTACTATTGAGCGAATATTTTACCTACGCTTAGTCATAGTGCGACGAGCGCATTAGAGGTTAATTTAACGATATGTGCTACAAAAATTTACATTTTACTTACTTAGGCCCCCTACGTTTACTTACTTTTTCAAGGACCATGACTTTGGCACCTTTAGACATATACCACATCGTCGTCGCATTCTATCCTCAGTTCTAAAGGTGGGAAATTACGTTAAAACAGATAGGGTTTTTCGGGGGCAACTTGTGTAACGGTGAAATTCGCACTTACCTACAGTCGATTGTTGTTGCCAGTATTAAAGCAGGCACGAAAGGGTGGTGACAGACCGTTTAATTGTGCACTGCACACTTTATACACCGTGTCGAAAAAAAACATTTCCGACATTTTCGACTGTCACTTGAAAATCAATTATCAGATTTTGAAAATTTTTGGTACAAATATTCCTGACACAACCTTCCATCCAAAAATTATTTAGTTTCCCAACTCACCCGACGTTTGTTTTTGCACTACATGGGGAAAGCACAACCAGCGAAATATCACTTTTTATCCAATGCGATATGATTGCTTAATTACCATAACGCGTAAAAACACATTTTGTTCACATTTCTGACACTTTAGCTGACAGTTCATTCAATTGTTTATTTTTCAACTGCCTGCAATAAAATTGCTTGAAGTGTTGGCCCAGTATGCGAACACAGGCAAGGATACGCTTTCTCCATTCATTGACAGCAGTATCGATAAAGTTCGGTTCCAGACCAATACAGGCTGTACCAGTCGCTTTTTGACTTCACAAACATTTCTAAACTTCATCTGGTAGACACACTGCTGCATAACAGTCAAACCTTGTAACAGACCAGCTGTTGGGGCCCACAGATTAGGACAGATGAAATTTTTTGACGTTTTTCATTTATTTTAACACGTATTGTGCTCGGTCGGCTTTCCCCAAGTAGTGCAAAAGCAGACTTTGGGTGAGGTGGAAACTAAAACACTTATTTTATAGCCCGTTGTGTCAGAAATATTTTTGCCAAATATAGTTAAAATATGCTGATCTTTGTTCAAATTACGATTGATAATGTCTGTTTATTTCAACACATATTTCGCTCGATCGGCTTTCCCTAAATAGTGCAAAAGCATACATTAGGCGAGGTGGGAAACTAAAAAGTCATTTGATGGCAAGTTGTGTGAAGAATATTTGTACCAAAAATTATCAAAATCTATTGATTGATTTTCAAGTTACAGTCGAAAATGTCGGGGATGTTTTTTGGGACACAATGTAGATATTGTTTCTTGCTTGGTTTGGTTTGTCTGCATTGATTAGCAGCCACGACGCAGCGTTTCAACAGATTATTGCACTCTTGTGACCGCACGCGGTGCCTGGCATCGGTGGTGGCCTAGCTGGACTAGCTGGGGTAGCATATCTTTCTCTAGCAATCATACACCGCGTCCCAGATGGGCAGTTATGATGTATTGCTGTCAGCTATCTATCGTGCATGCGCGAGATGACCGACCATACATCGTTTTCGCCGATGGGACAGTCCCGGTTTACGAGGATCTGTCGGTCCTGATTCCACGAGAGAACACGTTTGAAAGCTGTTCCGGTTGGGACGTATTCTCGCAAAAACTGAAAACAATTCTGCAATTTTTCCTTGTTTTAATTTTCTGTTAATGAGTTTTTTTTATTTTTCCTTATTTTTAGTTTTCCGCAATTTTTTTACTTTAACGATTATCACCCTGCATGTAAGCGTAGTCACGTAGATCAACGACGCCGTTAGACGGTGCCTACTGTAATGCATTATGCTTATCTATTGGTCAGTTCGTCATAAGCTAAACTGGGTCAGCTTAGTTTAGTTACGTCACTCTGTACGCGCTTTAACAGACAGATGTAGATAGCCAGTTAGTCACGGCAATTGAAATTACAATTAAGAGTAGAAAATTTTTCAATTAATTACGATTATAATCAGCTCTAGCTGTATGCTAATTAATTGAAATTGGAACTGACAGCTTCTCTAATTAATTACTCAATTACTTAACTTTATTAGCAGTGCTCTAATTTTACACAAATGTCACAGTCAATGCTTTAGCTATAACGACTTAAGTTGGTTGAATGGAAGACACATTAAACAGCGACTTTTTTAGTTGACGAAATCACTATACTAGAACCTAACACTAACAGACCTGGATATTTCTTTGCTATCCGTAAATGTAACCATCGTCTTTGCTCAATGTAGCTACCAAGTATGAAGTTACTCTCCTGCATAAATAGGCATGCCATTGCAGTTAATTTCATGGCCACACATATTGCCCTTGTGCTTAACAATCGGCAGTGAATGGATACGTGAAGTCTTCCACTCGTGCTTTTACGCTCACTGAGTTCTACAGTCTTTCACAATGAACGCTTGATTTGTTCAAGCCTTTGCAGCTTGGTTATCAGCTCAGCTCGATTGGCGTTGCTCGAAGACCAGCAGCATCCAGTCACGGAGATTTCGTGAGATTTCGCAATAGCTTTGAATATGCCGTTGTCATTAGTGTGACAAAGAATCGAATTGTTTATTGCATCCGAGCTGTCGCTCTGAATAAGTACAATAGTTTGGAATCAATGATTTCATTGTACTTAACCCTTTAACAGTAGTCTCAGTTTCACAAAGAACGCTTGATTTGTTCAAGCCTTTGCAGACTGCTGACTGGATTATTGTGGTAGCCTACTGTCTGCGGGCAGTGGAGAGCCAGATAAAACGGCTGTAATCACTGCGGAATACCATGGCACGTTTAGTGTCGATATTTTAGACATCAAAATAAAACATTTCATGATTAAGTACATAAACAAAATCTCTTTACTTTGAACGTGAATTTGCGTGTTTTACTAAGATGGTTCCCTTTTCAGTTTTTGTCGTAACAATTTTACGACAATCTACATTCTGTCAGCTGTTTTTTCTATTCTCTTTGTGTCACGGCGTGCTCTGCGGGTGATGTCACTTAGCAGTCGCACAGACGCTTTGCTTACCCTGTAGTTTTTCTTGCCATAGCAGTATAATAATTCTAGTGCGGAAAAATGTCACAGCAGGAGTTTAAACTCTTAAGCTGCTTTTTGCGTACACCGCTGCTTCGAGCCGTCTACAAATGCCTGACCAACTAACTTAGTTATTTTGGTGAGCCGTTTTGAGTGACTGCTTATAGTGGTTACACACAGAGAAGGTTACCGGTGCGACGACATACGTAAAACCATCCTGCTACTAGTGGCATAAGGTCACGTAAGTACGTTGATCGAAGCCAATTAGCCAAAATGCCGACGTCAATATAATGTAAGCAATGGAACGTCTTGGACATGTGCTGGAGTGGGTAAGCGAGTGCGCAGTATGAGCTTATTCCGCTCTAGACAGTACTTAAAACACGTTTAAATCGCATAGACTACATCGTCGTTTGCTTTTTGACGCAAGGATTCAGCTGAAAGTTGCGAAAAAGGTACCAGTGTAAGCCGAGTGTGGTTTGACTTAAACATTGTCTGATATGGGTTAAGTGAGTGTTAAACAAACTTCTTCACGACAGTGGTTTAGCACACTTATTTTACGCTCCCCGACAGTCGGTCGTGTAGCTCACACTTGACCTGCTGTGAGCTATCGACACATTATCCGACTTTATAGACAGTATGTGTAATAGACATAGGCGGTACGAGTGCCAGCGTGGAATAGGAAAAACAAGAAGCCCAGCTGTCGCTAGGATCGCCGACCGTACTGGTTGTCAGTGACCTTCAAGGTCATCTAAGGTCGATGATTTTCATTTCATCTGAAAGGGCGTATGCCACTTTCTGTTAGTAATTAACAGTAACCTTTGCCGTATCTTTCACCGTTTCCGAGATATGGCCAGTTTTCCGTTGAAAAACGCACATTTTTTCTACCCCCGTCCATTCAACCTCGAATTTGAAAATGTTTTCCTGCACTAGATCGCTGAAATTTTGCATGTCCGAGTTTAAGGCACACAGTAAATTATTCCTGTAAAAGTTTTCCTCCACCATTTAACGCTTATCCACAATGCACCCATTACAGACGACGGACAGACGGACAGACGGACGGACAGACAGACGACAACCGTACCAATAGCTCGACCGTTACTTAAGTACGGTCGGTTAAACATGGCTGTTGAAATATGAAATAAGTTGAAAATATCAGCCAACGATTGCTGTTGTGTACAGCTGTTCTCAAGCGGACTCTGTTAAAGTCAGCGCTGATGACGACACAACGCCGTCATCACTGACGTCACGCATTGGTGTCTACTGCGGTGGCAGACTCCCACCAGCAATGATGAGTGGACCGGACGGTCGACTGACGGTGACTTTCGTCAGCAGACCGCGCTCTACTGGTGTCGGCTTCAGAGCTCTCTACAGCTTTGTCACTGGTCTGTCACGTGCAAATCAGTCTGTTTTTGTTCGTTTGTTTATTTTACTATTACTACTATTAATGTTTTGTTTCGTTATAGTTATATTGACTGACTACTTGCATTACATTTTCATTACAGGGCGTACGAAATGTTTTTTGCAAATGCGCTGTCTGATTATTACTATTAACGCTAATCACCATAGTGAGAGCTGTAAGTACAACGTTTTGGATAAGATTAGTAACCATTGTTTTATCTGGGACACGAAACATGTTAAACACGTGTTTTCCGGGATATAAAAGTCTTTTCGAGCAACGAGCAATTTGCAGCAGTGGCGCATTAGAGGTTAATTTTAACTTCATGCACTATATAAATTCGCGTTTTACTTGCTTACTTAACGGACGAGCCTTAATCCTAAAATTCCAACCTAATCTGATTAGCTGTTTCAGCACACGAGAGAGGCGAGACGGACGAACGTAGAGAAAAGTAATTGAGATAGTTTCATGGATCACCAGGAAGTGTGCGGCTATTTCTACCAAGTTGGACAAGCCCACTGCTATAGTATAGGTTGGGGTCCGAGTATTTAACGTGTTTGTCATCGATCAAGCGAGTGAATCGGAGATAGATCGATACGGAATAGTGCAGAGCTTGATGAGCTGGCATGACCTTTGTGAGTCTGGCTGGCTGGAGATTGAATTCCGGCGAAAATGATCGAATACAACACTGTACTGAGACCTCTAAAGCATCACGCAATTTGCTGTTGCAGATAGGCCTAACGTTTGGCCAATCTATCGCAAAAACGTTTATGCCTTATGTCATATGAGCTAAAATAGGCCTAGTTGCATAAACAACGGAGAAGGGCGGCGAGCTTAAGATTAGCTTCCCTATAGTTTCGGTATTCTCACATTCACTGCTAAGTAAAGTCGCATGGTTCATACGGCCAGTCTTGACGTAGATGAATTATTCACCATTTTGCTGTCTGGTCGTCCACTTTACTGTCGTTTATTTCGTCTGTCTCTGTTGTTTTTACAGATTTTGGAATTACCGGTAGTTCCGGTGAACAAGACCCGAAAGCAGGTATAGGCTAAACTTGTGTTATATTTATACACAATACAACACAGTGCAATAGACAGTGCTAAGCCGTCTTGCCTGTCTGAGAAATTAATCGTAAAACACGCACGCTAGTAAATCTTGAAACAATTATATACAGCCCACCGGTTGATAACCGTTTGGCACAAAGACACTGTTTTGCTACAGTTGTTGTTCGAGTAGTTTATAGGTTAAGTCGCACGAAAAAAACAATATTGGACAAATAAGTGTAGAATGCAATGCTAATAATTAATACGCTGATCAATTAAAATAAAAAAACATAGCTTTAAATTAATTTTAATAAAAATATTTTGTGCAACCCGCATGATGAGTCACAAACTACGCTTTCTTGACAGTGTGTAGGCCTACTGCAGCGTGCCGAATCTGGTGTGTGGCCGTAGCGTCAAGGCAGCGCGCGCTGAGCGCGGGAAACTCGCTTGCATTTCGGAACTGTAAGTCTGACGCTGTCGGTGATCGGTGCAACGGAAAGGGCATACGGCCTACTTCCGGTATGACAGCGGCATCTCTATATGCAAGCGAAGTCCCTTCGCCCGGTATCGCGCTCCACTGACGCTGCTAGCATCAAATTCTTTCGGACGCTACGTTGACGCTAATACTGTAAGTAACGTCACAGTTCCGGAGATTAATTGTATTTTTGCAGTAAAAGATATACCAGCAACAGAAAGGTTAATAAATATTGACAAATTAACATTTGATGAAGCTAATTAGCGCCTTATGACAGTCACATAAAATGGTGCGACTTGGCATTTAAACTATTGTTGGAGACACTTTTGTTTGGACGTTAATTGAGACTACTGTTAAAGGGTTGAGTAAAATTAATCGTTGATTCCAAACTGTCGTACTTGCTCAGAGCGACAGCTCGGATGCAATAAGCAATTCGGGGGCGCTGAAAACGCGAGACTGGAAAACGCGGAACTGGAAAACCCGGCACCAAATCGCAGGGGTGGAAAACGCGGGACCGGAAAACGGGGAACCTCAAAGTCATGGAAAGCCGTCGCTGTAGAAAATGTGCAACATAGTTAGGCCTACTGAAAAGTTCTGACGAGTCGTCTCACATCACGCCATCTGCCACAG
>Ga0209367_1006655_pt1 | contig 15976 bp, 11 predicted proteins | sample WorMetLIZISLAND2_FD_187412 | JGI IMG/M metagenome (GOLD analysis project Ga0209367, IMG submission 187412) | Marine gutless worms symbiont microbial communities from Max Planck institute for Marine Microbiology, Germany - Olavius geniculatus... ... | reverse complement strand
TAGCCTGGTCTTGCAGCCTATCATAGCCCTAGATTATAATTAGGCACACGGAGAGGCCCATAAGCCCCGCCCACTGACCAGGCTACAGGCCAAAACAGTGGGCGGGGCTTATAGGCCTCTCCGTGTGCCTAAATATAATCTACTATGGGGTAAGGATGGAGATGCTAGTTCATCCCCGTATCACACTTTACAACTAACCATACGTCCTGTTGGTTTACGGATTCTGAGTGAAGCTGGATGGGATCGGTTAGAGTGACGCGTGCTGGTGACACGTCTTTGAGATCAGTGCGCTGGTAAAACAGTACAAATCGGCCGGCAGTGCGTGAGCGCTGGTGACGCCTGTACTGCAGACAATGCTGTGTGGTGTGATCGTAGATGGGAGTCAACAGAGTCACATGACGACCGGCGCCCGCGTACATGTACCGGTCTACATACACAGCATAGGCCGGCGCAATCTCAGTATTTCACCTATGTGCCATATATGTGCCATATATGTGACAACATATATGACACATATATGAGCCATATATGAATTATATGTTGATCATATATGTGACATGTGTTTCCACATATGTCCACATATATGTTGAAAACCGTATATGTTGACATATATGTGTATCGTCACATATACGTCAACATATATGTGAAAGGAATATACGAGGCAAACAAGTTTTCATAATCGCAATAGGCCTAATTCCCTGCGAAACACATATTCCGTATGACAGCTAAACAACCCATATATGTGGAAACACATGACACATGTAGAATGAATATATAATAATTCATATATGTCACACACATGATGGAATTATTGCAATTGTGAAAACTTGTTTGCCTCATATATTTCTGTCTCATATATATGTTGACATATATGTGACAATACATATATATCTGTTGATACAATTTTTTACATAACTAATGTGGGCGCATGTGAATATATAGGTGACATATATAATCCATACATGTGGAAACACATGTCACATATATGGTCAACATATAATTCATATACTGCATATATATGTGTCATATATGTTGTCACATATATGGCATATATATGGTACATAGGTGAAATACTGAGATTGCGCTGCACAGGCCTACCAGACACAGAACAGCGTGGACATGCGTTTAATTTGCAAAATCCAGTCCAATCCATTAACTTCTTGACCCTATACATGATGATGAAATGCATAAGTGAGTGTAAGTAAGTGAGTAGGGTTTAACGTCCCGCCAGAGACAATATAGGTCATTTCGGGGACGGTCTTTACAGGCAGTGCACATAGGCTACGCATAATAACGGAACAGAAAGTTTATGACATGCACGACGACCCACATCTAATTTAATCAATATGCCTGATTGCAGACTCTCGGTTCTGTGTCTGACTCAGGTCGGGTTGCTATCAAGTGCAGAGTTCCCACTTGGTCGGGTGACTGTCTGCGAACAGTTAAACCATCTCGGTGTATAACCAACCATCATGATCAACTCAGCCTTCTATCCTTTTAACACAGACACTAATACTCGATTTGCTTACCCCAGAGAGATGAAAGGCTCAATGGACCACTCGACCTGGTTATTATTCATCCATTCAAATGGTAACCAGCCTAATGTAGAGCAACTTCCGTGGTGAAATGGCGTGCAATATGAGGACGCGAAACCTTTAAAATTGTCTAATGCGTATATCTTCCTGCATGTCGAAGCTAGGCAGTATAGATCTGAAACGCGAAAGAAGTTGAGTTTGTGTGAAGCATGATTAACCTGACAGTGTTCCAGTCGTTGTGCCGACAGTGGGACCTTCATTAAAAGTAGCCGCCGGACTAGAGACAACCGCCCAGTGACTCAGCTGCGAGCCTTCTCTGTAGTGATAATAGCCGCAAAGATCTCGCTCAAAACTGCATGTTATACTTGAATCTGCAGAACACAATTTGGGACATGTTTCAGTGGTTTAGCTAGGTGAGCTCTAAGGCGCACGCAAAGCGACGTAACTGAACTGAACTGAACTGACGTGGTTTAGTTTTTGACGAACTGGTTTAGTTTTTGACGAACTGACCAATGGGCAAGCAGTAATGCATTACTGTAAGCATCGTCTATCGGCGTTAGCGGCTTACGTGATTACGCTCAAGTACGTGTCAACCAATGACCAATAGGCCTAGGCTCGCCATGCTTGCCCATTGGTCAGTTAGTTCAAAAACTAAACCGCATCAGTTTAGTTCAGCTCAGTTACGTCGCTCTGTACGCGCCTTTAAACGAACTTACACACTCCAGATCGTGATTTTACCGACGCGTATTCCACGGTCGTCGACGGTCGGTAGTATAGCTTGCACAGTCGTTTTTTCGGTCATGTTCGAATACGCCTGTAGAACTATCAACCCGTTATACCACGCTAAACGTAGTGCTAAAAATATTAAGTAGTACAAAATAATAGTTCTAAATTGTAAGCCTACACGTTTCTGGACTCCTTCATCCTTCGTTCCAACGAGAATATTGTGCATTCCAAAAAATACTTTTCTGGCACTCTCCACTTTCAGGAACAAATATGCCTTAAAAATTCCTTGAGATTTACTTCACTTTCTACAAAAGCCATCACAGCTGGCTCAAAACGAGCTTGTTAGAAAAACGAATTTAATTACAAACGCTGAAGTGTTTTACAATTTACATGTAACCCATCTTCAAACTTAATCGCACTAAATTTTGCAGTACTTTTGGCGAGAAAAAAATTAAGAATGAGCAAGAGAGATGACACGCACTGCAAGAGCGAGTCTCATCTGAGAAATCTCCGCAATCATCGATACCATCGCAGAGTTCAGTCTCGTCCCAGATGCATTGGCCGTTGTCACATGTAAACGCGCACTCTACAACATAATCGTCATTTATCTAGTTTTCGAAAAAAAACACAAAAGATAGCAGTAAAATATGACACAATTCAATTATAAAGCTGTCAGACAAGCAAAACGATCAGACCGAATTAACCCGATGATCACGATCAACGAAGTTAATCCACGCCAGGCCTTTAGTACTTTGACGGGTGATCGTCGGCAGACGGCTCAACCATCTCTGTACGCATGCAACCACTAAGCAGCCATTCAAGTCAACTCAGCCTGGCCATTCATCCGTGGTTAAGCGCAATAAATACCAGCAAAAGCTGGGGCATAAAGCTGGATACACCGCACGGTACACTAGCCCTGTGTCCGCGGTCTCGCAGTGTAAACCGGTGTATGGCCGAGCGAACACTAAATAAATGCAGATCATCGCCGCCTCGTAAACTTCTGGCTCGGTAAAAATTTTTTGCATATATTACGTACGATATAGTTGTAAGATAACTAAAACACGACATGACGCAAACACCCACAAGACTGACCTAGTTGGTCATTGATAAAGTCGAGAAAGTGCTGGACATTCGTAAAGACCGAAGGCTTCATGGGCACGTTACATCCAGACGTCAGAAAACTGAACACTCCAACCAGTTGCCAGTAGTTGTGATTCCAACACACCAACGGTCCACCGCTGTCACCCTGCAGTTGAAAAAAATGCTTACTTACTTAATTACTTAATTATTCAGGCGAGTATGTTAATAAATGATTTTTTTAAAAATCGGCACATTACATTATAGCATCAAAGTAAGTTGCAGATTCTTGTAATCAACATGTAGAAAACTTGTTTGACTATTTTACGCATGGGTGATGCTGATTTACTATGCTAAAAAAGCCAATAATGATTCTTTGTAAAAAGAACAATTAAGTTGAAAGCAGCGAATACCGGGCAGTTGGCGATGTATCCGGACTTGTAGCCGGCACAAAGCATCTGGGGAATAGCGTAGTAATAAGATGAGACACAATCAGACCGAGTCCACACTCGCATCTTGGCTTCTTGCAGTATCGCCGGTGAACTACCCTCTACACAGTGCATCTCAATAGAAAGTAATGGGCAATTTACACAGTGACGCCGACGCCAGTCAACTCAACAGCTAAGTCGCGTTGACGTCGTAGGTGTGAACTGGCTATAAACATTTTAGTTTTTGCCATAACGTCATCAAATGCCGACATACTTTAACGTTTTTTACAACATGCTGCACAGAAAATTTACAGTTCAGTAATAGCTAAAAATTTCACATCACAAACACGTCGCTACACTACCTTGTAAACTATATTCAAATGCAAAATGAGTAAGTTTCAAGGTAACATTTAGTATTCTGAAGCTGGGTGTATTTTACGACGCCGTTGGAAAGTAACGGAATTTTTAACAATTAGGCCTAACGTTTTTAAAATTGCAAGTAATTTGACTAACAAAAGAATTGCGAAAATCGGTCAATAGTTAACGAAGTTATAAATAATCTTATCACTGCGGCGAATGACGATCATTTTGAGCGCTTCAACGCAGTGTTCAACATGACCACTCGTCACTGCGATGATCGCAGCTAGTTGTTTCTGAAACTCTCCAACTGCTCCACCTAAGCGTGCAAATTCTATATTTTATATGCCACCCTATGTACTGGCCAACTCATCCAACTCAGCCTGGCCATCCCTACGTGGGTAAACAATCGAGTACTGGCGATGGTTACGGCCACCTCTAAGGAACGAACAACAAGTTCATCGTAGCAGTAGCCTGTATAGGCTATGTCACCAGAATTTCTGTATGCTACCTTAATTGGGTTTAAGTCGGCTCATAGCGCCACGAAAGGGATGAGGTCCTACACAATGGACCTGGCTATTTATACGAAATCTTCTTCTTCTGTGTACACAGAGAGACAGAAAAGAAGGCACAATACTGACTGTAGTAGTCGGTAAGTCCGAAGCCGGTGGAGTAGCAGATGAGAGACGGCGACAGCAAGTCGTGAGGACCGACCAGACAGACGGGTTGAATAAAGTCATTGTAAGGGACGGCCGCAGACAGCGTCAGGACGGAGATGTCGTAGCCGGAATACGTTGCCTCGTAGCGAGGGTGATTGCGAGCTAGCGTCACCGTGCGGCTGACTCGTCGTATGTCGGTGCCGGTGCTAAGGTGTGAACCCAACGTGATATTGTAGCGACTCAGTGCATACGTCGGCCTGTGATATGCAACAGCAGCAAGGATAGTGCTCCGTAAAATAATTTTTAAACACTTTAAAATCAAAGTCGTTTTTCGTATGATTTCAAATGAAAAAAGTCGTTTTCAAAATAATTGTCATATCAAATGTTGACTTATTTTATGCCTCGACGGCAACGATGACGAAGTCTCCGCGCGCTGACAGCCCAGGTTCAGGACAGCGTTTCGCAAGCGTTCCGATCTCCGGCAAGTTTCTTAGTTTCTATGACGGTTACTTCCATGTCAGCGCAGTACTATTTTATGTTGCTTTATCCACTATTTTTGTCGGTCTGCCTCATGTTCGCTAACCGCTGCCATATACATGTAGATGTCAGCATAGGCTACTCTCAACCGTACTGTCATATCGAGTCTGTGTCTTCATCATAGCAACAAGTAAGTAAGTAAGTAAGTAAGTAAATAATAGTTCAATGCATAATCAAACGTGGACGCAAACACTTCAGCCAACGACTGTGTGTAATGTGTGTGCCATTTTGTTTATACTTTGAGGACAATTGGGCAACTGTAAAAGCAGTCTGTGCATAGTTTTTCCTGCGGCATGACTATTTCATTGTAGGCTGTAGTTAACAGAAATCGGTTCGAGGCCACATTTTCAAGGCCAAGGTCACGAATTTTTGTCCTTGAGCTGTTCTCAAGGTCGAGAACAGTCTTCGAGGACCCCATCACTGGTTGTTTGTACCTGCTTTGGCAAATTTAATTAATGAATTAAAACGTCGACAATAAACAAAAAAGCAATTAAAGTTGGATGTGTCTGAACTGACGGGAAGCAGTGTGCGGCGGTTACGACGTGAAACTGATCAAGCAGTGATCCTCCACAGATGATATTGTCGTCACGTTTAATGGCGACCTGCCATGGCCAGCGGCCAGGCGCGGAGTCCACGCCATGGACGATGTACGGACCAACGCGTACTGCATCACCGTCGACTTTACGCTGTCCGCAACCTAACGCAGAGCGCAGTATACATTGGCAATTTAAAATTTTGTTTTTACAAAACCCTCTATTGACGTGCTGACAATTTTTCTTCTTAGTTTTTCCAAATTTTTGGTAAACGTTTTACAGTCAGCGTGAAAATAACAGTTATATAAAATGCTACATGTGCTGTGTTATGTGTGCAAAATGCTAAATGTACAAAAATGGAAGCGTTACTGACAAAAAATGACGAATGCGGCAACAATTTGGAACTGAGCTGACGCGTTGCAGACGGGGAGTAGTTGTCTCATAAATGTAAAAGGTAACGGCGTAAAGATGGATGCAGAGAAATATTACCATTACCGGTCACTAGATACAGCATCTTAGGCCTATAGGCCTGCTGAAAATAGGTATGACGTACCGACAGGGTGGCAGTGCAGTACAAGTGCCGATGAATTGGAACATTCTCTCCTACACAGCGCAGACACTTCACGTAACAGTGACAAATAACAATAACTATCAGTCGCCTATAATAGCATGTTCATGGTCGCTTCAGCTAACAGAATAATGAAATAAGTGCAGTTAGACCTATGTGTGAGGTACAGCAGTCAAACATCACCAATCACATCCACTGCACATAATAGACGAGACAGCATAAGAAGACGCTTTGAAAGTGACAGACAACAAAACTAAACGGAAAAGGACACGGACAGTGCACGCGGTCAACCTTCGGATTGGAGAAAACTAGGCCTAAATACGAGACAGAACTAGTCACATACAACTTCACAGTAAAATAGAGTCTATAAAGTTAGACCGGATCACAAGCTAAACAAGTCGTTGAAAAATTGGTCAAATTTAACCAAAACAAAAGTAAGAGAAAAAGATAAAGAACTGGGTAGGCATATACCGTATAACGAAAGACGCCATCAGTGACGCAGACATGTTGCTGTTGCCATTGTAGACGTAATATGCATCACTTAGGTGCAATGTTGAGTTCTGCATAAACAGTGAACTGCAAACATCGCAAAAACACAAACGACAAATTACCTCCCAATACTTCGTTTACGGCACGGATCGGTAATCGGTATAAAGAACTATTTTGTCATCACAACTTTGTAGCCTTAACATTGCGTTGTGTCTACATTGCAACTACCTGTCTAACTGTCATGCAAATTATCCTTAATACAGGGTGGGCCTCATTTGTGTCTCAACACTACCTTGTGAAATGCCAGACATCGCACTCAAGCCGGCCCGGCGACAACACTGTCCTAATGCGTGATCAACGTTGATCAAGCCTGACCTGTGGCCTTAAAACAGCCTGGACTTAAATTTGGTCAACTATGCTGTTAGGGGACCTTCAAAAGATGGTCTATCAACATCAACACTTTACGACAATCAACCAGCTGAAGCAGGCGATCGTTACTGAGTGAGGCAAACTGTCGCAGCGTTTTGGTTGATCTTGTCATTGGTCAATGGCGTCGCTGGCTTGAGTGCGTCGTCCAGCAGCAAGGCAAACACATTAAACATTATTTTGATGTAGCAGTTACTTTGGACAATAACTGAGACAAAAAACAGGTTGTTTCATGTTGTTAATTTATTACAATGTGTTGTTACAGATATCGTCGTTTTTAATAATTGCTGCTTTTAATACAGTTATATTTCACTGGGTAGTGTAGCAACACACTTGAGGTGTGGTGAAATCTTTAGTAATAATGTTACTGTAAAAAAATTTAAAAAATCGGTTAATATTTGACAAAGTTATTGGCAAATAAAAACAATGCGCCATTTTTTGGTCCACCTTACATATTTAAGGTAAAAAAGATAATATTTTCTGGTGCGGATACATAAAACATGTATAAAGTCAAACATGATAATAACCAGTGAAACAAAAAAACTGTTTACCTTCAGTGACATGGATGCACGGCTACAGATCTACGAATCCAAAGAACCCGCCTGGAGTCCATAAAGAGCGCTTTTAGCGCGGCTCCCAAGGCGTCCTGTCGCTTCAAGTACGCTCTAGCCAAGACACTCAAACGTTCAAGCGGAGACTGAAAACAGTGTTATTTTGCTGACTTTGCGAGTTCCGTGTGATTTTATGCAGACTGTTCGTTGAACTTTGTTAGACTGGTCAGCTCCGCTGAAAGTCGTCGCTGCATGTCGGATATTATTATCAATTTTATTATTATGACCCACTTTTGCAAATAACTTACCTTTGTGCGAGTTCTCGGCAGATCTGATTGGCCAACCAGTTGGGAACGTGACTAGCACAAACGGGAAGCCATCCTGTAGAGCTGCGTGCTTCGACGAACGGATCGGTAACGTTCTGTTGCACTGCAAGTTACAACACATTCGTGACATGCTGATCAGCCGATGTGTTGCTAAGTCATGAACTTAAGCAGCTTCTTTTTAATTAACTTTCTCACTTTCCTCTATGTGTACGTACTGAAACTAAAGTATAGTGAATAATGTAGGTATTCACGATCATGCTCATAGCATGTCATAGTAAGCCGCATTACTGATCTTGCTCGTCCGTCCGTCGGTACGTCTGACTTTTCCAGGCTTCTGACTCGAAAACTAAAATGCGAAACACCCGATCGGTTTAGGCACACAAAGCGCAATCAAGTGGACGAATACACTAGTATGCAGTGGGCACTAGACGGACGGTCGCATACAAGTCGGCACACGGCGTGGCGATGTCATATTTGCGTTATAAGTTTTATCATTGAGCTAGAAACGTGGCAGATGAGCGAGTAACATTAAGAGTTGATGTGATCATTAGCACAGTAATAAAACGTGTAAAAAAACAATACAGTATACAGTAGTGATTATGTATAGGTCTCTGACACTTTTGCCAGTGGCATATAGTCGCAGAAAAGCAGTAGGAAATTCTCTCACCTAAATATTAGCTTGTGAGCGGATTTTTTCCCGAAAAAAATGCCGGGCTAAAATGCCCATACTGACAAAATTCAAAAGCAAAATTAAAGATTAGATCGCACACAATCTCTCAGAAATTTGCAGCTGCTTGTCGGCAAATTGCAACTTCCTGCATCTCCCCCTTACTTCCTTAACCCAAGACGCCGCTGGCGACTATTATAGCAAACGATCCAGCAAACGTCCAGCAAACTTATAGCAAATGTATTCAAAATACACGTGCTAATACTGGACGTTTGCTGAATCGTGTAAACACTCTATTACTGACCGCAGTTGGCTTCGTCTGATGCGTCTGAGCAATCATAGCGACCATTGCAGCGTGACGTCATAGGCACGCAGCTGCTGTAATCAGCGCACTGAAACTCATCCACCCGACACGAACCTATAGACACAGAGATCGCATCACCGTCGATCGTCACTGCATGGCACATGCTGGCGTCATGCAGGTCGAAGCACGTACGTACTAGTTAGCTAAAAACCGCACTGCTGGAGTGGATAAGCGAATACGCAGTATGAGCTTATGCCACTCCAGACAGTGCGGTATCGTACTTAAACCACGCTCAGCACGTTGGTTAGAGAGTTGAATTACACAGTATTGTCTGCGCTTCACGCTAGCCTCTATATAAAAGTGCGGGGGAGAATCACTAAACGAACTTGTTTGTATACGAAGAGTAGGGCCTACATCCTGTTTTCGTGCAGAGAATTATGCTTTTTGTTTCGGCATTCATTTACTTTAGACTAAAGTTTGCATGTTAAAGCCATGCTGATTATTAGCACTAGCTTTGGCTAACCACTGAATGGCAAAAAAGTGCTTAATTACGTTGATTCTCAAACCAATCCTAGTCAACCTCAGCAATAAAATAATGCAAAAATAACCGTTCTGCACCAAAGCGTGCGAGTCTATACCAAGTATAGTTGTTTACACCAGTTAATAACATGCAATAAACGTGTTAAATGAAAAAAATAATGTATAATCGGGCCGGTTATTACCGCAATTGGACTCATCATCGGCGCTGGGACAGTCGTTTTGGCCGTCACAGAGCCACTCGGACATGATGCACTGCGAACTGTTTCGACATCGGTACTGGCTCATTGGACAGTCTGCAACACAACAACTTCATCCCTTATTCACCGTCCTTCTATCCACCACATTCCATGACACGGTTAATCACTGGTGTCGTTAAGTTAAAAAAATAGGCAAAGCAAAGTGTTAAAATTTTCCGACCGACAATGACAGAAGAAATTATCATGGGTGCTATAAATTAAAATTTTGCCTTTAAATTATCCCAAAATGGATGTTTTCAGCCCCAAATTTTGCATTTTTGGACGACAAGTTTCCGACAAAATGAAATTTACCGATAACTTTCCGACAGTCAAAAATTTAGGTTGGGCAACTGCCCTCTTTTTCTTTGCCACGACGTCACCGTGGTCAATATAAACAGGTGCGTGTCAGTCTCAGCGTAATTCTCGGCAGTCGAGTGCCGCATGTTCTGTTCTGTAATACCCAGTGTTTGAATTGCCGGGGGGTTGGGGGTTGAACCCTCCCTCAACTGTTTTCTCAACCCCCCCTAACACACTGTCAAATTATGTACTGGGGGGTCAGCTATATACTATATACATAGGATTTACATCACAATTTTGGTCGGGCTCCAGCCGTTAAAAAGTCCAACCCCCAGCTAATTTTTCCCAATTCAAACACTGATAATACCCGATTTACACGATCGAGCCAACATCGAACAAACATTAAGCAGGCCTGATGGAACCCCGCCCCCTGGTTCAAATGTAGGCCAAGGCTTAGCCCACAACTGATCACGTGTTATATAGTTCTTCCAATTATAACTCGCCCGCCCTCCTAATTAGCATGCTAATTACCATAGCTCGTCGAGCTAGCTGGCTGAATGCTAGCAAACATCGAGCAGACGTCGAGCAAACGTCCAGCAAACGTCAAGCAGACGTCGAGCAATTAATACGTGTATTTTAAATACATTTGCTCGATGTTTGCTCGATCGTGTAAATGGGGTATAAGACGACCTGGATTCACAGATACACGTGCCATCCTAACTTGGATTGAAACACCCGGGCACATACCCAAAAAGCTCAGTGAGTTTTATCGAGTAGGCTAAACCGGCCTAAAACCTACCAAAACACACTCCAAGAAACCAACTCAAACTTAATCCAATTTCAGTTTTTTTGTTTCACTAAAGTTTCAATACGTTTCAGTTCCCAAACTCTTAGCCTGTAAATTTGCAGACTGTTGGATACTTGCTTGATGCTGACATTATCTAGCAGTGCTTGTTCTAATATTTTTAAAACTCGTAAAAAATCCACAAAAAAACACCAATTTGTGCATTTAAAAAACCCGAGTTTAACCTAACAACCCAAAAGCTAATAAAAAAGCAAAATCAACCAAGCCCACCAGTCTTTGTTTGAAACAGGTTTTAACCGGGTTTCGATCAACAGACAATACTTGCTACACAGTGATATTAATGACATAAACTTCATTGTTTAAAACAATAAAATGATGAGGCAAAAATAATGGAATAAGGTACAATCGACGATGTGGCGGTTACTTACCACATTCGAGTTCATCCGAGTTGTCCGGGCAATCATATTTGTCATCGCACTTCATATATTTGGGTATACACAGTCCCATGCTGCAGCGAAACTCGGACTCCGAACAGCCTGACACAACAACAATTCACAATCAACACAAAAAATACATTCCGGTAATCTGCCAATCAGTATTCAATAAAATGTTTCTTAAGCAAATAAATCTGTAGACAAAACGTATCTGGTTTGTTAATTTAATAGCAAACGTTGTTCGTTAAATGTGGAAAAAATTGTTCTTCGTGTTTAAAGCAAGCGGCCAGATGTAGGCCTATACATGTACTCTATGCCATGGTCAAAACAACGATTTTCAGTGCTTTGGATCGCTGGCCTAGCTATCCTCTGCGACACCTTTAGAGATAAAGCCAAAAATTATTTATATGATAATATACAATCTCTCACCGGGTTTTCGTTGACTCCAAAGTAATTAACTTTGAATACTCACTGCATGTGCGATTAAAAGCAATTGTCGTCATCGTCGTAGTCGTCGTCGTCGTCATCAATAACTCTAAAGCGTAACTCAAAGATAACTACTGTACGTGAAAAAAACAGACATTAAGCAAGTTCATCTGAAACGAGCACAGCAGCTGCTATTACTTATTTATTTACTGATATATCAGCGAGTAGACATACTGCAGTCGTGTTCGTCACTAAAGTCGTTGCAGTCATCCTGACGGTTGCAGACAAACTGCTCATGTATACACGTGCGTTTGTCAGCACAGAGGAACTCGTCCGCGTCACAACCTGACAGATTCATGTACACATAATATGTCATGAAAAATCTAAATCTATGTGTCAAGTTTAAACTAAAAGTGTCGATATAAAAACTGCCCCGGAGTGTCAGATACAGACGTAACCTTTTGTGTATTTAGTATTTCATTAGGCAATTGTCTCAGGAAGCTAGGCCAGACCGACCCATACCGTCCTACTTCATGCTCTGTCTATGGAGGATTACACATTTCTCATTTTCTCTCTACTGTGTATTTGCTTAATATACGGTCTACAGTTACAACAAATCATTTAAGTTACGAGCCTCTACTAGGCAGAACGCTTCGTCATTTGTGCTGCATATTTCTCCGTAGCGTGATCTGTCAGTCTGTCGTCTGTCGTCTGTCAAACTTGGGCACCTTGCTTAAACCGTTGGACGTTTTTAGGTGTCACATGACTACACTCGTTGGGTCCAACAACACAATGTGTTAGATTCTCGTCGGAGAAAAAAAAATTGAGGTCAAAACGCATCGACAAAACATGTAATTCCAAATTGCTGCTGCCACCAAGCGAATAAAAAAACGATTCTGCCTACTGCCAAGTAACTTTGGTGCTTGTAACAATACAATGACTGACACTATCGGTTTCAGCAGCTAACACGAATAAGCAGTACTGACCATATGACGGACAGAGGCCAGGACGCACAGTGATATCGTCAATGGCGATGTCTGATCGATAAGTCGGACCACGAACTGCTTCAAACACGACAGTGTAGCTGTCACACGGCTGTACGGTCGGCAACTGCACGGAGCCGTATCTCCAACGGTCTCCGTGAGATAACTTGCGTCGCCACAGAGAATCCATTCCGCCGCTGGCGAACCTTACATTTACCTGAAATGCACGACGTCAACATGTCCTATGCCGAAAACTGAATGTTGCAGTTTCCATTCAACGCAAAGAAACGCTGGCAACGCAGTGCACGCAACGAAAAAATAAACATTGCATCCATCCTTGCGCTTTGGCTTTGATTGCGCCACTTGCGTCGATTGCGTCCAATACCATTTGTCAAAAATTGTGACTGTGTAAAATAGTATTTCAGTAGTTAATAAGAGTGAATCATTTCAATAATTATTTCAACAGTACGTCAATTTGCAAATTTTTACTACAGAAAAAAGTAATGATTGATTTTTATTCAAATTGTAACGACATCACAACAAAAATTTAATTCTGATAACGAGAAACGCGCGGCAATCGCAAAGTTATAGTTGCAGTAGCCTACTTTCAGCAGTTGCACATCTGACGCGTTCATGTAGTAATAGAAGCGTAAGCATTGCGGACTCGTAAAGTCCACAGCAATGGAAATCAGTTGCGCCGTATCCATGTACTTCTGACCTGAAGCGTCGGCTACAACGTAATGACCTTGCAGCACACAAATACAACTACACAGTTACGTAGTAACTACGCAAGCTAAAGATTATCACAGTGCCAGCAACTACAGAAATAATAAAAGAAAAACAGCAACAACGACAGGGAAGTCAAAGCTAGTAGATACAGTAGAAAGTAGGTGTGTTATCGAGGAACTATGTTACTTGGAACACCGGGATGCACCGTGGCGTGCACGTTAGGTTCGATAAATCGACGGGTTGTGTTTTACTGCTAGGATTATTGCCAACACACTAAACACATTGCAGTCACTGGACGCAAAAAGCGAAGTCAACTCAGCCTTCTCTAGGCCTATCTCATAGCCGACATATGGGAGCACACTTTGCCACCCGTCACAGGTGAACGCGCCCGCCTCAAATTCCACGTCAGACAAACCGGTACTCGACATACTTACCCCGAAGAGATAGAAGATTGAGTTGAGTTTGGTTCTCAACTTTTCTAAGAGTGCTTTCTGCCATGCTTCACTCACAATCTGGAACAATCTGCCCGAAACAGTTATTTCTGATATAACTGTATCTATATACTGATACCCTCAAATCTAGGCTTAAAACTGCTTTATACAGTCGTGCGTTCCTCTACTGACATGTGACTTTATTCACACTTGTGATTCTTCACGTTGTAATAAACCTAACGTGCGTTATAAACCTAGTATAATAAGAATAACAATACCGAGATGGTCTACCTGTTCGCAGACAGTCACCCATCCAAGTAGTAACCACATGACGGCAACCCGACTGAAAGTCAAACGCACGACCTTTTAATCGTAAGTCCAATATTTTAACCTTCACGCCGTAAAGACGCCTGAAGAAAAGGGGCATATTCGCGCTTATACGTTGTCAACATACAACGAAATAAGTCAAACAGCAGTTGACGTCGTATGAACCTTTTGACGTTCGAGTAGTGTGGTCGTAATGCGACTGTAAAGCTGACGCCCGTACGACTGCCCATTTGTAGCCATGTGCATTCGTCTTGTACGAACACATCGATCCCGATGGCGACTCGAATGTACAATCCAAACTGGAGTCTGGCACACATACAACACATTTTCAATATGTGTACATAGCGTGTCCGGACAATAAATACAATAAGTATTCTATTGTTGTCTACTTATACCTAAACAGAACATTTTAACACACGCATTTTTCAACGAATAGAATACGTATGATAACTTACATATCCTCAAACGTTGCTGTTTACAGTCTACAATCTGTAACCGGGCTTTCGCGGTTGTTGTAGCTGTACCTCGTGTCTGAAACACTCTGCCGAAGGAGAGGTCGTCAGCGCAGTCATTCAAGATCTTTTGTTAGCAGCTCAAAACCAGAGTCTTCACAAACTCATATACCCGAACTCATCATCTTTCAGACTAAACATTTAGCTGTTTCAATGTTTAAATCGCCAAACTGTTCTGTAATTCTGCCATTTAGGCATTTAGTCAATTTTTGATTAACCGTCTAACTGTTAACTGACCGACTAACTGAATGACAGATTGATTGATTAATTGATTGACATGGTTAATTGTCACACATAAGATTGTGGCGGACTCACTCGGTGTACAGTTGATCTCGTCGCTGAAGTCGCTGCAGTCATCGAAATCATTGCACACCGAAGACGTCGGCACGCACTTGTCATTACCACACGTGAACTCGTTGTTGTCACAGCTTTCTACGCACCGCAGCGTCGATAATAGGGTGTTTACACGATCCAGCAAACGTCCAGCAAACGTCCAGCATTAGCACGTGTACTTTGAATACATTTGCCGGAAATTTGCTAGACGTTTGCTGAATCGTGTAAACACCCCATAACACACTGAATAGTCTACATAATATTCTGTTTCACGGTCAACAACTGAAACTATGGCCGACGGTAAACAACCCAAGTATATTTACCGCCCTAGAAACTGGTAATGATTAGTCTTTAGTAAAAATTAACTTACATTCACCCGCAGTCGATCTACTGCATCAGCCATAAGCTAGTACTACATGCATGCATCTCATTTTCGTCCCTGCTTCCACTCTTAATAGAAATGCTAGTACTTTAGTCACGTTTAAATCCAGGCTTAAAACTGAAAATTGTTCATTTTAGCCTACTCCACTTAGGACAGGTCGGCGCCACAGCGCTTCTAATTCACAATGGCAATGTGACATTTGGTCCTATACCAAACATAGGCGGATCCAGGAGTTGAAGTTGAGGGGAGCAAAATCGAGCGCGAAAGGCTCGAGCCGAGTCAAGGCGCCGAAGGCGCCAAGAGGGTAGGGCGTGGGGAGGGGGTGTCCTTCTGCCCACAGGGGAAGGGTCTGGGGAGG
>Ga0209367_1006654_pt1 | contig 15977 bp, 14 predicted proteins | sample WorMetLIZISLAND2_FD_187412 | JGI IMG/M metagenome (GOLD analysis project Ga0209367, IMG submission 187412) | Marine gutless worms symbiont microbial communities from Max Planck institute for Marine Microbiology, Germany - Olavius geniculatus... ... | reverse complement strand
TACGTGACAGTGTCGTGGCATGGTTTGTAGACCTTCTACGTCTTCCAGGCATATAAATTCTACCATCTTCCCAATAATGTATCTACCCGATCTACCTCTAGCAATTTTCCAGTGCTAACAGCAAGATCGCCGATCTACTGCTAGAATTATTGATATAAAAATTTCGTCTCGTGGTAAAGTCAGCCCACTTGGTAAACTGAGCCCACATTACGTGGGCCACGTTTACCTACTTGACATATAAGTAGATCGCGCATACGCAGTAGTACTCTGGTAAACTGAACCCATGACACCCGTTAATGTTATCTTCCGTCCGTACGGATGGAAGATAGCGGTTACGCGGTCTTATCTTCCGTCCGTAAATTAGGGTTGTGGTTGGGGTTGCGGATAGAGTTATGGAATTAGAAACTTAAGGCTAGGGTTAGGTTTAGGGTCAGGGTTGGGGTCATAGTAAAGGTTAATGTTGGGGTTAGGGTTAGGTTTAGATTTAGGGCTAGGGTTGCGGACGGAAGATAGCAGTTTGGCGGTCTTATCTTCCGTCCATACGGACGGAGGGTCACTGAGCCATGACACCGGTAGTGGACACGCCCACTACTATGACATTTGCAAACAATATTACCGTCGGGTGGTTCGAAGCGCTTTGATTCTACCAGCGAATTTACGGTATTCTTGAGCAATATAACAAAATACTTGTCAGAAATTTTCGAAGTATCAGCAATTAATTTAAGCCCGTTTATCACATCCGAAGACAACTCCATATCAACCCTAGAATAGCTAATAAACCGTCCGATTCACAAAAATACTCATGCGGTCATGCCTATGACACACTGACCAGAAATCGGGCGCCAAAGAAAAATTCCAGAAAAACCGGTTTTTGGACTGTTGAGTCTGTGTGTGGTAAGCATAAAAAAGAACAAACGGCTGCACAAACTTCTAAGCAGTTAAACAACATTGTACAATGAAAAATGGATAACATTTCATATATTAGCATTGTTATAGATACCGATAGAGTATAAAAGTCGCATAAGCTTACTCATATAGGCCTAACACGAAAATCAAGGCCAAGACCGAGTCTTTGAGGCTAAAGCCAAGGCTACAATTTCGTGTCTTTGACAGGAATGTGGTCTCGGTCGAGACGTCTCGGTCTCGAGACGGTCTCGAGCGACGTACTAACGTCTCGGTCTCGTCTCGTACAAAATCCTCAACGTCTCGGTCTCGTTTCGATCTCGGACCGATGCGTCTCGGGTCTCGTCTCGGGTCTCGGGCCATTGCGTCTCGACAGGACTTTTTGTGCAGGCGCGCGCCGTGCATACTGTAGCTGCATTTAGAGCAATATTAACCAGCATGACATGTGTGGCTTAGAAATATTCGTTTACAGTGTTTTTGTCTTTCATTACTTATTTATCATAAAGCAGAATTATGTCGTGTCAATCCTTTTCGTCATAAAATGATCTAGTCGCAATGAAGATAAATCACATGATGTCAGAATGAATACTATCGGCCAAATGTAGTCGACGTAGGCCTATAAGGCTATAATCACCTGTAGTTTACTAATTTCAGTTGCTTGCAAATTGCGATAAATATAATGGCTCATGTCTGCAGCACTGCAGTTGCAATTCTTTATGGTGCAAGCCGTTAATTAGGCCCTATTCATATAGTTTGAGAAAACGTGTGAAGCCGTTCAAAAAAACGTAATAAGTCACGTTTTTTTAATTTTCAAAAAAAACGTAAAAAAACGCAAAAAACGTAAAAAAAACTTGCCTATATATAGGCTGAAATAGCGGAAAGTCTTCCAAAAAGTCAGGTTGCAAAAGGCATTACATGTAGGCCTATTATGCAGCGACTGTCGACTGTCAGTACTACTACATAAAGTTAGCACTTCTATATACTAAGCAGACAAACAGTCTGTTATAATTAGTCCACTTGTATTAAATCGTACGTGTACCGTATATGGAAAATTTTGCACATTCAGGTAAGATTATGCTGTATTGATATAATTACGTTTTTTTTCGTTTTTTTGACAGGTCATTTAAAAAAACGTAAACAGTCACGTTTTTTTGAATTTTCAAAAAAAAAACGAAAAAAACGTTTTCTCGAACTATGGCCCTATTGAATATTATTCAGCGATAATGTCAAAATAAAGTGCAAAACCCACAATATCACAAATGGAAAGCGCTTATATGCCATGTTGGCAGTTAATTAATCCGTATAATTTTTTCATTGTCAATGTGTTTCCCCATACGTCACGAACACACATAGCCTATAGGCTAGCACAGTGCCATGGTTAACGAAGACTGTTGAACAACACGCGCCGTTTAATGCCACACGCGGACGGACCGAGGCAGCTAACGCAGAACATCGTCACGTCCCATTAGCCGAGTTTCAGTGTTGAGAACTGCTTGGAGCTGCCCACGTCGCTATAAATATTATTAATTAGCTCCGTGAGAGCTGCCGCCTGTGGAAGTCGCGTCCATCACCATGAGAGATGTCCTACAGTAGGCCAGCGAGCACTGCGGCAAGTAAGTAAAACTCTGTTTTTTTTTTGTTTTATAGCGCGCACTCTATCGCTGAGAGACCCGCCAGCCGTCAATCTGAGGGCTCACACACACCACTTCTGTTTAAAGATCACTTTATTGCACATTTAAGCTGAGTGTTGAAGAACCTCGGTCAATATTATTTTTGACAAAGTTGTAACAAAATCAGGCCCCTAACGCAGTGGATTAATGTTGACCACTGTACTCACTGAGTTAGCCTACAACTATCTTATTTCGCGTTCGATGAAAATCAGGCTATTTTTCAAAATGCAGTATGCTTACGTTTCACCACTTTCTATACAGTCGTAAAACCGTCCTAGGTCTATATTGCATGCGCACGCAGCTTGTGCAGTGCACGTTAAGCAGTCTGCACCATGAAATGTCTGCAGCAGCAGCAGCAACAACAGCAGTGCTGCTGGCGTTGTGTGCGCGTGGCTCTGCAAGTGCTGCACTGGATGCATGTCTGCATCGCTGATGGTCTAGTTATAGGCCTACATAGTTTTCACTGAACCACGTCGTCGGCCACGACGCGATGCGAAAGGCAAACCAGATGTGTGCCAAGATGAGAACTGTATTGGCCTTCACGGTTACCGTTACCGAGACGTTATGCCGTCAGGTAGTTTATTAAGAACAATCAATGAACTTCTGGTGGTGGTTTGTGCTTGCCGAGTGACCAAGTGCTAGTTTAATGTGCAATTATTAAAAACATTCGTGAAGAATGTGTTGCTTTTTCAGACTTATCAGCTGTATTTGAATTCGTAGTAGTTACAGCGGACGTTTATAATCTGTGACTTGACGTTTTTACGCGCGAAAGCAGCTACTGCTTTCAGCGCGTCTTAGCCATCGCAATTCTGTCCGTCCGTCTGTCTGTTCGTCACACGGGTGGATCAGTCAAAAACGGTGCAATATAGGATCACCAGATTTTCACCTTCGGCTGCCTGGAAGACTCTAGTTTCAGGAACCGTAAAGCTTTTTCAAAAATTCGAAGGGGGTCATCCCGAACGAGAACGCTAAATGAGAGAGAGTGGGCAAAATTTGCGATTTTTAGCCAATAAGTCGTTGTATCTCACTAACGGTGCGAGATATGGCATGTTACTATTAATCACTAATAAGAAGTCGTACACTGGCTCTCGATTGCTACCGAATTCAATGACCTTGGATGACCTTGAACGCTAAAATAGGGGTTTTAATGGATTTTTTGGCGATTTCGGACTGCGAGACACATTTCAAGAGCGAATTGCGCCAAAACTAATTAAAATAGACCGAAGGAAGCTGCATATAAAATTTTTAGAATTGAACGTAGATTTCGACGGCCCAAGTCTTGATTTTCTAGGTTCACGGAAACCTGCTCACGAGGACATCAAATAGCGGTACTCCCGTAAAAGTCGCGACGAAATGGCTGGAGATAGACTGACAATTTGCGAACAGCAGCTGCTATATCCTCTCGCGCGTCTCCTGAGCATTAGCTCAAATTTCTTGTACTGTCGACCGTTAGGTTGAGTCTTTGGTACGATGTGTCGTCTGTGGTCTATTATTTTTCTGTCGTCGGTGACGTCGTCGTCTGTCTGTAACGCATGTATTGTGGCTAAAATTGTAGGTTTTGCTGGAAAACATATTACACGATTAATTCGCCCTGTGTCATGGCTCTTCGCGTGCAAAATTTTAGCAATCCAGTGCAAGTGGGAAATTTTCAAATTTAGGGTTGAACAATTAAAAAAATGCGTTTGGAAAATGTGCATATTTCAGCCGATAAGTCGCAAAATGTGAGCATAGACGGCGCTAGAAATCTGAAGTTGGAAGCAACAGAGGGAAAGGGGCACAGGGCTCTTGCCAGGGCACAGGGAGGGGGCAATAAGTTGTTTTTGTGTGGGTCAAATGTCGACTTTATTTAGTTGTTGTGTGCATTAAAAAGACGCGGAGGGGTTCGTGGGCAGAGCCCTTGTTCGGCGGGGGAGAAGGTCAGGGGGCGAACCCTTCCCCCTTCAAGCTGAAACACAGTTTTAAGCTTTTGGACGTGCAATGGAAGCCGCAAAATTGCCTGCTTTTTCAATATTTGGAGAGCCAAAACGGGGCCCGGAAAACATTGTCGCAGGGTTCTCTGGGGAGAAAATATTTTTCATTTTTTGTTTAAAATGGTGCACTCTGGTGTGGTCAATATTTTTGAGCGACGGCGCCCCCAAACGTCGCGGGGCCCGGGGTGACTTACCCCTTCCTTTACCCCCATCCCCTCTCGACGGGCCTGTCTATAGCTACTTTAGGGATGATTTAAATCTGCTAAGTCGTACGGCTCTCCAGAGGTCCGTTTAGTTGACAGTCAGAGCTACTGCAGCTGTCTACAGTACAGTTACAGCAGGTTTTTTGTGATAAGCCTACGTAATGTCTGTCATCACGAAAGCAAAAGTCATTAAATGCTGGGTGCCAGGTCGTAAGTTTTTTTTATGTACCAACGAATTTACAACGGTAACGCACATTTGCTCCGCGATATGCCCTGCCTGTACAGAGCTACGCAGTGACTGTAAATATCGTTTCAGCAAATTACCTATGCCATTCGTGCCCGCAAAATATCTAAAAAAAACAAGTTGTAAAAGAATTTTGAATGATATTTTCAATTGATTAGCTTTTGGAGAAAATCCGGGGTTTTGTCGTGGACCATTGATCATTTTCAGGATTTTTTGCCATCAGCAGATATCTTGCAGCATATTTAGAAAATGTGTTGTAGTGTAGGCTCAAAAACAATGGATTAGATTTATGACGACGTACCGGATCACGATTTGGAACCAGAGATTTTAAACGATTTCTGTTCTAATTTGCCGCAGCGACTTCGACGGTAGATAGCCAAGAATAGCCAGGCGGAGGTATGCGCTGTAGCGAATGCTTTGTGTTCGCTGTGCTGCAGTCCAATTCCGGTTATACACTGCTCGACTACTGACTACTACACTGTTGTCGAGTTGTCGCAACGTAATATGCATTAGTGGCTCGCTGATGATGGCAGCTAGAGAGATATACAATAGCAGCAACCGTAGCAGCAGCAGCAACAGCGCGATATTACACGCTGCAGTGGTAATCAACAGGCGATATAAGCTTACTGAGTACGGCTGTTGAGCACAATGATATGACGCTGCACAGAGTCTGCAGTCGTCACTTTACAGTACTGTTAGCTACTGCAGCTGCCATATGTGACTTCACAAAGCAGTTGTTTTGATCTCGTTGAAACCAGGTACGCATGCACATACGTTGACATATTCAGTTTGACATTCTGCCTTCTAGGCCCATCAGTTTCGCGCGCGGCATTCGTAGTCAAGATTCACAAGTAAGAGAGTTTCGAGAGAGTGCAGTGCTCGTAACGTGTAGTTATTTGCAAACTCAACTTAACAGTGGCGAATTCAAGAAAGGAGAAGCCGCATCCCCTCCCCATTGATTAAATTTATCTTATAACCAAATTAAAATTTTGTACAGAAATGCATTGTTTCTGCATAAAATTTTAATTTTTCGTTTTGGCGAGAGGGCACAGTCCCCTCCCCTTAGCAATATCCTCTACCCTTTCGCCCCCTATTCCAAAATTCTGGATTCGCCCCTGCCACCTATAGATACCTAGTCTTACGATGAACTACATGGAGTTTTTTTTCTATATCTCATTTACACAATTAAATAAAACTAATTCGACTAGCGCTTGTCGAGCAAGCTGGATAAGCGCTCGCATCGACAGGCTGGTCGTCGAACCAACTTTATCGTGTGAATGAGGTATTTATTACAAAAGCTCACGCTGATAGACACACTCGTCATTCAATGGTCGTCGTCCGCGCATAGCTGGTTTCAACTTTACCCTGACTGCAAAAGTTAAAGGTACCAGTACTATAGCTCTTTACAGGAAACACATCACAGAGCTACGGAGCGTTAGCTGCCGTATGGGATCACACAGTGTTATCTGCCTTCTGACACACAGGTGAACGTGCCCTGCCTTAATCCCGGCCACTCGATTTACCTACCCCAGAGGAATAAAAAGCTGAGTTAACCGAGGCGACTGGTTACATACCGAGATAGTTTACCTGCCCGCAGACAGTCACACATCCAAGTACTAACCTGGCCCGGCGTAGAGCAACTTCGCACACAAAATCTTACCGCTATGCCATGCTACCAATCCGTAGACCGTTTGAAACGCCTGATTCATCCAGTGCTTACACTGACTGTGCAGAGACTGCAGAGAGAGATGATGAACGCGTCGTCGACCGTCGAGCACGTAAGTGATGTCACGTGGTCGACGTCATGCGCTGACGTCACTCTGACGTCGTCGTCGTCGCCGCTGGACGATGACGAAGTCAACACGACACTGAGTTACGTCTACATCCTGCTGACGACACTGACGTCGATTCTGTCGATCGTCGGCAGCCTGCTGTTGGTCGTCTGCGACCTGGCGTTCCGAGACTTGCGCAGCTCGGGGCGTCGTCTGCTCACATGGCTTAGCGTCGCCGACTGCCTCACAGCCATCGGAAACCTCCTCGGTGTCACATGGTTCGTTTTAACCTCGGCCCTATCTCTCATCGTTTCCGACATACGACGTACCTACCGTTTAGCCACAATAGCGCATACTGACTTTCAAGGTCATCCAAGGACAGCAGGGGGCAGTTGCTTTACCCCAAATTTTGAGCTGTAGCAAAAATTGTGGGAAAATTTTCTTGTTGAAAAATTTTCGTCAAAAAGTTTAAAATACACATATACAAGGCCTAAACTCCCTTCCCCATTTTGGGGGAAATTAGGGGCAAAGATGAAATTTTGAGCATTCTGTCCGCCCGAAATTTGCAGTTGTCTGTCGGAGTCGGAATTCTGTGGGGAATCTGCGGTGTCTGTAGTCGAAAAATTGCAACTTCCTGCCATGCTTACTTTTTACGCGCAAAAGCAGAAACTGCTATAGCGCATCTTAGCCATCGCAATTCTGTCCGTCTGTCTGTCCGTCCGTCACACGGGTGGGTCAGTCAAAAACAGTGCAAGCTAGAATCACCAAATCTTTACTGTCGGCTGCCTGGAAAACTTTAGTTTCGGGATCCGTAATGCTTTTCTTTTCCATAAATTCGAAAGGGGTCACCCCGAGCAAGGGCGCTGAATGAGAGGGCGGTAAAGAAAATTTGCGATTTTTTGGCCAATAAGTCGCTGTAGCCTATTTTTTAACGGTGCAAGATAAGGCTTAGGTTACTAATTATCAATAATTTTCAGCATTAAGCGTAGATTTCAACGGTCCAAGTCTCGACTTTCTTGGTTCTAGGAAACTTGCGCACGAGGGCATCAAAGAGTGGTACCCCCGTAAAAAAGGCGTTATTTTACCGATGTTAGCCAATCTTTCGTGAAAGCGGTTGCAGATAGGCATGGGCATGCTGCCTATCACAATTACAAGCACTAGTGACGAGCTTTTTAGTCGTATCAACATCGATGACTTTAAAAGATTTTGAGCTTCAGAAATAAGGGGTTTTATTGTTTTTTTCTGCAATCTTTAGCTGCGCCGCGGGCCGCGCACTTCAAGAGTGAATTGCAAGGAAATGGCTGGAGATTGTCCTGGCCCAAGGCAATTTGCGAACAGAAACTGCTATAGGCTTTCGCGCATCTCGTGAGCATTAGCTGAATTTTTTTTGTTTTATCCCACGACGCACTTTAACACAAGTAGCCTATAGTTGCACGACTAGGCTACATTTGGTATTCAATTTAGCAGCACGTCTGAATTTTTGAAAAGTCTTTTATCTCTTTTCCTAAATAGGCCTATGCTTGGCATAAGATTGTACAAAATCGCTCACTCTAGAATATTAGTATTATTATTATTAATGACATTTATATGGCGCAAGTTCGAAGAAAAAAAAATGCAGCAAATGTGCCAAGTCAACTGTTACACGCTGTCAGTAGCTTCTGACATGAAGAATGTTTTCTGCCGTCTACGAAATACGGACATGTCTAGTCGAAGTGCAGCTGGCAGACTGTTCCACACGACCGGACTGCTAACAGCGAAGCTGCGGTCACCGTAGTTCGTCGTCGTGCGTGGAACAGATACATGTAGTTGTCCAGATACGGCAGAGCGAAGGTGACGCTGACCGTCGTGTGATGACGTTGGGATGCAGTATGTCGACAGGTAAGACGGAGCCATACCGTGCCGACACTTGTACACCAACACGGCCGTCTTGAACAGAATACGCTGCCGTATTGGTAACCAATGCAATTGACGCAGTATCGGTGTCACGTGTTGAGATCTTCTAGCCCCAGTGATGAGACGGACAGCAGCGTTCTGGATGGCTTGCAGCCTCTGGAGCAACTGACTACTGATGCCGTTGAACACACTGTTACAGTAGTCAATTCGGCTGTTGATGAAGGCATACACTAATGTCATCATTGCCTCTTGTGTCAGTAACTGCTTAAATGTCTTCAGCTGCAGGATGCAGAAAAAAACAGGATGGACTGAATGCAGAAACATGATTAGCTAAAGTAAGCTGGCTGTCCAGTACAACACCAAGGTCTTTGACTGCTGTTGAAAACTGGACCGCGGCGTTTGGAAGAGTCAAAGCGTGAGTGCTTAGCTTGTTCAGTTATATGGTGGCACCCGGCCGAGAATAACGCGCAAAAAAAGAAAAAGGAAAAAACGCTAACAAAAACATCGTCGAGCTTAACATTTAATTGTTGTTGTGATTTCAATATCTTGTGTTTGCTGTTTTTATTGCGAATATAACGCCTTCGAAGTGTTTTTGACCACAGTGTTTCGTCGATGTGCTTAGGTGGTATTGGCATCCGCAGCATGACGCTGGGGTGGCGTACTTGGCCTGGTGTCAGTTTCACTCGTCGCTGACCATCTTCTCAAGCATCAGCTCGTTTCTGTGGACGGTCGCCGTCGCCGTCAACGTGTTCCTGTGTGTCGGTAACAACGCGACCCAGCTTGCCGCCAAACTCACTGCGCTGTACCACGCCGTCTGCTGGACAATTCCCGGTACAGTTACCGTAAAAATACGGACTGCAATGTCAGACTGTATACAGTATTAAAGCAGTGTCGTACCATTCGACGCTTCCCGGACCTTATTTTGTGCATTGCATTACCCCTTGTCTTGTTTTGTCTGTTCCATCCTCATTGATAAGGGTCGGAGATCACGAAGGAAACCAAAGTCCTCCATTGTTGTCTGTCCTTACGGCCAAACAAATCACTTCTAGGATTAATCGGTCATGTTTTGCGAGAACAAGATCACGCGAAGATTTCACGCACGACAGACTAGACTGGACATCTATGCTGCAGTGTGGGGGCCACGACTGCAGAGTAATTTAAGTAAGTAAGCATAAGTAATGTTTATTGATTATTACAGATATGCTGTAGGCGTTTATGGCAGGATTTAATTGTCGTCCTTCTGTCTTTATGTCATGAATGTATTGTGGCTAAACGGTGCGAGATAGGGCCATAGGTTGCTACTGACCACTAATATGAAATCGTCCTCCTTAGCGACAGTTGGGCTTCTTGTATTTTGTGTGGCGTGGTTGTAATGGCGAGCAAATGATGACGTGTCTACATGCAGGAGTTGTGGCTGTGGCCGCTCTGTCGTTGGGTGTCCTCGGCTTCGACCATGACTTACACCGACCCAGCTGGTGTTGGATCGACTCCAAGGTCCAGCTGCTGACGACACTCTGCTGGCAGTACATCACTGGCAAGGCGTGGGAGATCAGCTGCTATGTCGTCATCGTTGCCCTCTACGTCCCCGTCAAGTGCAAAATACAGAAACAGGTGAGTAAGTTAGGACAAGGCGACAAATGCGTCGACATAAATTTCGTCTAAATCAAATTTTTTACGCAAGCCGAGTTATAGCCAATTTTGTCCCAAATTTCGTTGCCATGGCAACGGGGGTCGGTCGGGAAAAATGCAATTGGCAGCATTCGATGGCCCATCCCCGAAAACTTCCCTACAAGCGCATTAAGCGCAACAATCTCGCAAAAATCGGCCACAGCCACAACTCCTGCAAGCCGAGTTATAGCCAATTTTGTCCCAAATTTCGTTGCCATGGCAACGGGGGTCGGTCGGGGAAAATGCAATTGGCAGCATTTGATGGCCCATCCCCGAAAACTCCCCTATAAGCGCAAAAATCTCGCAAAAATCTCTTACGCAAGCCGAGTTATAGCCAATTTTGGCCCAAATTTCGTTGCCATGGCAACAGGGGTCAACCGGGGGTAAATGTAAATGTCACCGTTAATAAGGCCGTCTCCGAAAAACTAGAACTAAAAATTACGACTCTATCTTGCACACAACCGAAGTTATGACAGTTTAAACAATTTTAAAATTTTTCTCTTATGCGCCATTGTATTTTTTTCGAATTCTCCGAATAAATAAGTGAAAAATAAATTTTTTTATAACAATAAAAAGGCACTTTTTGCGCAGAACCGCGTCATTTGACGTATTAAGCGTAAAAAACGGTCTAACGGACTCGCCTGTAGGCGAGTTCAAGAACCAAAAAAGTGTAGTAAATTTCAAACAGGAGGGGTGTATATTTCACCTGTATGGGGAGCAAAAACCCGTGGGCGGATTGAGCCCAAATTTTTTTGTTAGTAGGCGTCCACGACATAATCACGCCGTTCAAATGTGGTGGCGATCGGTTCAGGGATTTTTGGTTGGCTGAGGGTCAAATTTTGCTTTTTCCCATATACTTTGAAGGTCGTCCTTACAACACTCAAACTATCGTGTGAGGTGTGATGGACGACTGCACGCGCAACGATGAACTCGCGTTGACGGACAACTGGGTAATGTACGAGGGACGTTCAAAAAGTTTTTTCAACTCGATATGGTAGACTAAAAAACTTTTCAAAATCTATACATCGATAAAACGCATACTTCTCACGAACTCATGTAAGCTTAAAGCGGATGTGACGTTTTTTTGTGACTTATGACGTCATAAAACGTTTTATGTCTGTCCTTCCAGCCATGCACCCATTACAGACTTGAGTCATTCATTGTTTGGATAGCGGACACCACAGAGAAAATTTTTCAAATTTAGAAAAATATAATAGTTGTTGTAAGTGAGGTCTCTACTGTATGTAGGGCGATCTTATTGTACGAAGCCAGAGTCACGAACAGCTAGCTGGGTAATTGTAAATTGGGGACTGGATTGCAGTGCCGGATTTGGGGGAAGATCTATGGGCCTCGCTCCTAGGCCATCGCACACCAAGGCTCCCAAGTTCTTACGTTGCAAACTTTGTTTAACCTTTCACAAAGGTAATGGATATCACTAACTGTTAATCTTTAGTAAATTTTTCTGACAAGGTCAAATCCTGATGTGGCAGCGTAATAATTAGAAGCGTTATTATTTACAACCAGCACAGATTTCAGCTACCAAATATTTATAGTTACAAATAAGGCATTCATGGACGTAATTGTCAGGGCTCTCATAAAATCACGTCTCACGGCCTCATATTGGACAAGTAATTTGAGCAAAGCTCACGAGACGCGCGAAAGCTTATAGCAGTTCCTGTTCGCAGGTAATCATAGTCTATCTCCATCCATTTCGTCGTAATTCACTTTTTTGCAGCCAAAAATAGTCAAAAAATCACGTTAGATCAATATTTTTAAGGTTCAAGGTCATTCAAGGTCATCGATTTGATAAATTTAAAAAGCCTGTCACTAGTGCTTGTTATGATAAGCAGCATGTCTGTGCCTATCTGCAACCGTGTTCACGCTACACGAGATAATTGCGGTAAAATAACCACATTTTAGGGGGGTAGCTGTATTTGACGCCCACCTGCGCCGGCCTCCTTGAACCTAGGGGGTCGGGACTTGGACTGCTAAAATCTACGTTTAATGCTGAAAATTTCATACGCTGGTTGTCTTTGTCTATCGCCAGCCATTTCGTCGCAATTCGGTGTTGAAATGTGCGCTGCATCCAAAAATTGCGAAAAATTCACTAAAAACTTCTTTTTGAGGGGTTCAAGGTCGTTCAAGGTCATCGATGTTGATAAATCCAAAAAGCCTGTCACCAGTGCTTGTTATGATAAGCAGCATGTCTGTGCCTATCTGCAACCGTGTTCACGCTACACGAGATAATTGCGATGAAATAACCACTTTTTAGGGGAATAGCTGTCTTTGACGCCCACCTGCGCCGGCCTCCTTGAACCTAGGGGGTCAGGACTTGAACTGCTAAAATCTACGTTTAATGCTGAAAATTTCATACGCAGGTTGTCTTGATCTATCTCCAGCCATTTCGTCGCAATTCGGTGTTGAAATGTGCGCTGCATCCAAAAATTGCGAAAAAATTACTAAAAACCTCTTTTTGAGGGGTTCAAGGTCGTTCAAGGTCATCGATGTTGATAAATCCAAAAAGCCTGTCACTAGTGCTTGTTATGATAAGCAGCATGTATGTACCTATCTGCAACCGTTTTCACATTATTCGAGCCAATAACGGCAAAATGACGTTTTTAGGGGGGTACCCCTCTTCGACGCCTTCGTTCGAGGGGAACCCCTGCACCCAGTGGCACGAAATTTTGTCACGATAAACAAGAGACCTTGGGGCAGCCCACAGTGAAGATTTGGTGATCCTAGCTTGCACCGTTTTGATACAGTTCACGAGTGTGACAGACGGACAGACGCCCAGACGATGGCAAAGACGCGCGAAGCGTTCTGCTTTCGCGCATAAAAATGGTGGCCTATGCACGTGGGTGTCAAAGAGAGGTTCCCTTCTTAAAAATGATTATTTATCCGCTGTTGGCTTGCCTAACGTGAAAATGGTTGCAGATAGGCTCAGACATTCTGCTTAATATAGCAAGCACTGGCGACGAGCTTCTTAGGATTGTCAATATTGATGATCTTGATTGATCTTGAACCCTAAAAATAGGGGTTTTTGGTGATATTTTGGCGATTTTTGGCTGCAAAGGAGTGAATTGCGATGAAATGGATGGAGATAGACCAAGATCACCTGCGAACATGAACTGCTATAGGCTCTCGCGCGTCTCATGAGCATTAGCTCAGATTTCTTGTTTTGGTAGAAAAATCCAAAAAAATCTGGCTAAAAGCCAAGTTTGGGAAAATCAAAGGCAAGACTAAAATTTTGAGCATTAATAATCTGTTTTATCTGTAGAAAAATTGCAACTTTCTGCCGCGCCTACTTTTTGACCCACGACGCTGCTGGCTGCAAACGTCGTGACATCGGCCGCATTATACTCGCTCGTAAAACATTTTGCTTTCATGGTCTGCGTGAATAATACATATATGCGTGCGTGGTAACCGTCCAATGACCACAGAGGCGGAAATGAATGGACTTAACAAATGTGTCTACCGGAAGCCGTGAAAGACTGCTTGCATGCGACGGAAAAATGGTGCTTCACAAAGCGACTGCCTGGACTCATCGGTCTTGTCAGCACGACTTAGCTGCGTCGCCAAAGCATCGTAATTAGCAAAGACGTCTCAACGTACAAATGCATGTAGTGTTTGCAAGATGAAAACAAAAATTTAAGACATAGCCCAACGTGAGGTCGCCCGGCGCCGTAATAAAAGTTCTACTGGGAAAGTCTTGGTCTGCACGGCAAGCCGTCGGTTATAAATGTGGTAAAATACCCCTGCGTCCAAACCCCCTAAGGGATCTCGATACAATACAATACAATACAATACATTGGACAAATTTGCACTCAAAAACTGACAAACAAACTGTCAGTTTAAGCTAGCACATAAACTAAAAAGAACTGAAATGTTTAAAAAAAATGAAATGAGACATACTGAGAATAGAAATAGTGTTAAATGTAAAAATGACAAAATTCAAAAAATGACTGAAGTAAAGACAACTAAAATAAGAAAAAAACTCAAAAGGTAAGAAATAAAGAATAATAATAAAAACTAAAATTCTGAAAAAACTGAAAAGAGTAAATATAAAAACCGTGAGTAGGTACGAATAGCTGTGGAGTCCATGAAATTTGGCCTCAATTCTTTCCAAATAAGGTTCGTTATTTTCCCGAATCTTTGTTTTGGTCAGCTCTCCGGTTTCAAAGAAAAAGTGGATAATAAAAAGTAGAAAAACAAAGAAAAACATAAGGCGATCCCGTTACTTACGTATACGGACGGCCTAATAAATATGACACATTGGAGTCCAGATTCTTTAATGTTGAATTTGACGATCTTGCTAAGATATTTTGGCCGACACCGGCATTGATGAAAAATGGTGTGCATCGCGACGGTGTGTTGTCTCTGCACAGCTGGCCGGCGTGACATCTCTCTATCTGCCTGAATAACGTAGCCTATCGGACTGCACAAGTGTCAAGTGAATAAATAGATCGACGTCATCCTGTTCCTGTGAGTGTTTGTGAGAGAGAGGGACTCACGGAGTGCATGGATTCGTCAATTCTCATCGGGTCGCACGCTCACATCTGCGGCAGTGATTCGACGTTGGATAATCGATGTACCAAGTCACGTGAACAGACCGCTCACGCCAGTCGCCAGTCCGTGTTCGTTCTTATCACGTGGGAGCAGGCCTACTTACAGTAGGCATAGAATCAGATCACTGGACTAAAGCCGCACGACTCCGTAATTGTTATTAGGCGGAATTGCGTCTTGCAGCGCAAGCGATTTCGCTTATTGCGACACATTTCTGTTGTCTGTCTCTCTGTCTGTCGTCCGTTGTCTGTCGTTTGTCTTCTATCACATTCGTGTACATTACTTAAACTGTTTGACACTTGTGCAGTCCGCTATAATGCAAAGAACTGGACTCACACAGATCGTCACTCAACCTACGCGAGGTTCTAGTTTACTAGACCGAATCTTCGTGTCTAGCCCTGTAATGTACAGTTCAGTCCGCGTCGTGACATCGGTTGTACGCAGCGATCATAAAGCAATCATCGCCTTTGCTGACTTTCAGAGGGTCACAGGAAAGAAAACTATCAAGAAAGTTTATCGAAAGATCACACCTGCTCAGCATGCCAGGTTTCTGAACTACATCTCGACGCTTGAGTTCGACACCGATGATTCGGGTCAGCCAGACACGCAGAAGGAGTTCGACTCATTTTACAATGTTGCCCTCCGACTGCTTGACAACTTTTATCCTCAGCGGACAATCACAGTCACCTCGAGGGACCCTGACTACATCACTGCGGATATCAAGTCCAAGCTGCGTCGCAAGAACCGACTTATGAGATCGGGGCGTGTTGAGGAAGCTAGCGCTTTGGCTGAACGCATCGGCAAAGACATTGTTAGACGCAGCAAGTCACGCCTCAGCCATATTAGCAGTACCAATTCCAGGGACATGTGGGAGGCCGTGCGGCAGTTAACTGGTCGTGGACGGTGTGTTGGTGTTGTCGACGGTATCACGGCAGAGTCACTAAATACGCATTATGCCCACATATCTACTGACAACGGATTCAAACTCCCAAAGCGGAAGCATACAGTAGCTGCCAACGACATTGAGATCATATCGGAATGGCGCGTCTTTAAAATTCTCGATAGTCTACGGGCTACCGCCACCGGTTTAG
>Ga0209367_1006653_pt1 | contig 15977 bp, 9 predicted proteins | sample WorMetLIZISLAND2_FD_187412 | JGI IMG/M metagenome (GOLD analysis project Ga0209367, IMG submission 187412) | Marine gutless worms symbiont microbial communities from Max Planck institute for Marine Microbiology, Germany - Olavius geniculatus... ... | reverse complement strand
CCCCCCCCGATGTTCATACTAAAGTGCACGAAAAGCAATGGTCACAGTTTCAACGTCATTAAGACGTATATGGGTCAACACGTCGGCGTAGCAAAGTCGATATTTCGGTCGTGTAATTACGTAGCACGACCGTCCGGACACATGTTGATATGCACACGCGGCAATCAATCGCTATCTAACAGCAATCGACTCGCATACACACGTACATGTATATAGCCTAAATTCGGAGCTAACCGACATAATTGCGTAGAGCAAAGCCAGCTGAAGATGATAAGCTAACGACGTGTATTATAAAACGAGCATGAAACTGCATCTGCATCGCATAGATAGACCTATGTGCACTGCACACTGTCATCGCCGCGGAGCACATTAAGAAACCCAGCTGTCGCTAGGATAGTCGACCGTACTGGTTGACGGTGACGATCAAGGTCATCCAAGGTCAACGGTTGTCATGTAATTTGAAAGCCAATATGCGACTTCAAATTAGTGATCAATAGCAACCTAGCACCGTTTAGCGACAATACATCTGTGACAGACGACAGACAGACGACGACGGACGGACGGACGACAACCATGCCATAAGCTCGACCGTTACTTAACTACGGTCGGCTAAAAACCACGAACAAGACTGAAATGTGTGTAGGTTTATTTTGCTTATCGCAACAAGTTACTGCTTAAGTTGCACAACTGTTATGCAACAGTTGCACATGTAGGAACCCTCTAATGCATCCCCTTTTTTCTCACAGTCTTTTGCTCAATGTCATGTTTGAGCAACTGCAAGTGCATTTAATGTAGTTTCTGTTTGGTTTTCCTGCCTTATTAATCCTACAGTTTCAATAATTCGGTTTTCATCCAACGTAATTCCGACGCAACAGACGCAGCACAAGAATCAAGACACGGCTTCTGTCTATATGGTTTTTGGCAGCTTTGATGCGTCACCTGCGTCCATTGCGTACTTTTTTGCGTTTGCGCGCGCGCGTTGCGTTGAATGAAGCCTGCAGACTTTGCTGATTAAGTGTGGTGTTATTTGCATCGGCTTTAACGACTTAAATAATGATGATGATGACGATGATGATAATGATAAAATCACAACGTCCTTCAAGCAGGTAACAAAGTTGTGCAATTTACGCCACATTTTAAGGCGTTTCGTGTGCAACATGAAAACAAAACATTTCAACACGGAAATGTAAACAGGGCTGTAGTTAATGACTTCTGTTACAAGATAAGCAAAAATGTCGGTTTAGTGCCGATATAACATGCGAACGTCCGCTATGCTGTACACTGCACTGTGCAACCCTAACCACCTTCCGTGACATTTTGAAATAGGCCTAAAAATAGCACACCGGTTACTCTCGCCTTGCGTTCAGACCAATTTTGTTTTTTTCCGCACTTTTTAGTTTTTGAGTCATAAATATACTTACACGGCTTACCTATAGTAGTGATGACTGTGATGGCAAACAACAGCGACGCCGCAAAATCCCACTGTGATTTCACGACCACGTGTTCCTCTTCTTCGATGACGTCATACAGGTAAGACAGGCGTCCGTCCCAGCCGTCTATCTTGGTCGCCAGGTAAACTTCGCGCGTGTAGTTTCTCAGAATTTCCTCAGCAAACAGCGTCCAGTTCAACTGTTTACATCGTGTGACATCAGTAAAAAAAGATAAAGGTCGTCAATTTGTATAGCGCATCGTCGCAAACACGCCTTTGATGCGCTTTCGTAACTAACCAGAGCCACCTGCCGCACGGCCACCGTGTGCAGCCTGCAGACACAGGCTGGTGCAGCGGCCGGCTAGGCAACCCCAGTCAGCTGTACCAAGGTCCCCACCTTCCGTAACTCATGTAAATAAGTTACTACTCATTTTGCCGTCCCACGGAGGGTAGAAGGCTGAGTCGACCTAGATCAGTCAGTCAATTGATCCGTCAGCCAGTCAAAATATTTAATCAGAGGCGCATCAAGTCTCAATTTCTGCGCAGACTTATTAACAACCGTTTGCTGTTACAGCTCGCTAAGCTAACGGTTCAGACAAAAAGCTATAACTGCCGGTAGAATAGCCGACCGTACTGGTTATCAGTGACCTTTAAGGTCATCAGAGGTCAACGATTTTCATATCATTTGAAAGCCAATATGCCACTTTCTGTTAGTGATTAATATTAACTTTTGCAAGCCGTATCTTTCACCGTTTTCGAGATATGGCCAGTTTTCCGTTGAAAACGTACATTTTCTTACCCCCACCATTTAACCGTAAATTTAAAAATGTTCCCTTTGCATCATATCGCTGAAAATTTGCGTGCCTACGTTTAAGACACATTGCTAATTATTCGTGTAAAAAGTTTTTTTTCTACGTCTTAACGCTTATATAGCAGCAGCCTGATCATCATTTTCTTAACCACGGAAGACAGAGAATTGTCGGTTTCTTATTTTTTACAGAACAAAAAATAGCAAACGACGACATTTACCGGGTGAAGAACGTTGAGTTGCTTCGTGCCGTTCCACAGGGCGTCGATGTGCCAGCGAAGAGAGACTTTGACGCTGGATTTGACCGTCTCGTCGGCGTGAGACTCTAGCGCCTGGAAAAGATAACCGCCGGCGACGGCGTAGGTCACGGTCAACATCGTCAGACCGACGGTTGACAGCAGGAACGCAGCCACGCGTTTGCACACCTTCAAGCACTTCTGTTGCCGGTGGTTTGATCGCCTCAACACTCCGGCGCTGACGGACGGAGATACCAACGACGACGACGACGACGTCAGTTTGTCCTCAACGACACCAGCGGAGACTATTTCCGCTTCCGCCGGAAAGAGTTCGCCGCCATTCTGCGACAGCGGTACGTCGGCTTGATCGTCGTAGCTATAATTGCAGACATCGGAGGCAGTAGTGAGCGTGACCACGTCGCTGGTGCGTTTGCGCTTCCGGTACGCCGGCAGAAACCGGAAGTCGATTGGCGTCTCTGCGGTGTCCATTGTCAACATGGCGTGCGCCGCGCAATGGGTAGCAGACGAGATCCGGAAACTGTATTCGATATACGCCCGACGGCAGCGTTTCAACGTGATAGACCTATAGAAACAAATTTTTATAGGCTTATATGTCCCACGAAATAGCAGTGTAGCATCCTGCCTGCAGTTTTCTATCAAATAAGCGGAGAATGAACTTCAATTGAGCGATAAATGTCGTAATGTACTCATCATCATCATCATCGTCATTCTCTTAATCGTCATAATTGCCAAAAAATGCTTAGCACATGGACCTAGGCCTACCCCGTTGCAATAGTCGCAGTTCAGTACACTACATTACTGCTGCGTACAATGACGACAGATAAGTTTATCAGTGAGTTACAGCAGTCGAGGCTAGTGCGGTCGGTGCTCTGCTGTTAATGCACTGCTCTTAACGTCTCCTGACGTTTCTTAGCCGCCGCGTATGATTCTTGCAGGGTATATCGTGGCGACTGAAAACACGAGACTGCAATATGAGGGGAAAATGAGCAGGTCGAGTCACGGGGCGTTGCTAAACCGAGTTTAAAAATTCGCTATGCCAATGAGCGTTGAAATCTTATCAACGACGCCAAGATAAAGGCTGGCGTGTCACTTACGACAGGGGCGTAGGTACGCACGACATGTACGATTATTCCTCAGGACGGTGTTGGCTTGCAAGATCCACAATGAACAAACGTCCGACACTGACGACTGTGACGACGATAGACCCAGTGCTAGCGATCAGCGGCCGTCAGCTGTCGTGAATCCGCAGACGCAGGACCTGTGTGAAGTCAGGCTTGCCGTGGATATGAAATTTGCCATCCATATCCATATCCATATCCATATCCATATCCACATTTTTTCCGTGGATATCCATGGATATATCCATATCTACAGACGCCTATCTTGCGTACATATAGCCACTAAATTTTCGCGAAATACAGCACAGCAGTGCCAGAGCGTCCATCTCCCCAAGGCATTTCTTTTGTGAAACTGTTACAAAATAAATAACAGTAAAAAATAAAACACATTTGCATTGAAATATGATTTTAGAAAAGTATTTCTTGGCTCTCTTGAAAATCTACGCTAATTATTTTATTGCCCTTGCTATAGCCGACTCTCAGTCGTCTTTTTAATCGTAACAAATGTATTGTGGCTAAACGGTCGTAAGTAGTTGGCGATACTGTTGGATAGGGCGATAACGACTACCTATAAGCCGTTGAAAGTAACCATGTCTCTATCTGCAGCTTTTTGGCCGCAAATTTGAATGCAATGCTTCTGCCTGCAGCCGTCACTTACGTGCGCCAAATTACCGTATCTTATTCTAGCACTGATTTTAGCGTCCAGTGTAGCAACGTCACCCGATCGTGTGTGGGACTGCAGTCACTCTGGAAAGTCGCTATTTTTCCGCAACCGGAAGTCGGACACTGGCCTTCAGATATAGGCGGTACGGTCAACCCATCGCAGCAGCAGCTGGAATTTTTGTTCTCCAAAACGCATGTTGCATTTATGTACGCCTACAGGTATAGATAGAGTAAACGCTTTGAAGAACACTTGGTTTGTACTCCCTACTAGCATTAAATTTGTTAGGAATCCAAAACGTTTGTAATTTTGTTACCGTTTGATAAAAAAGAATAAAAAATAATCTCATAAATTGATAGACCGTTTGTTGTTTAAACAACAGTATTAAAGCACCACAGCACCTGTTGCTGCTTTAGTGCACATAAATTAATTTAGGCTAACTGTCACTGATTATTCATTTGACTCAATAACATAAATAAACGAGAAAATGAAGAGTAAGAACTACAGAGAGAAAAATATTATATAGAGATAAAACACTTAAAGATTCAGTTTAATTAGCAAATGCGACAGCACAATATCCACGGATATATCCACAGGATGGCTGAAGTCTGATATCCACACAATATGAAGTCTGCCTCGTTCAACCACGCGACGAACGAGATGCGCTTGCAACGTGTGAAAACCACATTTCTGAGCGTCGTGTTCCGTGTCACTCAGATATAGCAGTGCAGATGCAATGTCATAAACATGACTCTGGGCTTTTTCATAGCAATGCTGTCTGAACTATATCGAACATAATTTGGCTGCCATGAAATTTTAATGTTTTTCCTACGTATTTTCTTTCCTAATTTTAAGACGTATATAAATAATTCCTATTCAGAAAATAAAACGTTTTACCTTTGAAAGTGGTATGTAGACTCAAATCCTGCACCGTTAACGTTATTTAGAGCCTATAAGTAAACTTGCGTTCTTTGCATTTTTTAAACCCGCATTTCTTGCGTTCAATTTTCCAGTCTCGCATTTTCAGCATCCCCGCTATATCACTCACTATAGGCCTAGTCGTGTTCTGCAGTGCTTCGTTATAATGCATGAACATCTCTACGCAGAAGCCAGCAGGTATGCATGCCTCACACGTCGACGCGGCCGAAATGATCGGCGACAAGTCACGCTATAATAGTTCGGTCAGTGCTGATGAACAAGACACTTTGAGTTTGGCGCCGGAACTACTGCTACTACTACTACACTGTGTCTCAGAAAAAAATTCAAAATTGTTTTTGTCATAACTTTGTGAAATGTTTGCTAACTTTAATATTTTTGGCAGATTGATGGCTAAGACGACGAAATTATGTAAGTTGCGCTCACTTTTCACCTCACCTAATTTATGTCAGTGCACTACCTTGTGAACATAGATGCTCCAAATTGTTGCATAATGTTGAGTTTTTGTCTCAAGTAAACGCTGTAACGAGTTAATTAGGCACAAAATACATTAAAATGTGAATTATTTAACATAATTATAAGTTTGTATAACAAATCGCTTGCAAATTATAATTTATGCCAAATGAAAGTGTGCTCCGCATACAAAAGTGTAATGGCTTAGATGCAACGCCAGTGGCTGATAGCAGAATCAGCGATCGACTGATCAAAAGCATTCACTCATCGATTAGACGTGTTTTAAGCTTATCAGCGAGCTATTTTGTTGTCTGCTGTTTTCAGCAAAAAATTTTTAATACCTCAAAATTAGTAAACCACGTCGCACCCTCTGTCGAATTGATGATGCAAAAGTGAGCCATCTGATAGGGCCTACAAATAATCGCCGCGTAATGTAACAATTTGGAGCATCTGTGTTTCACACGGTAGTGCGTTGACATAAATTAGGTGAGGCGGTAGATGAGTGCACCTTACATAATAATATCGTCTTGGTCATCACTGTCCCAAAAATTATCAAAGTTGGTGGAAATTTGACAAAGTTATACCAAAAACAATTTTGACTGTTTTTTAGACACGGTGTACCGTAACTACTACTACAGTTACTACTACTGTATTACTACTTTGCACGTACGCTGTGACTGTATCGCTTTCATTCACTTTTGCCCAGTCGATCGCTACAGCGTTATCCTTCTATGGGTGGCCAGCATGCCAGCGGCGTCGTGCAATAAAAATTGATTAAATGTTGGAGGTGAAGGCAAAAAGTTGCAATAATTTTTAGATACACGGCTGCAGATGTCCGACAGAGATGATACGAAATGCTCAAAACTCTAATTTTGCCTTTAAATCTTTTTCAAAATGGCGACCTCCAACCCCAAATTTTGTATTTTTGGAAGATCATTCTCCGATGGAGAGAAAATATTCAGGCAGGCTTAAACTTAGTAGTGAGGCAATGGCTCTTTGTTCTTTTTGCCACGACGCCGCTATGACGGATGTGTATTTCTCTGTGATTATCAATCATTTGTGATACAGTCTGTCATGTAAGTTAGGGGGGTGAGTGAGTGAGTGAGTGAGTGAGTAGGGTTTAACGTCCCACCCGACACAGTATAGGTCATTTTGGGGACAGCCTTTCCAGGCGAAATGTACACAAAGACATAATAACGAAACAGTAAGTTTAACCTGTAAGTTATTGGAAAATATTAAATAAATTATTACCTCTGTCCGATGAGCACGGCGCTGCCCACAAATCATCTCATTTATCTCCTTTCTGATATAAAATATCGGTATTCACCATGTATTGAAGAACTATACTGTGTCCTAAAAAGGAAGCCACTTTTTAAATTGACCTACCTAGCTCCGTAAAAATGGCCTATTTTAATAATATTTGGCACGCAACATCAAGGAGAACCTTGACGTGAATGACTATAGTTTTGCCCATTTTACTGTAATACTATCATTGCACTACTTTGTGAAATGCAAAAGTTGTAGTTTGGCCATTTACAACAATGAATTTATACCGAGTAGCTTATGCGTTAGGCTAAAAAATGATTAGGCCTAACTGAATAGCGATTAGCAACTATATTGTCTCTCAAAAAAGTCATAAGTGTTACGTCACATCATCTTTATTACAGCATGTGCTCAAAATGTTCTTCTCCAGCACGAACTTAAACGGTGGACGTTGACGCTACTCACCAACAGCACGTTCAATAACCACGTGACCCAGAGCGGCTCACTCGCTATTGATGCGTCATTTTATTTCAGTTCGTTGACGTATGATCTTAAAATAAATAAGATTAATGTTAAACAAGTAGTCTAACAGATTTTTCAATAGTTTTGTTGTCTGAGTTTTTTTGTGTCGTCGCATGCGTTATTCAGCGTGAATTCATTTTTTTATAAACGGTGTGACGTTAAGTCGTGGTTTGCTGAAAACGATTGACTGCTAAATGCTGATAAGTCTGAGGTGATGATGATCGACACATCCTCTCAACTACGCTTGGCGGCAACCTTCAGCACCGTGACAGTCGCTGATTCCCACCTTACTGTGTCCAGTCAGTTGAAGTCTCTGGGTGTCATTTTCGACCCTAGATTAACTTTTGACGCTCACGTCTCATCGGTTTGTAAGGCGTGTAATTACACATATGGGCACTACGACACATTCGGAGAGTACTGCCACAAGACGTTGCTAAGACACTTGCATCCAGTATAGTCAGTTCCAGGCTCGACTATTGCAATGCCGTTCTCTACGGAACACCCAACTCGACAACCTCGAAACTACAGAAGGTGCAGAACTGTCTCGCTCGCGTAGTGTTGCAACAGCGGAAGTTTTGTCACGCACAACCTCTTTTAAAATCATTACACTGACTTCCAATATCTCAGCGAATCAACTTCAAACTGGCAACTTTGGCTTTCAAGATACAGTCTACTTCACGACCTAAATACCTTCATCAGCTGATCTCCAGTCAACATCCTGGTTCATCGATGACATTGCGCTCATCAACTCGTCCTCTACTCCAAGCACCACGCACCCGAACTGCATACGGCGGTCGTGCTTTTAGTTCAGCCGTACCAGCTATCTGGAACAATCTTCCAACTTCAGTCATTGAAGCAAACAGTTTGCCGGCATTCCGTCGTCGACTCAAGACACATCTGTTTACTTTTGCTTTTGAAAACAGTGGTTAACTGTAACGTAGCTAGCGCCTCTGTATCTTTACACACGTTTAGTTTTATGGCGCTTTATAAGTTCGTTTTTAACTTTAACTTAACTTCTGCATTTCACAAGGTGGTGTAGCAACGGTATTAAAGTAAAATGAGCAAACTTTTAGTTCTTTACGTTAAGTTTTTTCTTAATGCTTCATGCCAAAAGTTACAAAAAAATCGGCCAGTGTTTCACAGAACTATGCAAAAAATAAAAGTGGCTTCCTTTTTGGGACACGGTGTACAGAACGGGTTGGAGTGTTTTGTCCCCACGAAGTTGGTGGAGCCATTTGTTTCTGGAGTGGCCTAGACGATACGTCTCAGGGAGACGACCATGTCGACGTGGCAGAGCATAGATGATGTGTCTCAAACGACTGTAAGAAATTTCGTCGAAACCAAGTCGTAACCTTTGTTGAGTCTTATGCGTAAGCCTACAGATAAACAGGCAGAAACGGGTAAGGCCTAAACAAACATCGCCTGCTCATTTCAGCGAGAGTGAAAAGTAACTAGAAAGCAGTCAGAGCTCGCACACCTCTACCACGGCAATGTCGTTCGCTAGGTGGCAGCACCATCTTCGGTTTTGCAGCGGTTTCCCTTATGCCCCATTGAAAGCAATGGTAACGAAAATTTCAAAGTGATCCAGAATTCAGGATTCCCTCCGGATCACCCCTAAAATTGAATCACTGGTAGCTTGTGCCATTCCCGACATACCCTCAAAATTTCAGAAAGATCCGTCTATAACTTTTTGAGTTATCTTGCTAACACACAGACAGACAGACAGACAAACAAACAAACAAACAAATTAAAGTCTGGCAAAAACATAACCTCTTTGGCGGAGGTAAAAATCGTGATTTTGGGGTTAACTGAAGCCGACGATTGATGACGTGTTTCGTAGGCTAGCTAATGCGGAAAAGTGCGTTGCCCATTGGGACATTATAATAGGTTCACGCGTTACTGCTGTGCTGTGGGCAGGCATTACGCCTCATCAGCGAATATCCACGCGAACGTACGGCATTTTACTTATTTATATGTCCACCATAGCACGTCAAGTGGGTGTCACCACTCACCGTGTGGTCGTCGGGTCGAGTTATTAGATTTACCGCCTATACACTGTGTCCGGAAAAAAGTCTACACTTTTTCCTGAATAACTTCAACAAATTCAAACTTAATTTTTATAACTTTTAACACACGTTATCACAATGATACGCTTTACTAAAAGCATGTAAAACTTGTCTTTAAAATTAACTTATCACTAAGTAATAAGTATAGCTAATTTAATCGCGAACTCATCGATAACGCCATTTTTGCGGAAAGATAACGTCTAAATGAGCCTCTGGAATATGAAAACAGGAAAACTGATGAAAGAAAATTGCAGTAAAAAAACTTCAGAGATTGTTGGCATAAAAATAAATTATCTTTTATCAATTTTTTTTACCTACTCTTGTTTTTCGCCGTGTTAACGCATGGCCGTCGCGTGCTGAACGAGAACGTCGTTGTGCAGCAGCCGTTATCATCAGGCAGCGTTAAACATGATCGACCTCTCCTGAATCCGTGTTGAGAATTAACAATGAATAACTTCTCTTCCAAATGACGAACCAGTATCTTGGATAATAGACTCGAACAGCTTGCAAATGACATTGGTCAGATGTACCTGTCTATAATTTTCGGCATGGATTCTATCTCCTTTCTTGTATATTGGACTTACATTCGAAACTTTCCAGTCTGTCGGTAATGCACCTTTATAACCTCGCATCTTTTATGTCTTACTCAGTACTGGCTGTGGTCACAGATAGCCTGCTTCGAAAATGATGATGATGATGAGACGGTAACTGGAACATTCGATGCGACGTTTTTTATGTCGTTAATTAGCGCAACCTTACTTCAACGTGGAAACTGCATTAGTTATTCTATGGTTTTTCGATAGTGTGTTTGTTTGTTTTGTTCGTTAACTTTTCGACATCACTTCGAAAGTGAGTTGTTAGGGTGCTTGTCAGAGGAACTAGATTTGCATTTGTGGTTTATTGTTGTGATGGATGGTATAAAATACTGCAATTTACGCAACAGATCAGTTTAGTTTTGTACCGATATTTATTAGCCGACGGTGACGGAAGACCCTATATAGCCAGTGAACTGCCCTCAAAATATAAAAATTGTATTTAAACGAAACTGGCACAAACCCTGGCGAAAAGTTATCAACCTGTCCTCAAATTTTAATGATTTAGAAAGCGTTTTTGCAAAGATTTACGTCTTATGAGTTATTATCTGTAATAAAATTGTTGGGTTTTTGTTATCTTTTGTTGAAGGAGATTTTTTTTGCAATAAAACAGCAAAAATTGGCGTAGACATGGCATTATGCCTTTTGATAGCCAATGCGACGTCATGCATAATTTTAGCGAAATTGTGTTCGATGTAACGTACTAAACGTACCTTTTTTTCATCGTTCGGCGTTGAAGTCTTTGATTTGATCGTTTTAACTTAGCATCATTCAAGTTTTTATGCAAGCGAAACAGAATTTGTCAACATCAACATCTGAACCAGAAAAACATTGAACTTCACAAAGTAATGTAACGTATTCACAAATGCGAGGTATACTAATCATAGTGTGTCAATATTTTACGTTTGTTTACGTTTTTGTGTTCGATTAAATGTCCGCAATTAAATGTGAAATATTTGACCAGGTAACATAGCTAACACTAGTCTAAACCCTATCCCTAAGCCTAAACTCTAACCTCAACTCTAACCGAAATTTTTGCTTACGAGCAATTTAAATTGGCCCAGTGATACTAGTGGCCGGCCATTGGTAACACCGGGCCACTTTAAATCGCTCGTGAGCAACAATTAAGCAAAAACCCGCAAGTTTTGTTTTAGATATTGACTAATAAGATGAAGTAGTGTGCAAAAAAGTAATTTAGAACGCAATGATCCAAGGACAGGTTGGTATCCCTTGGCCTAAACCCTAACTATTGACGTTATCCCTAACCTTAACCCTAACTGACTCTGACCCTAAAGTTGAAAAATGCGAAATTTTAAAAGAATTTTTGCTTTTTTGAACAGGGTCGGGTAAAATGTGAGGCGCGAGACGCGAGGTGCGAGGAGGGTATAGTGCGAGGGAGCGTGCAAGGCGGCACGCAATTCGTCGGCTATAAATAGATTCCTCGCAGTTTATCCGCATTCTGAATGCACGGGAACGACTCAGTGGATTATGGCAATACGGCCTGGCGGCTGCCAGCATGGGACCTGCGAGCACAGCGAGATGAACGGCACTGTAAGCATGCTGCATGCCTCACGCCGGGGAGCAGTCAACAGTGCGGGAAGTAAATGCGAGTGGCCATTCAACTGGGAGCATAATGGTTGACGGCTAATTGACTTTGATTGACAGGTGGTGGACAACAGAAATGATACTACTTGGCGTGAACATGGAAACCACAACAGCATCTGCAGACTGCAGGAGCAGATGCTAGATGCTGTTGTGGGTCAGCAGTATAATGCTGTGATGAGTAGGCCTACGGTATATCAGAGTGCAGTGCGGTAGTGCTGACACTGTTGTAAGGGCGATGAACGTTAAGTACAGGAAATGGCGTTTGGGGGGGGTCCTATAACTCCAAAACTTCTTAACTGATTTCCATAAAACTTGGCATCAGTGATCACATCGCCCCAACCCCACATGTAAAATTTGGTTATTATTATTATTATAAACGAAAAGATTAGCGTGACATTTAGCCCGAAATAGACTACAAGGACACGTAACATAATTACAATAGTTAACATGTTCGGCAAACAGAAAACCAGTAGACAGTTGGAATCAGCGTCACTAATACGATATTGCGAAGAGATATGTCTTCAAATGACGCTTGAAAGTCAACAGTGACGACGATAGGCTGTTCCATGCACAGGCAGCAGCAACTGGGAAAGTGCAAGTATTTAGAATGGCTAGTCAACAATCATTTCAACGAAGGCAGCAGCAGTTGCAGAAATGTCAACAGAATTGTAAATAGCGGTTGTAATAATGTTATGATGACTTTTTTTGTTAAATCAGTGCTGCTTTTGTGTTGTCTGTGAACAGAGAGTGAGTTTGCAATACACTGCTATGATGGAAGGCAGTTATGATGAAGGCGTTGATGAGGTGAGAAAATAGATTACCATTTATTTAGGCCCTGTCAGTGTTTATTACCTCCGCCAAGGAGGTAATGTTTTTGCCGGTTTTTGTTGGTTTGTCTGTCTGTGAGTCAGCAAGATAATTCAAAAAGTTATGGACGGATCTTTCTGAAATTTTGTGGTATGTCCGGCATGGCACAAACTACCAGTGATTCAGTTTTGGGGGTGATCCGGCAGGAATCATGGATTCTGGATCACTTTGAAATTTTCGTTAGCATGGGTTTTAAGGGAAACTGCCATTGTTGCTATGGTGCTGGCACCTGGCGAACAACATGGCGTTGAGTCAAGGTTTTTTTAGGTCACATAGAACTAGGTCAATGTAGAAAATGCAACTATAGTTTGAAACGCACTCAAAACTTCCGCTTGTTTAATTTCGTTGGACAAGCTGTGTCGGAACAACATGGCCTTGGCGGAGGTCTGCGGGCTATGACTGCTTTCTAGTTGATTTTGTAACTTTGTTTTTACCTGGCCTAGTTTTTACCTGCACTAGTTTGTAGAGGATTCATAATACTAATGTACTTGTGTAAGCAGCAGCTAGATTTAATTGCATTTTATCCAGATATACGTTAGTCTAGGTGTTTGGCATGCATCTGTGCACTGTTGTTGCCTCTTGTGACAGTATTTCTGCCATTTTTTAAAGAACTTTGTGCATTGGGTTGCATTTTGTATGTACAGTATGTAACTGCTGTTTGTTTTCATTTTTAAGCATTGGCGCACTATGGGAAGGTCCAGGAAAATGTTTTGACAGTCATGGAAAGTCGTGGAATTTTTTGCCTTCGCTAACTTAGTGGCCAGTGGCATTATGAACTTCCAGAGTGTTGTGCGTCCGTGCGTGAGTCCCGAACAAACATTTTTGACAAAGTATCTTGGGTATTATTTGTTGGCGGAATCTGACCAAACTTTTACCACTAACGGACTTTGGGGTAAGTATGAACATGTCAAATTTTGGCATCAAAAGGTCACAGTTCAAGGTCATGGTGGGGTTAAATATGCCCTAAAATGCACTTTTTGGTCTTGTAGTTGTCACTTGTTGGCAGAGGCATAATAGTCGACAGAATAACCACCATCTAGTTTGCTGAGAAAAAGTGTTGGAACCTTGATAATGTGTGTAGGGGTGGACAACGTGGCATACATAGGTCGAGGGTCAGAGTGATGATCAGATCGTGTGTAGACAGTGAGTGACTGGCTGTGGAGGTGTGGAGGTGTATGGGTGTAACGTATGTGAGTAGGTGGTGGATGACGAAGTCTACGTTGGTTCGGAGGGTGACGCCGAGGGTCACAGTGACGATCAGATCGTGACCGATGAGCTTTTGGATGTTGACGATGCTTATGCTGGTACTGACTACTCTGCTGCGGATGCTGACACTGCTGCTGAGGAGGGTAACGCAACTGTTGATGAGGGTGTCAAGGGTGATGATGGACAGCCAGCAGCTGCTGATGCTGATTCTGTGCAGAAAGCTCCTCGTAAGAGAAGTCGGTCAAGGTCGCCGCCAGCCAGTCGTGAGAAGGACGACTTTGACGACGATGAGCTGGATTCTGATGTTGATGAAACAGGTAGACTAGAAGAATTGCTAATTGGAACACATATGGCAGAGGTGGTGAATTTTATTTCACTTTTTAAAATGAGATGGAAAAGTTCATTTTTTTTGGTTTCATTTTCAATGACTTGATGCATAGATATGTCTTCTGTATTTTTCAAAATTTTCCGGCAGTGACACTTTGGACCCCCATAACTGGAAGGGCCAAGACTCCTTCACAGACATCTACCACTTAGTTCCACTGTTGGCAAGTCCAATTGTCACGTGTAGAAACAGTAGAAAATTATGGCAAAAAATGGCAAAAAACATGGCAAACTTTTGTGAAAGACACAAAAATCTTGGCAAAGACACGACATTAAATCAAAGGTCCAAAGATTATACAGTATAAAACTCAGCATCTAGCATGGACATCTATCATTACATGCAGTGGAAGGTTTTCATCTGTAAAATTTAATCAGTGTGGAGCAATAAAGTACATAATTTCTACAATAACATAATGGCCACATATTGAGTCAGTATGTAACAAAGCCCACTGACTTTGGTGGCAGAGGCAAATGTATATATTTTTGTGTTAAAATTGCACAACTTAACTGATGCTGATGCTCAACTTATGCTGATTATAAACAAGAAGTTTTTGTAAAAACGCAAAACCACAGCATTTTGGCTCAAAACGCAGCATTTTGGCTCAAAACGCAGCATTTTGGCATAATCTCGGCATCTTGACAATCACGACATTCGTGTTTCCATGATTTTCTTCTGTCCCTAGTCAGGGGACTGACAGCACCACATTTGAGGCTCCATATCTTTGTAACCAGCAGATTGGTGCTACTTCCTTATGATTGAAATCAATCCACAATATCTCTCTGCTGCCATGTTTGACACGAAAAGCCCAGCAAAGGGGAACGTGCAACAGTGGTGCATGTTTGAAAGTCCAGTAAAACAAAATGAGTCACTGGCGGCTAATTATCTGTAGTGTTTTACTTGTGCTTACCAGAGGACATGACCTGTCTCGCTCTGCAAACACCATATCAGCTGGAAATCGCAAAATTTTTCTACCCCCCTCTCATTTAGCACCTTCATTCAGGGTGACCCCCTTTGAATTTATGGAAAAGCTTTACAGTTCCTGAAACTAGAGTCTTTCTGGCAGCCAATGATGAAGATTTGGTGATCTTAGCTTGCACCGTTTTTGACTGATCCACCCGTGTGACAGACAGACGGATGGACGGTCGGACAGACAGAATTACGATGGCTAAGACATGCTACAGCAGTAGCTGCTGTTGCGCGTAAAAACTAAATACCTATGTCCCAGCAAGGGGTTATCAGATCTGCTTCATGTTTAAAGTTTGAAGGTTGGGTTTATGGGTTAGTGGGTTGAATAGCTCTGGTCGAGTTTTTGCTGTCAGTGGAAAATGTGCAAGGAGTATACGTTAGATTGTTTTAAAGGTTCATGGCCACGGTCAAACTCACTCGCGCAATTTCTGTAGATTTAAATTAGACATTTAACCTCGCATATATATTATGTTGATTTGAGCTTCATAAGTATATGAAATTAATGCATGAATTCAAACGAAATGCGGCATTACGTTACGTTACGCAAAATACTCTAATCTATCAGTGCCTGCGGTGACGTCATGACCCTAGCCCATATAGATCATGAATATTAATGGCCTAGCCAACGACGTCATTATTCTAGGCTAGGCCATTAATATTCATGATGTCAATAGGCTAAACTCATGACGTCACCACAGACCATCATGGCGGCACATTTTCTACGTCGTTTTCGTAGATCGTCGACTTCAAAGGTAAATTTTTCCGTGTTGACAAAACGCTGGGCGCCGATATTACTGTCAAAGTTATCAGAAAATTCTGCACTTTCAGGAAAATGGATAAAA
>Ga0209367_1006652_pt1 | contig 15977 bp, 13 predicted proteins | sample WorMetLIZISLAND2_FD_187412 | JGI IMG/M metagenome (GOLD analysis project Ga0209367, IMG submission 187412) | Marine gutless worms symbiont microbial communities from Max Planck institute for Marine Microbiology, Germany - Olavius geniculatus... ... | reverse complement strand
ATTTTGTCCATATATTTTGAATTGGCATTTCTTCAGCTACATCTGGTAAAAATTTCGTGTAAATTGATCATCATTTGAGTGAATTATGAAAGAAATAAAAAGGGTGCCCGTTTTTTTGAAACACAGTGTAGTACGTATTATCCTGGTTGGAGCACGCTACCTACAGCAACTGCAGATGACAGTAATTAACGACACTTCTCAAGCGATCGACTGATGAACATAGTCACAACAAGATCGTAACAGATAGGTTTCTGACTCAAAAAAACGTAAGGTAACGAAAATTTGTGTAAACATTTTCCAGGCAAAAGTAATAGGTGCGCCAATTTTTGGCTCAACCGGCCAAAGGCCAAAGTCATCGGAGAAAATGACGCATATATCGCGTAAGTTACGGCAGGCGGATCACGTGCCAGCCGGCCGACCCACTGCACACTATAGGCGCGGTGTAATGAGCGCATGCAACATGGACAACCGGTCTCGTGTTATATTATTGTTTTAAAGGCTTATCCAGTTTGACAGTAATTTTGCTGGAGTTCACTGACTACAGTAGGCTATTATTCTGTACTCGCAGTGCCACTATTGCGTGTTTAAAACGCGCATACATAGCGACGTGAGTGAACTGAACTGAACTGACACGGTTTAATTTTTGACGAACTGACCAATCGACGAGCAGGGCGAGCCAACCTGTCATTGGTTGACGCGTACGTGCGCTTGGTCACATAGTCACCGACGCCGTTAGACAGTGCCTACTGTAATTCATTACTGCTTACCCATTAATCAGTTCGTCAAAAACTAAAGCATGTCTTCTCAGTTCAGCTACGTCGCTCTGTACGCGTCTTAACTTACCACAGGCACTCAGCAGCACAACAAACTGTTGGAACAATCTCATGCCAAAAGTTGAAAAATATTTAAGACACTATTAAAGACAGTTAAACGGTAAAATAAATAATTTTATTGTTCATCGCTACGATGTTTTTCACCATATTTATTTGTTGGCATCAGCAAGTCGTTTCATTGGTACTGCTTGCAATTAGGTCGTGATGCCGACGTATGTAGGACAAGTGACTTTTACGGGCCCATACCTAGTACGAAGATGTGCTGTGCGGCGGGCTTGGGGCCTTGGGCCATAAAACAGTGACCGTAAAGATAAAATAATGACCTAAGACCGAACTGTGCATGAAGAAGCGGGAGAAATGGCGTGACGACGCAGCAATGCATGGGGCTGCACTGTAGCGTGACCGGCGATTGAATGCCTTATGGTCGCAGCATGACAGATTTATGAAACATGCTCGGCACATTAACAGCCATGCAGCAGTTTTTGAGTCGCGTTTCAATTTACGATCGAAATACTTCGCATGTCTTGCGCTTTGTACGCTTTGTCATTAAATCCCGGCACTGTACGCTCGCCGGACAGACGTTTATATCTGGACATTTTATTTACGACTGGAAATGCACGTTATATATTATCAACGTGTGTGCTGAAATTGCTGAATCATTGTCCCTTATCGTCCAGTTTACATCGATTCTACGTCAAAAGCTCAGGCAGCGGGCTCTTAATTTAACGAAGCGTCGACCTTCATTCTATTCTTGCTGATACTTTTACATCAGTCGTAGGTGACAACCTCACGGTCGTTTAGACATAAATGATCATTTTATGTTCAACACAAGGACGCGTCGAGAGTTTTGACAAGAGGAGGCAAAAAATTGCAGTCTGTAGCTTTTTCTTTCACTCCCTATCCTTTTCCGGTCCATTGTTTATCTCTTGCCATTCCGTCCATTCCAGTCGTTTTCTTATTATTTTTCTCGTGATCTGGATGCGCTTCTGGAGGTACGAGTATTATCCCGAAAACATTTAAAATTTTGACTTAATGCATAGATGGATGAATTGTGGTCTACTTTATAAACGAACTACGGCCTAGTCAGGTCAAAATATGGAAAATACCCCCTTAACCCCCCAAAAATTGCAACAAGAGGTTTCTCAACTGATTCTGGTAGGTTTTGGTGTACCTTTCAACATACTAAAAGTCTAAAAAAAGTCTAACCCCCGGAAATGTGTTTTTTTCAAGATGGCGTCCAATATGGCCGCCGAAACCTTTTTTGTGCCTATAACTCTGTAACTGTGAACTCAAATGTCATGATTTCGGTGTCTGTCCCTATCTATCAAGTGGAGGCTTTGACAGTGCAAAGGACTGCATCTTCTGTGGATGTACAGTTGAGTTGGACAAAGGAAACTAGTGGCTGGTCCAGAGGTGAATGTACATGACTTTGAATCTGTTGGAAACAAGGTTATTGCAGATATGATCGGGGAATCAGCATTCACATACAAATTCCAACGGAAAGATAGAGCCCAAACCCTCGGGAATATCTCCGCTGTGAAGATCGCTCCTGACCGCACCACTGACCCCGCCCTTCTCTTCCAGCGTTTCCTGGTGGTATCCAGGTCAGGGTCAGGTCAAATCATGGTATGGATGGGGATGGCCAATGAAATGGACCCAACTGAATGGGGATGGAAACCGGAAAGTGATGAGTTGATTCCAATGACAGACAAGAATGCCGCGCCTGACGAACTCTTGAAAATCATTCATTGCAACTGTTCCGGGGGATGCAAATCCGCTCGATGCAGCTGCAGACGCTATAAACTTCCCTGCACTGCTGCTTGTGGACCTTGCCAAGTTGAAAACTGTGACAATCCAAACAACGCTTAAGAGGTTGATACAGAAGAGGAGGAGGAGGAGATCATGCCATTTGAGTGATTCGTTCGGTGGTCTTTGAGTTCGGCGGCCATTTTGGTCACCATATTAGATTCTGGCGTTAGGTAATGAACCAATAACATTTTTAGTGGACTTATTGTGTTCCTTACCCTAAAAAACCTAGGGATAGACACCAAGATCATGACATTTGGTTCATACTTACAGAGTTAAAAGCACAAAGAGGTTTCGGCGGCCATATTGGACGCCATCTTGAAAAAAATACATTTCCGGGGGTCAGACTTTCCTAGACTTTTACTATGCAATAAAGTACACTGAAAACTACCAGAATCAGTTGAGAAACCTTTTGTTGCAATTTTTTGGTGGTTAAGCTTAAACCATATATTGACTTGACTAGTTTTCCAGTTTACGCTAGGCCTAGTGTTGCTGCTATTGACTATTCCACTAGCCGACTGCAGGGTGCGGCAAAAAAGTGGACCCCTAAAGTTTTTCGCTGTTTTCTCAGCAACCGTTCGGAATTTTAATTTGAAATTTTACAGATATATTTACTAAAACTTTCTTAATCTAACTGTCAAGTAAAATTTGATGCTGTTGAAAAACGACGAAGTTACAGATTTTTTAACATGACCGCTTACCGATTTTTCAACATTTAAAACTGTTTCGGCTACAATACCAATTTAATAACATCGTTGAACAACACAGTTAAATAATAATCAAATGCCAAAATTCCATTGTCACTGCGAATGTTCGAAGTGTTCACCGCCAGCTCCAAGCTACAACACCAGCCTCCAATCGCCTTATTTAAGAAATATTTTACAGCCTTGTCGATCGGTCCCTGTGGCAGGTTGTCCCTGATAACCTGAAACGCTTCCTTGAGTTCGGCGCATGTTTTCGGCTTTGTTTTAAGCTTGCGGTAGGCCTCCAACATTGCACCCCATACGCGACAGTCCATTGAGTTTATATTCGGCGAATTTGGAGGTCATTGGTCATTTGTGATGATACCTGGACAGCTGGCACGCAGCCAGTTCTGTGCGCTGCGCTGCGTTGCGCGCTGTGTGTGCTGACGCGCCGTCCTGCTGGATGATGAATCCGGCGAGCAGCCGGCAATTGCTTTAAAGGAACGATAATTTAACGATAATTTATAAACAATATAAATTACTGTTTATCAAAACGTCACTATGACGTTATCGGCAGTAACGTGTAACCAGTTTTTGAAAATTAAATAGCATTTTTAGCTGAACTATTTTTAATACTGAAAAATCGGTAGGCGGTCATGTTAAAAAGTCTATAACTTTGTCGTTTTGCAACAAAATCACATTTTACATGGCGGTTGTATGTAAAAGGTATCACTAAGTAAAGCTTTAAAATTTTATATTAAAATCCCAAACGGTTGCTGAGAAAACGGCGAAAACTTAAGGAGTCCACTTTCTTGCCGCATTCTGTATAGTCATCATCTATTTGGTCGATTAGTCCACCTAATCGACCTAATAACCGTGATGGGCAAGATTGTTTTCAGTTCGCCGTCAGCATGCAAAAACATAATTTGCAATTTCAAACATCAAGTTATCTTACAGCTGTGTTTTTTTTCAATTTTCACCTTTTAAAATAAGCAACTTCTCTACACGACATAAGCAAAACGAAATAATGAAACCGAATTAATGTTCGTCAGCTTTTAGTGCAAATTTTTATCGTACCGAATAGTCACGATAACTAAACTGTAGTGCTGCTACTATCAACTATTTTACTAGTTGATCGACTATATTTTTTAATTTAGACTATTTGACCACTTGTTGACAAATTTAAATTAGTCCACTAGTCGACGGCAGCACTAGTTTTCACGCTCGTGAGAAAAATCGCAGTGGTAATAGACCTCATGGTGAAAGAGTCTAGTACAGCAGCAGTGACGTAGACAAAGAAGGGACAAGGGGCTCAGCCTTCCAATCTTTCAGACAAAACTTAAGCATACGTTTAAATTGCGCTAATTTTTTATTTTCAGAAAAATGATAAAAATTGTAGCCACCAGATCTCATTTTCAAAGCAAAAATGCATCAAATTCGATTTCGGCTGGAGCTCCGCCCCAGACCACGCTGGGGACCAAACTCACAGCGCTCCCCAGATCCCCTAGATGGATTTTAAGGGGCCTTACTTCTAACGAAACGCAGGGAGGGAAAGAGGGGAGAACAGTGGAAGGGAGGGAAGGGGTAATAATGGAAGGAAAGGAAAAGGGACGAAAATGGGAGGGAAGAGGCGGGAAAGGCACAGGAGCCCCCAATTGAAATTTCTGGCTACTCCAATGAGCTGATGAAAGTAAACGTTCCACGTACAGTGTATTTGTGCTATGTTACTGCAGAGATCAGTCGAGTGCGAGGCAGTGTGCTGAGTTTCAGCGGAGGCGAGTTTGATGCACTCGATCTGCCCGAGGCTGTAGGTCCGGTCGTCACTCTCTCAGAGAAACTCACCATCCCAGTCAAAGAACACCCCGAGGTATTTATGATTACTGCCTCAAACTACATGACAGTGTGTTGTTTCACCGTTCATTGAGGTTGGGGTGATCTGACTCCTTGACCACAGGGAAATTGGCACTTTAAAATCGGTCATATTATGTTTGCTAGAGTTTCATAACTGGCCTATAATTAGAAAAAATATATATATGGTCGTCCGTTTAGCTACACAATGCACTGTGCAACGCTACTCCAAGTCTAACCTTTACTTTTGATCTTTAAAAGAATTAAACGCCTGACCGCCAGTTAGGCTACTTTTGCCAGGGCTGGAAACGTCGACACTAATTTTATTTTTACCACGCTTTTTAGCCGACGGTAGTAACCGTCGCACATATGGCATAAGCTTACTGTTGTGTTCTTCTGTCGTCCGGCGTCTGTCTGTTGTCTGTAACGTATGTATTCTGCCTACGTCTTATTAGAAAACTGTCTAAAATACAAATTTTTACTTGGCCGCTACCTTGTGATACCACTTCGGCCCTCCACAACCCTCATAATCTCCAAACGGGGGCACTGCGTGACCGTACCCCCAAACACTACTAGCATTGCGAATTGCCTTCAAAACGCTTCAGTTAGTAGCACGGTTTTTATTGGCAGCCTATAGAAACTGATCAACGCCGTCGCTTTATCCAACTGTACCATTGGCGACACTCTACGGGCATTTGTTCTCCCAAAATAAGGATCCCGACCCCAAAAATTTGCGTCGCAGACATTCGGGTGCGTTGCTAACAATTTATTTTGTAATGCAACTTATGTAAGTAAGTACGTGTAAGCAACGACGTTCACATTTGCATGCCTTCAAGTTATCTATTCTTTTTGTTATGTTGTTGTATATAGTTCAACTTTGTTGGTCGGTTGCTGGGTCCCCGCGGTATGACCGCCAAACAGCTGGAAATAGAAACTGGCTGCAAGATACTCATTCGTGGTCGAGGATCCATGCGAGACAAGAACAAGGTGTAAACCAGCTCATTTTACTGTTATTGTAATAAATAATTTATGACAGACTTGTGAAAGTTGAGACTATCCGTTTCCTTAATCCGTATTACTATTACTAGAAAAGTTTTCACTCTGTTACGCGGCAACTCAACCCCCTCAGGGCAGCCTGAGGGGGCAAGGCCCAAGGACTCAAACGCCGCTGTCGGGGTCATGCGACCGTGCAACACAAAAGGCGCCAGAGAGGTATGACCATAAAACTCTTAAAATAAGGATTGACGGCGGCCATGCTCCTATCCACGAACTTGGGTCCATCGGTATTTTAAAGTTTTTTTACCGTAACTTTGTCAAACGCGGTCCGTTCGCTACAAAATTTTGTGCACATAGTGCCATAGACAACATGAACAAATGCTGCAAATTTGGTGACTGCATGATTTTTAATTTCTCGTTGTGCATATACGTCGGTATGTACGATTTAGCCGCAATATATGCACACACGAGAAAGTAAACCATTACTAACCAAATTTGCAGCATTTGTTTTACTTGTTTGTGACACTATGAGCACAAAATTTTGTAGCAAACAGACCACGTTTGACAAAGTTACAGTAAAAAAACTAAAAAAATACCGTTCGCGGACCCAATAACGGCCGCCGTCTTTCCTTATTTTAAGAGGTTTATGTGCATGACAGCAATACAAACAAACAGACAGACTTTCCGCGCATTACAGTAAGATAGTTAATATAATTTTATTGTCAGAAAATCAGGAAAAATTAACACAAAAATTAAATTTTATTTAGAACTGCAGTTCTAAATACTCTGCACTGTATTATATTGCAATAAATGTACAAAACATCAGTTTATACACTTGTTAACGGCGACATGCAATGACTGACAAATCGAAAACAACAAAAATCATAAAAAGGTGATATCACTCACTATCACGTCGCCTAACTGTCAATGTGCTGTTCTTTTGCCCGAAAACTTTAGACCATTTTTGGGCCCAATTTTTGACTTTGGGGGATTTTTCAGGGAATTTTTGTTCCCGAAAAGATTTGTCCCTTGCGTGAGGCCGCGTCGTCTGAGTCATCGCGCGTGAAAATCTGCCGGGCGGACCTGAAGGCATGTCATTGAAAAGGTATATGGAAATTTAAAAAAATTCCATTATATTTCACCCACTTGCCGGGAAGCCCCCAATGGACGGATTTGCACGAAATTTTGCATAGGGGGTCGTCTTGCGGACGTAGGCCTAATCACCTGCTTGAGAGGTTTCGGATCTGCGAAGGGTCGAATTTTGTCATTCTCCATGGACTTAGCAGGTCGCTATTAACAGAAGGCTGCGCTACCGCTACTTTTTCTACAGACTTTCCGCGCATTACAGTAAGAAGTTGTGCACACGTGACTGACACAGCTGTATCTGCGATGAAAACATAAACTGTCAAATTCACAACTGAGTTTTAAGGCCTTTCATGACAAAGATGACAGGCGATAGGAGTCTATGTTATTATTCAAATTAAATCAAATCAAAGCAAGTAAAAGGCACTGACAAAATGAATAACGAAAGAGTTTGAACAAGGGCACAAAGGGCTACAAAAGCCTCTTACATGAACCCCAAAAAAACATACAAATAAGACAACACAATACGAACGATTATCTCAGCTAATAATGATGTTGTTCAAAAAATATATATTTTTAGTTCAATCATATCGTACGTTTTTGCAATATGCTGCGCCGCTTCGCCTGTTCGCCAGCTTTGTCTTTCTAGTTTGTCGTTCAATCAGCACTTATAGGCTAGTTGTGTTCATGTACATAGGAGGAGCAGATGCGCGGTAAAGCAAAGTGGGAACATCTGAACGAAGACCTTCACGTACTTTTGACGGTCGAAGACGCAAAGAACCGAGCTACTATTAAACTGAAGCACGCCGTGGAACAAGTCAAGAAACTTCTCGTGCCGTCTGTGAGTCCATTCATAGCTCATCTCACTTGCACTTGTCTTACAGGCTTTCTCGCGCTATTTACGCAATTACGTCAGGCGCCTGTACTTCTGCTGTAATTTCTTCTGTTGTGAACTTGATACCAATATCTGTTCCATGGTGATAATAAGATCAGCAATGGTGTTCATTTTTTCTGTGCTTTAAAGGTTAAAGGTTAAAAACTTTTCATAAAACCCAACTCAGAGCTATTTGCCATGAGATCACACCTGCTACCCGACACAGGTGAACGCTCGTTGTCTTATCCTCAGCCGGGCAGTTGGTACTCGATTCGATTTATTTATTCTGAAGGGACGAAAGGCTGAGTTGACCTGGGCTTTAGTATTCGTAGGAGTTGTGGGACGTCATTGGGTCATTGCTACGGTGCGGTTCGAATTGCTGCTGCAGCCGGAGAACGAAGACGAGCTGAAGAAACGTCAACTGATGGAGCTGGCGTTACTCAACGGAACGTATCGCGGTTTCCACGGTAACGGTTTTCATAGCAACGGCAACAACATCCTGGCAACTCGACTTAACAACAACGGCATTATAGCCGCCAACAATAACCACAACAATAACAACAACATCGGCCTGCTTATGATGACTCCAGCCGGACCTTCGTTCTGTGAGTAGTCGCTTTATTTGCCATAATATTGATCAATTAAACTTGAAACACGATTGTATTTGGACGAACAGTAACCTGTAGAAAACAACTGCAAGCCTTTCTACCAGTTTGCAGAAGGTCGCAGCAGGATTAATTCATCTGGAGTAACAGAGCATCCAATGATTAGTCGAGTTGTTAGCTGACTGATGACTGATGCTTAAAATAGTTAAATAATGTGGCCCTTCGTGAAAAACCCAGCTAAGAGGTACGGAGCATCACCTGCCATATGGAATCACACGATGTTATCTGCCACTCGACACAGGTAAACACTCTCCCTTTCTGCTTTAACTTCACTCAGATAGGCCAGTACTTGATTTACCTACCCGAGAGGGATGGGAGGCTGAGTTTACCTTGGTGTTGGTACCTGGATGTATCTGTTTACCAACAATCACCCATTTAAATAGTAACCGCTTGATAGCGACTCGACCGGGAGTCAAACCAAAGACCTCTTGATCGCAAGTTTAACGTCCTACCGTTACATTTGCAAGCCACATTGGGTGACAAAGTGACGTAGATGCTGATCTGTGCTGCTGATGTAGGTGCCGCGGGAATGCCTGGACTCATGGCTGCGTCACCACCTGCGGCAGGAGCACCCCAGCTGACCGCTCTGCCTGTCATCCTCTCGTCAGACTCCACAGGTGCTCCAGTCTTTATTGCTGCCGCACCGCCACAAGCGACGATGTTCGCTCCGGCGCCTCTGACACCTCTGCCGAGCCCCGGTACTGCGCACACACCCGGCGCTACCACGGCAGCTTCCGTGGGGGCTGCCCCCGTCAAGAGCACTGCTCCCATGTCACTACCCCTTCTGCACGCCGGACCACCTCCACCCCAAGCTGCTGCCGCTGCTGCTGCGCACGGTGTCTTCTACCAGCCAATCAGCTGCACCGACCCATCAGCAGCTGCCAGCAGCAGCGCACCGGCTGCCAATGACGTCACGTCGCCCGTCTTTGACTTTCCGATGACGTCACCAAGCGCCGAGATCTGCCTCCAGCCTAGCCACCCGCTCCACCCCGCCAACATGACGTCATACGTCCACTGAACCGCCCATCACCATGGTAACGCGATGACGTTATTTGCCTGGCTGGTTTCCGTCCGACACAACAGACGTAACGCGAGGAAGTTGCGTACTTTTTGACGCGAGTGACAATGCGCAGGCGACGCAAAAGAAATACGCAAGTACGCAATGAACCCAATAAACCCAGGAAATTACGCAACAAACGCAAAGGACGCAAAAACCAAAACGCAGCAAGAAGTGGCGTCTATTAGGGTCTATTGCGATGCGCACGCTGCGTCGGATGAAAACCAGGCTTTTACAACATATCAAAGCATTTAATTCGTTTTTTGCGGCATACGGTACAACGTTGCATGTGACCTGATTATTTGAAGTGTACTGAATGCACTTGAATTTGGTCGTTTTACACAGTTCTGTGATGGTAAAGTATTCTGTAATAAAATTCTTAAAGTGTTACATAGATCTAATTGTTAACACATTGAATTTTTGGCTGTATTTCTGCTTTGATAGTCATTATACAGTTGGTACAGTTTTATTATCAGAAAACCAGGGCAAAATTAGCATAAATATGGAATTTTATTTAGGATTGCAGTTGCTCATAAAGTGCACTGTATTATATTACAGCATTACAAAGTTTTCTCTTTACACTTTTTCTACAGTAGCAAAATAAACAGATTTAAGCAAATTTACAAGTTATTTGTGCCAACACTTTCTGCGATAAGGTGGTGCTGGAGGTATTATGTTTACGCGTTATTATTACTGTGTGTTCGTCCGTTCGTTCGTCTGTCCGTTCTGTGGCATGCTTTGATGTGGATTTTTCACTAAGCATTTGCTAGCAGTGTATCTGGGAATAAAAATAAATGGATGAGGTTTGGAGGTCAAAAGGTCAAAGCTCAAGTTCCCAATAGGTGAAGGCATAATATTGCCGTTTATAGTTTTGATGCCTGAAGGTCTGAAGCGCTCGCTAGAATGCGTGCACGTTCCGAGATCAGTCGATATTACGAGATTTTGTTTTGGGGATGAGTTTTGGCGTTTTTGCCATAAGCAGTGAAAATAATTAATAATTACGTAAAGTGGTTTGTGATGTTCTTTAAACGTTCTTTTCCGACGACTGTGCTATCTGTTGTTCACTTTAGACTTCAGTTATTACTGGTTTGTTGATATTTGTTATAAATTCAGTGGAAATAAAATAATAATTTGTTTTAACACATGAACGCTTAGATTTGTTTTTAGTGTTGTGTTTTGTTACATTATCTTTATTGTAATTATACGTTTAGGCTTATGTAAATTTGTATATTTTATGTGTGCCTTGGTTTTTGTATACCATTTGTGTTCATTTCTTGGCGTTCATTTTTGTTTTCCATGAGCCTTATGTACAATAAAATCTTATGCAGCGCGTCTAGAAAAAGAGACGTCTGGTTTTGCCATTTAATTTAAACAACGATAATGATATTTCGTATTCATACATACTTATGAAAACATGCATATTGCGCTTTTTACCTATTATCACTCAAATTTGTTTTATTTGTTAAAGCTGCAGTGAAAAATTTGACGTTTTTTATTTTGTACAATGTGTTATTATCATTATTACTGTCATTTGCAAGTGCAGGAGATATAGCTTTATTATGTTGTAGTTATATAGTTGTGTTTTTGCCTATATTGTTTATTGTTATTGTATCATTATTATGTTATATTATATCATAAAATTTTGCAAATAGACTGATGTGTGATAGTTGTCTTAAATGAGTAAAATGTATGATGTCTATATTCGTATATTTTTTGCATAATTTAGCAGAAAGGAGAGAAGCTCAAGACTGCTTTTTAAGATGCGTGCTATGCAGATATTGTGTATTATTCTTTGTTAGTATGATATATAAATATGTGTAATTAAGCCTATAGGCCACTTTTTGTGTGTGCGATATTTTGATTGCATTGTCTGCTGATTGTTGTTATAAAAACATCGTGCCTTTCTCAGAACACTATTCGCGTTGTTTTAAAAGCAAAACAAAAAAATAAACATGAAACGCCCATTATACGTTTTGTACCAATAAGCTCATCTTGCGACTGCGACTGTAATAAACTACAAAAAAAGTGTTTGAATAAGCACCGATGCGTGATGAATGATAGGCCCAGAAAAGAAACAAGAGACAGAATATAAGTACGTGTCATAATCACGTTATGTGCATTTCTTAGTGCAAACTGTGGTCCGTGAATTAGATTCGCGTAAATTTAGTTTCTGCACACATTTTGTGAAATTTGCTGCAACGTGTTTCTAAACGGCGCATAATTCTGTTAAACAGCGACATCTCAAGTCAGTCGAATAATCTCATACTGTCAAGGCGTCAATACCTCTGAACGCGTTGCAGCAGAAATATTCAGCACGCATGACAGTCTATTGTATCGCGTTCGATACAAGTGATATATTTTTTACGATTTCTACTATTGTCGAGTTCGACTCTTTGTGGCTTATCAGATATTGTGCGATCATCAGAACGAAAGAAAGATTAATGTTGCCATGTATATAGCAGTAGGCCTAAATTTTTATTTGGGAAGCATCTACCTCTCTTCCCCTTCTTTTGCTTTTATCATTTTCCTTTTGGCTCTAAGCATTTCATGCACTCTTTTTCTCTTTCCCCTTTCTAATTTTCCTTCTTGTTCAATCCCTCAGTTTCCTTTTTTTCGTCTATTTTTGCCTTGCCGGAAACCGGGGATTCTCTACGAAAAAAATTCTGAAATTCTAGATTGCTGTAGGTGAGCTTTAGCGCATTCTGGCGTGCTAAAATTGTTCGGAAATGTGCGCAATGTGACATTTAGGCCTAGTGGGGGCGCCGCTACCCCTCTCACCACTGCGTCACCGTTTGTTGTCATTAGCAAGCAAGTAGTTATTGTTGTTGTCGTTTTCGTTATTGAGTTGCAGTTATATTTAGTGACTGAATGATTATCGATTATATTGTGCATCAAATATCTGTTTTATTGTGTACAAAGTGAATCTATCTATGTATACATTGCTCATTGTTGTTGTAGGCCTTCGGTGCAATCGTGATGTGTATAATATTTTGTACGTGTATTTCGATATATCGCACATTTTGTTAGTTTTACGAACGTTTCTCGCCGTATTCTATGTATTTCTCCATGTTATTGTGTTCTGTTCGTGCGCTGCGAATACGCATGTCATCAGCAGCAAACAGCCTCGTGCTTGGGATGCATGCATTTTACGCGCGACAGCACGTACTGCTGAGAGCGCGTATACTAGCTATCGTAATTCTATCCGTCTGTCCGTCACAGCCCGGAAACGATCCAAGCCCAGCTGAATAGAGACTTCGAGTTTTCACCGTTTGATAGCGTAGAGTCTCTAGTTTTTTGTGACAAAATTTATGCCGGTGGGTGAGGGGACTGCCTTCGAACAAAAGCATCAAACAGGGGTATACACTAGTAAAAAGTCGTTATTTTACCGCTACTGACTCGTTTAGCGTGGAAACGGCTGCAAATAGATTTGCCCAGACCTGCTTAGACTTGATGCACATCATGGACGCTGTTGATAAGCTTTACGGCGGTGCTAACATCGATGACCTTGATCGGCCTTAAACCCCAAAATAAGGGGGTTTAGTGAATTTGTTGCGACTGTAGCCTGCGGCGCAAAATTTAACAGTGAATTGTGCTAAAATTGCACTTGTACGTAAAATTTTTAGCACTAAACGTAGATTATAGCAGTAGAAGAAAGTCTCGACCCCTAGATTCAGGAAGTTCTCGTTAAAAGTGCGTAAAATTGGGGTAATTTTTTCAAAATGCATAATTTTTTATTAATTATGCCGCTGGGTGAAGAGACTCCTTTCAAACAATAGTGTCAAACATGGTTACTCCCTAAAAAGTCGTTATTTCACCGCTATTGACTCGTCTAGCGTAAAAACGGACGCAGATAGACACAGAGTTGCTGCTTATTGCGACAGTGTGCGTATAAAGCCTAGATCTTAACCACTTAAATTTGAATCTTCTATGTTCAACGAGTTTTCCGTACGGATGACTCAAATTTGGCTGATTTCCCAGGTAGCAGCACCGATGCTGTCGCGCGTCACGTAAGCTTTGCTCAGATTACTTTTTCTTATGATAAGCCGTTTACGTGTACAAGCAATATCGAGTACGTTGTTAACGGAGCCATCCAATTCAGCACAATATTTGTTACTGTACTATTTTGTCCTTTCACATTTTTTGTAAATGAGCATTTTCCATAAAAATGAAGTGACAATATTTAAGACATTTCTTGCTTTTATTTCAATGTGTAGAATGTCTTTCAAGCGTATTGTCATTTTGTGTTGTCTCATTTTCGGCGTTGGGGAAGGGGTCGGAGAGCTTTCAAAAGTCTCTAAAAGACTATAAAAAGCAATTTGTAAACCAATTCGCCGACGTAAAGCAGGGTTTTCACTTAAAGCAACGTACGCAACACACGCAAGGCAACAAAAATAACGGACGCAACGCAACCGACGTAGCTGACGAGACGGACGCAACGCAAATACGCAACTGACAAAACGGACATAACAACAGATGAGACAAGCGACCACCCCTTTGACAGTCTGTCTCCTATAATTAATAATAAATTGTAGGGTGTTTGTTTTTTAACATATATTTTTAATTGCGATTTATGTTTGTTTACTTGCTATATTCGTAGAAGGTGATCAGAATTCGTTTTGCTGCGCGGCAAAAGCAGACGACCGAGCAGCGGAGAGGCTTAGCCGTTGCGTCAACTAGGCTACGTCACCTGCGTTTGTTGCGTAGGCCTACTTTTTAGCCTTCATTGTGTACATTGCGTTTGTTACATACTTTCCTGCGAACTTTCTTTCGTGCGGTGCGTAAAGTGGAAACTCTGCTTAAGCCGCAATAAAAATTCTTACGCAAAAAAGGCATTGATTCGTTTTCGAATTCAACTATAGTAGCTGCACCGTACTTAGACTTCTAGCAGGCGTGATTCTGTCGACAAATTTCGCAACTGCGTCAAATCTCTGGCAAAAAAAATCCTGTAAAAATGAATAAGCTAATAATAAATATATTAAACAAAAATACCTACTAGTTCGAAGTTCGCAAGTAGGCTTAAGTGTGGTTCGAGCTAAAGTGGTCTTTTGTACTATAGTTTTTTTTTGCAGTTTATACGCCAGTGAAGCTGAAAGTATTGTCAAAATTCGGCCGTTGTTACAGTTAAGATAAACATAGGCCCATAAAAGTTGTGTGGGATATGAATGATTGAATGTTGTCCAGTGCACGTATGCGGTAAACTCTGACCGTTTTCCTTAAGATATTTTAGCTACGTTGAAATGCACCGCGCAACAAATGCCTCACTGAAATGCACCCAGATGCGTACGAACTGTTTTTATTCTCATGGCGACTGGTAAGACTTGAAGGCCTATAGGCTAGTGCATTAGCTTATTCGTATATAAGTCACTTTTCTATTTTATGCGGGATTTAATATTTACCTCCGCCAAGGAGGTTATGTTTTTGCCAGAGTTTGTTTGTCTGTCTGTGTGTTAGCAAGATAACTCAAAAAGTTATAGAAGGATCTTTCTGAAATTTTCAGGGAATGTCGGGAATGGCAAAAACTACAAGTGATTCAATTTTGGGGGTGATCCAAAAGGAATCCTGGATTCTGGATCACTTTAAAATTTTGGTTAACATTGCTTTAAATGGGGCATAAATGCTTGACGGAGGTCTGCACTCTCCGAGTGCTTTTCTAGTTACAAATATGGCAGTAAATACACTGTACGTGTATGTTCGGAATGGCATTGGCATTTTTTAGTATAAATTTATTGTATTGTATTGTATTGTATTGTAATATAGTTTTACTGTAAATGTGAGTGTGAATAAGCACACTCGAATTCTGCAAAACCACGACACTAGCTGCCAGTGTGTAAAAATTAACCAAACGGTGAAACTGAAAACTGCAAACAGTTTTTAATTATTGCGTCTACTGCTACTCTGTGTATCTGTGATAAATGCGCCGAACAACTTCCCTTACGTAACACAGGGAACCGATGTAGCCGATTTCAACCGAAACAAAACATTGTGTTATTATAAAATAAACTAGAAATTTGGGGCAAAGCCCAACGTGAGTCCGCCCGGCGCCCTAAGTCCGATTGGGGGAAATTGAGGGGGGAGAGGAAAGAGGGGGGAGAATTTCCCAGGCATCAAAGTCACGTGGCCCGAACTCAAATG
>Ga0209367_1006651_pt1 | contig 15978 bp, 7 predicted proteins | sample WorMetLIZISLAND2_FD_187412 | JGI IMG/M metagenome (GOLD analysis project Ga0209367, IMG submission 187412) | Marine gutless worms symbiont microbial communities from Max Planck institute for Marine Microbiology, Germany - Olavius geniculatus... ... | reverse complement strand
CAACTGAACGTAATCAGCTGATCCAAGTTCAACTTGGTGCAACATAATTCAGCGTGAACTCGGTTCAACTCTTGATCTAGGTTCAGCTGAACCAAGATCATGAACGACGTTGGTGCAACTCGCCTTTAATTGTAAAGGTTAAACTTACCATTCCATTATTGTGTTTGTGTGCATTCTGCCTGGAAAGGCCGTCCCCAAAATGACCTATACTGTGTCGGGGGGGACGTTAAGCCCTACTCACTCACTCACTTAGATGAACCATGTATACGTATTAAATGGGTGAGTTTTTAAACACACTGCTTCACTGTACTGCTGTATTTTATTTGTGTCGAAGGCCACGGGACCTGTTTGGAAAAGCTTAATTTTTTCTGTGCCACTTTCGATGACCTTATGTCATCGAATTCATCTATCAGAATCTAAATTAAAGATTAAGTTGTACATTTTTCCAATTGCAAGAAATTGCACATGTTTGCACCTTTATTTCGTAAATTTTCTAGGGATGACGACCCAAAACTCTGGCCCCACTTTTAGAGATTCCACAGCTAGTGGTTTGCCATAAACGTATTTTTTTGATGTAGGCAGTCACAGTATGGGGTACAGTGCCACAAGGTGTCAGGTAAATGTTGGGGAATTTCCCAGTGGGGAATTTTTCTAGTTCGAAGGTCACACTATGTTTGACAACATCTGACAGGATGTGAGGCTCACCTTAGATTGTATCATCTGGATCGAGAAAGCTTAATCCGTGCATCACTATGGGACAGGTTGATACCAGAGACAGTAAAGATCAAGCGGTTATCTAACCAGTTATCCATTTGCAGATGACAGCTGAAAAGCTGCATGTAAATATGTGTGTATTATAGAGCTTGGCTCTTAAGTTAAGATACTTTGTTGATAGTCAGCATAATGTCCAGATAAAGTGGAGTAGGGCATGTATGTGGTGTCATGACAACGAACTCATCACTCAAAGAACACATGCTGATACATGTCGTTCAGTAATTTCTGAAAAAAATGTATCTGGGTATGTTGCAGTAGGTAAGCCTAACTACGTTAAGACACTTCATTATCAACATTTGTGTTTTCAGCATTTGTGTGGAGTGCTGTTCTGCATTATGATCTGAAAGAAGATTCACAGATACTGAATTTAATTTTATGGTTTGCTGAGTGTTTTACGTGAATTATAAACTGCTTCTTTCTTGTCAGATTCTTGTACGAAGTACACTGACATCTAGTTGCAGAGTTCACGCGCATCCTTGAATGTCCTGGAATTTTTTCTCTAAAATCAAGGCTTTGAAGAAAACAGGGTTGGTCCTTGAATTTGAGTTTCTAGGTCCTTGAAAGTCATGAAATTTTTTCTCTAAATTCAAGACATTCAAAGTCCTTGAAAATAAAATCCTTGAATTGGAGTTTCTTGAATTGAAATTTTTTCAGTATATTTAGCAGTGTAAACGTATAGGTCACCAGTTATGTGAACACACAGCTTATGAAGTAAAGAAACCCACTGAACGCTTGGGAAAATGTTGCATAATGTTTAATGGTATGAACTAATGTCAACATTTTGTCCTTAAAAATTAATGCCAACAGTCCTTGAAAGTCCTTGAATTGTATTTCATGAATACAGTGAGAACCATGTATGAGTTGTGCCTAATCCTATTTTGTTTTGGACTGATCGTACTCAAACTATGTCTTAGTAACTGCAAAACATTTCATTTACTTTGCACTTGTTGTAGCTGAAGCATTTTTAAGATTTTGGCTCTAGCACAATCAGGCTGTTTCTAGCAAATATGGCTTTAAAAAAATTTCTAGTCGGATTTCTGGATTTGGCTGATTTTGGCACACTTAGAGTGCATTCTTTTTTTATAAGAAATGACCACATGGACTCCTAGCAGTACGTAATCAGTAACAGTGATTGATAATAATGGTATTTATTAATAAGAAAGTTGGCAGCACTAAATACATGAACTCATTTTTCTGTGCATTACGTAGCATAAAAAGAAAGCCTAGCGTAACAGCGGTGCATGTTTGAAAGCCCACTGCGAACAAAATCTAAGCTCACCCATCCCAGCAACTAACATTGGGTAAGATGCATTCACATACGCCAGATGGCGCCACCTTCTCGCGTGGCTGCTGCCGTGTGAGTGGCCGAATGCGAGTATTTTGAAGGGGGTGCCTAACTTTGATGCCCCCCATACAGAAAATTCCTGGAATGCAGGGACAAAATGTAAACTAGTGAAAACTATGCATAATGCTGAAAGTTTGGTAAACAGGTTGTCCCGGTCTATCTCGTGATTTCGACACAATTCGCTCTTGAAATGTGTGTCGCAGGCAAAAATTGCCAAAAAATCAAATCAATAAAACCTCTATTTTGGCGTTCAAGGTCATCCAAGGTGATTGCTTTCAGTGCCAATCAAAAGCCAGTGTAGGACTTCCTATTAGTGATTAATGGCAACCTAGGCCTATCTCGCACTGTTTCTGAGATACAGCAACTTATTGGCTGAAAATCACGAATTTTCCCCACCCCCTCTCATTTAGCGCCCTCACTGGGATGACCCCCTTTGAATTTATGGAAAAGCTTTACGGTTTCTGAAACTAGAGTCTTCCAGGCAGCCGACGGTGAAGATTTGGTGATCCTAGCTTGCACTGTTTTTGACTGATTCACCCGTGTGATGGACAGACAGACAGACAGAATTGCGATGGCTAAGACGTGCTATAGCACTCTGCTGTTGCACATAAAAAGTGCCCCAGCCAAAGCACAGCTCTGGCATGAACTAAAGAAAATGGCAGATGGGAGATGTTTTTTGCCGCACACTGTACGGCGAACCGTACAGTGTGTGGTTCACCGTAGATAACTTCTACGGTGAACCGCTCCCACCATTGTCTGTGATCATAGCCTAGTAGTCAGTGATAGTGTCTTGCATCCGATGAGTTCAACGAGACCAGAATGTCCATAAATTTGGTAGTAACCATCTGAGCATGCGGCGAGAAACAACAATACAATAGAATGCTAGCGACAAAACACAAAACAGTTATAATACAGAAATCAGTACAGCATAGTTACTTACTAACAAACTGTTCAAGCGAAGTGAATGTGATTTTCACTTCAAAATGTTCATATATTCGGTATTAACAATATGAGCACATGGCAAGAAATAACGATAAAACAGACTGTTAAGACTAAACAAAAATGCTTTGTAATAATACAGAAATCAGTACAGCACAGTTACTTAAAAGTCATACAGCAGCAGGTCAGAGTTCTGACAGTCAGAATCCTGAGTAAAGCCAAAACCTGAATCTGATGTCCAAATTCACCACCAAATTTCTGTGCACCGAAAATCCGCTGAAAAATTTATGGCTAGCCAAATTCGCTTCCGGATATGAATCGAAAATGTTGACACTCAGCTGAATTTCAGCCGTAGTTTGTCAGACTCAAATGCTGGTACATTGCTGGACTAGAGTAAACCTACTACATGACAATCAGTGGTCATAGGTCACTGGTGGTCATTGGTCATACTGGTTAGTGATTAGTCAGTCATCGGTCACTGAGTGATTGCAGCTCGTCCGAGAACGTTACCGAACTGCATAACTTCTTTCCATCTGCCAACAAACAACAACAACGGCACTGTCCACACGTGCTCATTGCTAAGACTAATATATTTAATAGTTTTTTTGTCAAAAATATTAGCATCAGCTACAGCAGACAATGGTTTTTTTCCACACATGAAAAGACGGAAAGTGTCCGTGAACAAGGTGAGTGTACCACCAAGAAAACAAACATGGGAAACTTAGAAAAAACTCACAAAGATCAAATTTGACAAATGATTTGACAGAAATTCCTGCAGCATAGCCTGGAATTTGTCTTGGGGCTCCACTCCTGATGGCAGAATAGCCAAAACTCGAGGCCGACAGCAAAAGAGGGTTTGCTGGAAAGAGGCTTACAGCCAGCCCCCCTTCCCATCAGCTGGGTGATCCGGGAGAACGCTGTAATTTCCCCAAGCAGGGTTTGGGGTTGAGCTCAGACTGCAAATGAATTTTGGATGTCTTAAGAGCACCTGTCTAGCGACTGCAAATGTTGTTTGGCTGAACCACATGCCTAATTTTTCAGCTGCTGAAAAAAGCGGCTATTCATCTTGCACCCAATGCACCCTCGGCCTACGACACCAAAAATGGCCAATATAATGCAGCGCTATATGAAATTGAATGTCTAAAGAAAGATAAGTGCGAAATTGTCTGAGTCACTGGCCAGTGTCCAAGCTAGAACCAGAAAATGTCGCATAAAATAACCAAAAAGTGTCCACAAGATGTGACTTTCAAGCTCGATATGCTTGTGCATATCGAGTACAAATGCATTCAATGCATTTGTAGCCAGGGCTTTGCTCCGGACCCAACTGAGGGAACTAAGTAATTACGTTACTAAGAGCACAATAGCTCAAGTAGCACAATGCTTATTATTGCTGTTATTCTTAAGACAATTTTTCAGCTGTCTGCACCATATCTGAAATTATGTGTAATACTGTAATGTGTAACGTGTAATGCTAAATCTGTCACTGTTATCCACAGTTTGCAAGATTTTTAGCTAAGAAAGTGGACCAATCAGTGATGACAGTTGATGAGAGACCTTTGAGTGAACTGCTGCTCCAGACGCTGGTGGATGAGGGTTCTGTGCTACTCCCCTGTATTATACTACGAGGCACCGACAGCCTGCAACAAGCGCATGACACTGCCTTAGACACGTAGCTGAACAAGAAACCCAGCTATCACTAGGAAAAGCCGACCGTACCGCCTATGTCTGAAGCCCAGCCTCCGATTTCCAGTCACGGAGAGAAAACAATTTGTCAGAGGTGAGACAGTTCCATGCACGATATGTTAACGGAACGCTGTCTCAAAAGCTACAATGAACGCTAGTATAACAGACATCGCACGTGGTCATTTTGCCAAGCGATATAAATAGCTACTGTTCCGTGCACGGAGTTATCTCGCCAGGTGATATATACAGCTACAGAGTAAACAAACAAGGAAAATATCGGACACAGGTTTTTCAAATAATTCTCACAATGAAAATGCCTTGATCGGGAAGACACACTACAGCCTATACAGTTCCTGTTGCAGTACTGACCTTCAAGGTCATTCATGTCATTTGAAAGCCAATATGTGACTTTCTATTAGTGATCAATAGCAACTTAGACCCTATCTCGCACCGTTTAGCTGTGAGCGTGCGTAGCGACCTTCAAAGTCATCCAAGGTCAATGGTTTCCAATTAATCTGACAGAGCGTATGCCACTTTCTATTAGTGATTAATAGTAACCTAAACCATATCTCTCACAGTTTCCGAGATATGGGCAGTTTTCCGTTGCAAAATGCACATTTTTCCTACTACCTGTCCATTCAACCCCAAATTTGAAAATGTTCCCCTTGGAGTAGATGGCTGAAATTTTGACGCTAATCATCCATGTAAAAAGTTTTTCCCTAAGCCCTACCCGTTAGTAGTGTTCGAAAATTAGCGGTAAGATTGGGAATGTTACCGTTACCGTAAGTTACCGGTAGTTTACCACTAAATTTCCGGTAAATTACCCATATTTTACCTTTAACAGAAGTGCATCCCGCTGAAAAAGTCTCAGAATAGCTGTTAACATATGTAAGTAGACGACTTTGGCGCTTTAGTTTCAAAATCAAATTGATTGGACTATTATGGCACTTAATGTGTGTAAAATTAAATGTCTAATTTAAGTCTTTGAAATGCATAAAAAATTGACAAAATAAAAGTCCGTAATTTACCGGTAATTTTGCAACTTTACCTTACTGTAATTTACCGTAAGTTACCGGTAACGTTACGGGAGCAAACCCTACCCGTTAGCCACAATACATCCGTTAGAGAAGGACGACAGACAGACAGACGAATGAACAACAACCATGCCAATAGCTCGACCATTACTTAAGTACAGTCGGCTAAAACAGCTCAGATAATAATAATAGCAGACGAAAACAAGGAACTATCGAACACTGCACCAAAAATGTCACATTAGCCTACAATGTACTCAATATTCACAGCACTATACTTGCGCTTGATCTCAATAAAAACAAATCAGTTTTGTGATCAGTTCCTAGTTAAAGTTAAGTTAAAAGAATATTAGCATAAAAATGTACAGCTGTTTGTGGGATACCCATATCACACAGCTATGGAGCGTCACCTGCCGTATGAGATCACAGTGTTAGCTGCCACCCAACAAGCTCGCCTTGTTTCAATCCAAGCCAAGCAGGCCAGTACTCGATTAACCTACCCCAGAGGGATGGGAGACTGAGTTGAGACCTCAGTGGTTAGTTGAGATGGTTTACCTGTCCGCAGACAGACACCTATCCAAGTAGTAACCACTTGATAGTCACATGACCGGAAGTCAAACCCACAACCTCTTGATAGTAAGTCCGACATTGTAACATTATGCCACCAAAACACCACAAATTAAGCACAAATATAGCTCTACAAAACCGAAGACAAGACACTGCTTGCTACGTTACATTTACGATTTGCCAGAGTAGACCACAGTGAACAGATACTGGTAGGTCCTGTGTCTTGAATCGAAAACTGGCAGTTCTTATAAAACTATTTTGTACACGTGATAATTATTGTTCATGACTGTCAGTTATATGTTGCCTAATTTTAAGTTCTTAGGCGAGCAGCTGAAGTTTTATCACGATGGAAATGTGTGTATATTTAAACAGAATTAAATTTACGATAGACAACATGTGAGACGCACTTAAGCGGCGGTGAAGTAATTGCTGGTGCAGCAGCGTCCTCAACGGAAGACACTGAATGTAGGCTTAGGTCATTGTCCATCATCTGTAACACATCACCGAAAGGCCAAACCGAAAATGAACTGTAATATGTCAATATTCAGTTCATTTTGCAAAGTGAACGAAATAAGTTAGTTCAGTACATTCCATTCCGTTATTCGATACATGTGTCAACTGTTTTCAACAATACAACAGTTATACAATTAATGGCGTCGAGGGCTAAGAAAGTTGGGGGCAGAAACTTGCAATTTTCCTAAAGACAAATGCAAATTTCAAACAGCTCAAACTCCAGCGCTCAAAATTTCAAAAATGCCTTCACATTCCTGCAAAATGGCCGACTTTCAACCCTAAATTTTGTTTTTTCTTCTCCCAAGAAAAATTTTGCAAAAAGAAGACAATTTTCCAACAAGCTAAAATTCAGCGGAAGAGAGAACATGACTGTAAACACACACAAACACCCTGTCTTTATTATCTGCAAATGGCACAAGCTAAAAATGCTGATGACGATGATGAAACAGAATGCTAAGAACTACAGCGACTGACCTGTGGCAAGAGCGTTGCAGCGTTAGTACTAGTGTTAACATTAGCACTGTTCACAGCAGCGTTGTTGCCACGCCCTGCTGCTCCTGCTGCTAATGATGATGATGATGATGGTTGAGGCTTCTTTACATCTTCCATCAGTTCACTGATATATACATTCACAACAAACTCTTTTCAAACTCTTTTCAACTATTTCCATTCAGTCCAGCGGATCGAGCTCCGAAAGACATGTGACTGGCATACTAGCATGCGTAATGACCCTTCAAGGTCATCCAAGGTCCATGATTTTACGTCATCTGAAAGAGCTTATGCAATTTCCTATCAGTGATCAAACAGCGATCTTGGCCTTATCTCTCGAAGTTTCTAAGATATTGCAATTTATTTGTTAAAAATTCACTACCCACCTCTGTTCAACCCCCAAATTTAGGATGTTCCCCTCGGACTAGATTGTTGACATTCTGCATGTGAAAAGCTGTGACACTGGGCTAATTAACGGTTTAATAAAATTTCAGGTAACCCAACGTATCACAATGCATCATCACACTGGACAGACGGACATCATTCTACAAATACCACTCATGCATGCATGTGGTAGGAATTGTACATGTAATTTAATTACTTTAAAATATTAAACTATTTAGTTGTAAACTAAAAATTAATGATTAAACCACTGTTTAACTAAAATATGCCATTTTAGTTACAACATTGCTCTAAATAAAATAAATTAATTAATCTATTCGTTAGCAACTGTTTTAACTATCGTCCATCACTGCTCCTCGCTCCACCACTGATACAAATCAAATCAAAAATCAGATCAAAAATACAAGATGATCGAACATTTGTAGAGCGCATCTACAAAGTCTCTAATGATTCACGCTGCAGACAGAGATATAAACCTGACGGAATCATCCCAGTCTGTGTTGTCCTCATCATGACTGTCTTTGCCTGGCGGCAAACCAAGCTGCTGATGCTGTTGTCGTTGTTGCTGTGGTTGTCTTTGTCGTTGTCGTTGTTGCTGTTCTTGTCGTGGTGAAAGTCCGTGGGTGTCGTTCATTCCAGACTCTGAGATCTCAGACCCCGAGTCATCGTCATAACTGCCCGTCTCCAACCTGATCGATCAATCAATCAATTAATTACTCCGGCATTTCTAACATGGCCTCCTTAAGTAGTACAAAACCCATCATGTCTCAAAAAGTAAGCAAATCGTTTTTGTCAGAACTTCGTCTAATTTCCATCGATTTCAATAATTTTTGGCACAAAGATAGCCAAAACGTAATGACCGCGTACAATTATTTTCCACCTCAACTAATTTGTGTCAATGCACGATGGTAACATGTAAAGTGGTGTACTGCTAAGTACAGATGGAGTCCAATCTAGGGAATAGTCAAGAGAAGAAACTTCAAGAACAGGTGAGTTTTTTGTCGCTGACAAAAGCAGGATAACAACTCAGCAGATAACAACAATCAGTAGCATCTTGGCAGAGAAAAGAAGAGTACGGGCAAATGCCCCTCCTCTAAATTTTGCACTGTCAGGAAAATTGTTGGAAAATATTCTTCTTGTCCGAAAATTTCTATCCAAGAGTGCAAAACTTGAAAATAAAAACCCCCATTAAAAAACAGAGGCAAAGTTGAAATATTGGGCATCCAAAATCTCCTCTGTGAGAAATTTGTAGTTGGCTGTCAAAATCTAGTCAGCTGTTCGTTGGAAAATTGTGACTTCGTGCCATGTCTACATTTTTAATCCATGATGCTGCTGACAGCAATGGCAGTCGTAACATCACAATGCTGCTTTTGGTTCTATTAGCAGACCACACTAACGGCCACACCTGAAGTACAATCTGTCTGTCTGTAAATAAGTATGTATGTATAACGTATTAACATATAGCACATCCTTGGCAAAAAATGCAAGTTTTGCCAAATCGCCACAAAATATATCAAAAACATGAAATTTCAATATTAAAAAATTCCAAAATTTTTGGAAGGTGCACTGCTCAGCAGCCAGACCGTTCCCCATCAGGGAAAGGATACCTGCACCCATTTCTGTACCCCACTTCCCTTTTTGCTCGCCCGGATTCACATAGTTAGGCTGCGTTCACATAGACATGAGTACGAGTACGAGTCTGGGTTTCCGTTTACGGCCCGTAGAAGCTTCACTCACACAAGCAGAGCGTTCACGGTCACGCGTACGAGCATATAACTAAACGCGTGTCGGCCATATTGAGTAAAATCAAATCGAAGAAATGCTTCGCCATTAAAACAACAATATTCCACTACAAAGTTACTACTTTTACAAACCGCACATCTCTAACGAGGAATAATTTTACGATGACGTCAGTTCTGACGTCAAATATGCGCCACAGTTTTTTTATAAATTATATTAATGCTACTTACGGGGTAGTTTACTTCGCATGGGTTGGATAAAAACACGACCTGCACAGAAACTACTCGTACGAGTGAAATTTACAGGTAACCCGTACTCGTATGTACGTGAACGGCCGCCATTGAAATACACGCAAACTCATGTTTGCCGGAACTCATATACGGGAACCCGTACAGTGTCGGACTCGCACTCGTGTTTATGTAAACGCAGCCTAACTCTCAGGCCCACGTGTGGAAGTCTTAGCATAATTCAGGCATCCCAGGTCTGACCACAACCCCAAAACCCAAATTTGATGTTCCTCAGCCCCAAAACCTGGGTTTGGAAAAAGTCCCAGGGTTGAAATCCCTACTTGATTGGTATGTATACGAGCCAAGTACAGCGTAGTGTGATGAAAGCACATCAAAGAGTCGGCTGTTGTTGCCATAACATGACCGTCTCTATGTTGTGATGACGTCACAGAACGCTGTGCTGACGTCACTGGACCATACTCTGATGTCATTGGACTCATAGCAGAGCGACCATCTCTATGCTTTGACGTCGTAATACGTTGTGCTGACGTCGCTGGACGTTGCGGTGACGTCACTGGGCCCACAGCACCGTGGCCGACTCTATGCTGTGACGTCACTGGATCTTGCTGTGACGTCATAGAACTCACAGAAGCACGGCTGTCTCTGTGCTGTGACGTTACTGAACGCTGTGGTGACGTCACTGGTCCTGGTGTTGACGTCATCACAGGCTGTGCATATACTATCACTGACGTTTGCTGTCGTGTAACTTTAGGTGAATTTCTTCGACCTGCCCAGCAGCACCCAACGAATCAGAAGACTACTATTACTCAGAGTATGACAATGACTACTAGTACTGACTGCTACTACTTCCAAGAATGGGCAAAAGACCTTTTAGGATGAGACCAAGACAAGACCACACATGAACAGCTCCTAGCCCGAGACCACGCGCAATCGTCCTAAGTGTTTTAAAACTGTTTCGCAACAGCCAGATTTTGTTCAATCATTTTGCCTTAGTACTGTTTAAGCTACATCTGTTGATATAATTTCTTCCTGGAAACTTATTTTTGTTTGACTGAGTTAAGTAAGAAAGAAAACGTTCTATCTGAACCGTGTGCTAATGCAAGCAGTTTCTATCCTCAAGTTCCACGTGTGCAATATATTAAGTGATTTAAAACAGTTTAGCAACAGGATGCAAGACAAGGTGACTAGGTGACATAACATATAATGGTTAAACAGAAGCCTAGGAAAATCATTTTCTAAATGTACCCAGTGTCCACGGCCAGTACCCAGTGACATATTGGTAAATTAGCAGCTAGATGACAAATCTAAACACTGATCAGTGGTGAATGCCTAATGCTCCCAAATTTCAGAATGACAAAAATTTCTCTTACTGTTAAAAAATTCTCTCAAAAAATACGCAATCTAAGGCTGAAAATCCCCTAGACATTTCAGGTAGAATTGTAATTTCGAGCACCTATATCCTCCTGACAAAAACGTGCAGATGTCTGTTGGACATTTGCAGCTTTCGGTGTGTAATCTTTTAACCGAGGACGCGCATGAATGAAGCTGACCTGGCAATGGAGTGGTTGCTGCATTCTTTGCCTTGGCCTCCGCTTCAATGCTGGTCTGCAACTGATTACGAATGTTGTAGAAATGCTTCACATCCTACAACACATTCGACACATAAACTGCCTCATCAAATCATTAGATATAATGGTTAACCACATAATTAGTCTTAGTTCCAATAACAGCCGTCATTATTAGCAACGACAGCTATTACTGGACAATTGCTGAATGAATGTAAACTGATGATTAGTTAACTGAAAAAACGAGCAACTGGCCCTTAACTAAACAGATGGCCAACAGCCATCAAATATTTTATATGATATCAGTTCATTCCATAAGCAACTAATATTCGTCTGTGAATGGCGTCATTAGGGGGCCTCTGAATCCGTATCCCTTACTTTTTATTCTTCTTATTCTAGATAATGAGCCACGAGATTCTTATAAAATATCTATAGGATATAGATGTCCATTGAAACTCCACACCAGTTGCTATCTTCTGCACAAGTGGTGTACACCTTTTTCTTGACATCTGAATCGTTAGCACGCCTAGCAGCAACTGATACTGAACTGCAGCTTCATCAGCGAGTCGCTACCTGCCAACGGTCACGTAGTCAATTAACCCCTTGCACATTGCTTAACTCTATACCTACAAACCTGAAACTCACAAGTTTAAAAAATAGTATCTAGGGTATCCAAAAAACACATGAAATGTAAAAAATATAGGCCTATGTGTCCTTGGACAAAACTCACAGTTCATGACCTACTAATCTGAAAAGTGAACTACCGACAAGAACGTAAATCATTACCAACTCTAAGGAAAAGAAATTGGTTAAAATGCACATGCCTTGACGTGTTTGGTTCTGTCAGTCATAAGAGAATCACTGATTGCAGCAAACAGCTGATCACTGATACCACACGTGTCCTGTGCACACACAGTCAACAAGAGACTCATAGTTAACATGACATGACACGATATGATGAATGACTTGCACTGACAAACTCAGGGATTGCCATTCAAAAATGGCAGGCGATTGAAAAATCGATCGCGCCGCACAGCGTAAGTGATCGATAGGCTTATCGATAGATAGATTATGTAGTGACGCGAGGCCTGTCAAAAAAGATGCTGATCGGTAGAGCGTAGTGTTCGAACAGGTGTCTACTGATCCAGAAGTGACCTCAAATACATGGGTTGATTAGTGGAAAGTGCTTCTGTAAAAGATTCACCTCGTGCTCTACAGAGTCCGGGGCAGAGCCCCAGCCGCAAATGCGTTCTGCCACTCAGCGGCAGTTGGTCGTACCGCACTATCGACTGAACAGTTTCGGTCGTCGGTGCTTTTCTGTGGCGGGCCGTCGACTTGAAATTCGCTACCAGACAGTCTTCGTTACCCAGAACTGAGTCTCGATACTTTCAAACGACAGCTGAAGACATACATTTTTTGCGAAATATTGATGACAAAATGTATTAAGCAGATTTGAGATCTTTTTGAGCATGCGCTATCTAAATTTACACTTTACTTACTTACTTACTTACTTACTGATTGCAATTCGCTTGTCCGCAGACTGTGAACACCCTGAATAGCAGCCCTTTGATGTTAACTGCTGTGACTGAGTGTGCTGCATGTTGATTGGTGGTCTTAGTTCTGGGTAAACGACGTATCAGCTAGATGGCTAATCACAATACAGAGTGCAGGGTTAGCTAATGTCGAGTTTTGTCATTCAGTGACATATATCAGGTCTATGTCGATTCACAATAGCAAAAACTTTTCAATATCATACATTCAGATAGTTTTATGTTAGAACTATTTATTGTGCTGCAGTCCTGGTAGGCCACAATACGGGTCTGTCCATTTATTGGTCTCTCTGTCCCATACTTGCTCCTAACTCAAGGGCCAGAAAAATTAACACTGGTCTGAACGTTTATCGGAGCAAATGTAACCGATGTGAAAATTTTCAGCTTAAAGGTTAAGACTGGCATTGCACAGTCTATAATCTAAGGCGGACGGCCACACAATATGACGGCTTTTAGTTGTCATATTTTATCAGTTTTGTGCAGATTTTAGTCGCATTTATTTCACACATTGCCAAGGCCGTCTTGTGCCAGCATGGGGCCTTTGGGCACTAACTTGCCCGCGGGACCCCCGATACCACATTACATCTTCTTCCCCCAGCATTTCTAGACCATTTAATTAAGTTCACGTTGTGACAGTAATTCATCCTAAGGCGACGAAAATTGGTTAAACTGTCCATTGCGATGATCACAATTGTAGCGCAGAGTCCTTTTGAGGCGCGAGGGATTGGCACATGCCAAGGTGCCACCCCGCTAAAGACGGCCCTCCACATTACCCTAAATGTGAAGCCGCATCATGTGGAGATGTGTTTTGCTGTTATAAAGACTGATATTTCGACATATAATATAATATAAATATCGTCATGTTGCATTTTATAATTAAAAAAATAACAAAAACGAAAATTAAAATCACTAAAACAAACAAACTGCAAGCAAAGAAAAAATCATTAGCAGTCTAGATATCCATAGAATCCATCCGAAGTTGCCAGAATTCTACAAAAGGTAAGATTACTAAAATAAAAGTCTTCCTGTCAATGTTTGCAGAGCAAAAGGTTTTTTTGCATCCAAAGAAAAGTTACCAAGAAAATAAACTAAATTTTAACAACTATTACTCAATGTTAATTAGTCCAGAACAAATTGTAATCAATCGATCAATATAGGCAAAAACAATTCCACGTTTTGCAAGTGCCAAAAATTTTTTTTTCACAAGAAAAACAAAATGCAAAAAAATACAAAAAAATGAAATTATATAACTATTAGTTAACCCTGATTAATTTCGAGGCATGTGATAAATAAACAATCGGTCTCTACGTACGGGTCCAATGCCTCGTTTTTCCAGTGCAACGTTCAGGTCTCTGCGTATTCTTTGCTGAGTGGACTTGAACAGTTCAGGGTTAATGTGCTTCACCAGGTCAGCCTGAGCCTTGTTGACATCTTTTACCAAGTCAGAGTTCACAAGGTCAAAGTTCACGGGGTCAGCGTGTTGGCTTGGGTCAAGTTGATGCTGCTTCGGTTGTTGCTGCTGTTCTGTGCTGTCAGTAAGACTCTGTCTGCAGTCATTAATACACAGAATAATTTTACAACATCACTCGATCAATTGATCAGTGATGGGGTCCTCAAAGTCTGTCCTTGACCTCCAGGACAGCCCTCAAGGACACACAACCATGGTCTTGGCCTTGGCATCAAAAAGTCTGGCCTTGGCCTTGGCTCCGATGCCTTAGCCTTGATTCTAAGTTTATGGCATTTGTATACTGTATATCCACTTTGTTATGTCACTGTGACCGTGCAGAATAAAGTATCTGAATCAGCGGTTTTTACATGCGAAAGCAGCTACTGCATTCAGTGCGCCTTAGCCATCGCAATTCTGTCCATCCATTCGTCCATCCATCCGTTTGTTCGTCCATCACACGGGTGGATCAGTCAAAACGGTGCAAGCTAAAATCATCAAATCTGAACCATCGGCTGCCTGGAAGACTCTAGTTTCAGAAACCGTAAAACTTTTCCATAAATTCGAAGGAGGCACCCCGAACGAGGGCCCTAAATGAGAAAAGGATAGGAAAAATTTGCGATTTTTAGCCAATAAGTCGCTGTGTCTCAATAAAGGTGCAAGATAGGGCCTAGGTTACTGTTAATCACTAATAGGAAGTTGTACACTGGCACTCGATTGCCATTGAATTTAATGGCCTTGGATGATCTTGAACGCCAATATAAGGGTTTTTATGGATTTTTTGGCGATTTTGGGCTGCAAGACACATTTCAAGAGCGAACTGCACCGAAACCAATTGAGACAGACATGGAAAAACTGCATACGAAATTTTCAGCATTGAACGTACATTTCGACGGTCCAAGTCTCGATTTTCTAGGTTGAAGAAAACCTGCGCACGAGGGCATCAAAAAACGGTACCACTGTAAATGTCGTTATTTTACTGTTCTTGGCCAGTCTTTCGTGAAAACGGTTGCAGATAGGCATGGGCATGCTGCCTATCACAACAAGCACTAGTGACGAGCTTTTCAGTCGTATCAACACCGATGACTTTGAAAAACGATAAACTTCCAAAATGAGGGATTTCTATTGATTTTTCAATCTTCGGCTGCAGCGCACACTCCAAGAATGAACTGCGACGAAATGGCTGGAGACAGACTGACAGTTTGCGAACAGGAACTGCTATAGGCTTTGGTACGTCTCATGAGCATTAGCTCAAATTTTTTGTAATTTGGTGAAGATAGGTTATTAGACAGTCCATCTTTACACTCTGTTACTTAGTTGCCTTGAATTTAGCCTAGAAGACCACTTGCCCGGCCTTGGCCTTGAGGATCACTAGCCTTAGCCCTAAAAATGCTGGCCTCAAACCCATCCCTGTAATCAGCCAATCGATCTGTCAGAAAATAAGCACTTACAAAAATCACAATTAGTTCACGTAATAAAATCAAAGATGAAACGTAAAAGATATGTCCGAATTGCTAGAAATTTACCAATTTGTTCTACACAGTACAGTCTGGAGAACTACAGAAGTCACAGCATCCACAAGTCATACAAGTAAAACCATAATTATTGTTGCAATCCATTGCTTTTTGTGTTGTATGTTTTTTTTTTTTCCTGTCCTTTTTTCTCTTTTTGTGTGCACTGTACTGTTG
>Ga0209367_1006650_pt1 | contig 15979 bp, 7 predicted proteins | sample WorMetLIZISLAND2_FD_187412 | JGI IMG/M metagenome (GOLD analysis project Ga0209367, IMG submission 187412) | Marine gutless worms symbiont microbial communities from Max Planck institute for Marine Microbiology, Germany - Olavius geniculatus... ... | reverse complement strand
GAAACTAGAGTCTTCCAGGCAGCCGATGGTGAAGATTTGGAGATCCTAGCTTGGACCGTTTTTGCCTGATCCACCCGTGTGACAGACAGACGGACAGACAGACGGACAGAATTGCGATAGCTAAGACGCGCTGAAAACACAGCTGCTTTTGCGCGTAAAAACTTGCCAAGCAGCTATCCTATGATAATCTACTTGCTAGATTTGAGGAGCTGCTTGGCCGGACTGCCGACTCATGACACTACGGCCGTCATGTCCGTGCCTATGGCGATTGGTGGAAGCCATTGGCATGGACATGGACTGTCTTGCCCGGTGTTTGTGACCACTATTTGGTGGTTGTACATACTGGCCAAGGCTGTTCAACGCTGGACTCATACAGATTATTGTCAGTCCCGGCCGGACTGATAATAGAATCTGTATCAGTTTGGGGCCCTACTGATAATAGCATCTACCTTCTTTCGCCTCCTGCTCTCTGCCGTGTGGGAAATAAGTACTAGCTCATGGGCTACAGGGTGAAGGCCTAGTATAGCTGATTGGGGTGGTGGTATATCTCTTAGCTGCAAACTGCAAGACTAATTGTTTCCAGATGTGGGCAATTGATGGCCACATAGTGCACTGTGATATTATCTGCTCATGCAAATCAGCTACCACTTTGTAGATTGTAAAGAACTTCTGGCCATGAGCATGTCTCATGTAAGAAGTGCTCAACTTTTAACTATAGTATTTTCAGCTTAAATTGCAGGTTTATCCGCTGGCTGATTTATTCCCATCACGATTTGCTCCCTGGCTCATTTGCCACCACACTAGGCCACCTTCCATCGTTGCACAACACATAAAAACACTAAAATTAGGACTTCTGGCATTCTCCAAAACATAGGTTTCTTGAAGGCAGTTTTTCAGCCTTGGGTAGAATGTATCCATTTTTTTATAATTTACGTAGTAATGCCACCACTTTGCTTAGTACTTGAATAGACATCAGTAGGCAACCAACACAACAAATGTTGAGGTCAGAACCAGAACAAACCATGGAATATATACTGAGAGAAAGACGATTATGCTGGCTTGGACATGTTCTGCGTATGGACCATCAGCGCACACCACAACAAGCACTGTACTGGCAGGTACCAGGATATAAGAGAGGACCAGGTCGACCAAAAGCAAACTGGAGGAACACAGTCAACAAAAACTTACCAAAGATGGTGTTCACCTGGGAAGAAGCAGAGGTGGCAGCTCTTGACAGACACGGATGGCGTCGAGTGTGGCCCAATGTGTCCAGTTGGATGCAGGATGAACCAAGGTCCAAGACCAAGGCAGCCAAACGATAATAAGTTCTCTGCAAGAATGTGCTCATGTGAGTGGCTGTTTGTACTGGTAGTATTGAAGAACCTTTGTATGATTCTTGATTTGTGTATACGTCAGTCAATCATACAACAATTTCCAGCATTTTTCAATCACCAGCTGTAAGAAAAGAAAACATGCCAACCATATAAATAAGCTACAGGTATATAGGCAGATCGTAGGCTACAGTTTCTGTCTGCACAAGAGAAAAGCTGATGGAGGAGAGAGAAGGGGCTAATCATCCAGTGTGGCAAAGAAATGAGCGGTGAACAAGCTAGGGGCAAATAAGCAATGGGTGAACAAGCCAGAGGGTAAATCATTTGGGTTGTGAGTCGGTCCGGGGGTGAACTAACAAAAAAAGGGCAAAAAAGCCATAAATTCTCACATATCCAGGTGCAGAACTGTAGTACTGAATGCATCACAGTCTTCCAGTAAATGTTTCCCGTAAATGTTGTGGGGGTATATACTATTATATAGGTCACTTGGCTTTATTTGACATTCACAGTGCCCACAATTAACCAACCCTAGTCTGCCACACCAGGTATATTAATGTTTTATCAGATGAAATAACCGTTGTGGCCCACAAAGCTTATTTCATCTTATAAGATTAGGGTTATAGTGGTTGATGAGAGTGGACTAAGTCACCAGTGGGGATGTTTGGTGGAGATACGGTAAAGATGTTGCTGAGAAACATTTGATCTAAAAACAAATACATTTAATAATTCCATTGTCGGCCAGCGGTCTCATTATACTCCTGAATGTAATTAAGGAAGATGCATGGGTTTGTAATAACACCTGAAGACTTATAAACCAAAAGTAGGTGACTAATTTTTCTGAAAGAAGTAGTATCAGCCATTCTGAATTGTTTTTGGTTTGTATATTTGGAGCTAGTTGTTTTCCGTAATAACTGCTGTGTTAGCTGGAGTACCTGAGATATCGGAAACAAACGACAGTAATCTGCTGACTGCTTGCGAGGCAAATTTACTCACGTCTTTGGTTTCATCTGGAAGTGAGAAAACTCTGCTGAGACGGGCACTGGTGACAATTGGAAACAAAGCTGCCTTTACCAGCAATCAGGTGATTTAATAACTTCATTCATCAACTCTGTTGTTATACTCTGTGCTATTCAGTTTGAATTGTGCAGTTGTCAAGAGGGTTTGTGTTGATAAGATAGACAAGTAATTTTAATACAGGACTTTGTAGTTGATAATGTCAGATAAATTAGTTATATTTATTAGCAAACATGAAGATAGTCACTGGTCAGCCATAATTACTGTTGTGTATTTATATTTCTGATTTTAACACATGAGTCGGTAGTTGATAATACAACTCGTATCAGACAAATATTGATTGGCATGAGAACAGCATCCCATCTGTGAAAAAAAACTAGTGCTTTTGTAGTCTTTCAGGTTTTTCTCAGAGACCTTTGAGGATTTTTATTAGCTATACCGTGTCATATCCCATATCCCGGTATTGGTCTAGCTCAGTTGGTAGTGTCGTTGATTGCATCAACGAAGTTAATCAACACCAAGTCCGGTTAGTACTTGGATGGGTGACCATCCCGGAATGTAACCAGCCACCCAGGTCAACTCAGCCTGGCCATCCCTCCGTGGGTAGGCGCAATGAGCGAAAGCTAGGACGTAAACACTAAACAGGCACACCACACGATGCACTAGCCCTATATCCATGGTCTCGCAGTGTAAACACTGGTGTCTGGTTGAAGGCTAAGGAAACGGAGATCAGTGCTGCCGAATGGGCTGTAAGGCTCGAGAAGGACTTTACGTTTACGTTACATGTCAAATTAGAAGGTGGCCATGAAAGTGCTTGTTCTACATTTGTACTGCAGATGGAATCTTTTTTTTGGTTGATGCGGTTTGTTCAGAAACTGTTTCAGTTTGCTTGCAGGATGTGTTGCGTGAGGCTGGGTGTCTGCAACGGTTGTCAGCAATACTCAAGTCGTACAAGCTGGCACTGGCAGCTGGTCACAACATTGATCATGAGTGCTTGCACGCAGCACTCACTGCGATCAACAACCTTGCTATGAATGAACGCAGTCAACCATTGCTTGTGGTCTGTTTATCTGCCTTCCGGCTATTCGGTTTCTTTTTCAGTGTGTGTGTGTAAACAACTTCTGATGCAAATTGCTCGTTACAGTCAGTGTCACAGCTAGGTTGAGTTTCCAGGTGTGGTGAGTCTCAAAAAGCCAAGAGTAGGAAGGGTGGTTTGTGTGCAATGTGCCATAGCCTGTAGGAGTCATGCAGCTTCATTCATTTCATTTGCAATGTTCTGCAGTTGTAGTTTTGTAAAATGTTTAAAACTTGTAAGTCGAGTGGTTTCCATTTCTTGCAGAATTTTGGTTGGCTGCACCCTGATCACAGTAGACTTGTGGCAGAGGAAGAACTGATAAAAAGTTTTTGGAATGAAAGTGGTAAAGGGAATGATAATGGACAAGATCAATCTGTAACCATTGTGCTTTGTGAGCTGTGACTGTGATCCACAGTGTATAGATAGTATGCCACTGCACTCACTATGATGGGATAAATTCTCAAAATAACTTATTAATACAACTGTGTGTATTGAATTAGGTAATTTTACGTCTGTCATTGAGTGGACAGAATTAACAGTATGAGTTGCAGTATGTTTAAGTAAAGGTACATTTACCTTTGCATTCGATCTCAGTATTGTGTGTTCTCTGTGGCATTCAGGAATGTATACCGACACTGGCTTTTTTCATCAGTTTGCACGGAGACATTGCTGTGCAAATAGCAGCATTACAGGCTTTGACCAATCTCTCAGTGACTTCAGCTTATTACAAACAACTTATACCCATTGCAGATTCAGTCGTGAACGTTATTGCAGACTCGACCGATGCTAAGTTGACCCTACAGTCACTGCGCTTCTTTGTCAATCTTTCACTCTCTGGAGGATTTGTCAATCGCATGTTGAAAGAAAAGGTGAGCCATTCTAATTTGATTGATTCTTATGACGTCATGTGCTGCAAAAATGTGATTGTTAATTATCTGGAGTAACCTGTAGTGTAGACTTATTTGGTGTTAAGAAATTATTACTGAGGTAGCATTATAATGCTTTGATGCAAACATGGGTTTCACACAGTACTTGTAGTTGTGGACTGTTACAACAATAATGTAATCGGCTTTAAGCCTGCTCTGTCAAATGATATGTCAGTCATCACAAATTTCATGCATAATTTGTCTGAATCTGTTATAAGGTTAGATTTTTATTAATGTATTAACAGCATAAATGTGGATAAGCTTGTGATTAAGATTTTATGAGTTATGTGAGTTAACTACAGGGTGTTTTTAAAAATACAGTGTTCAACAAATACATCAGCTAAAAATTTCTATAGATATTGCAGTATCATACATAAAATATATCAGTTATTTTTTGGATCACTGTGCACTTTGATAGTTTTGCCGGTGTGTTGTGTAGGATCTTTCATGTTTTTTGGATGTTCTTGATAAACACTCGGAGCCCGAGGTCATTCTTCGTGTTCTCACTTGCCTCGTGAACATTCACAGCATAGTCATAAAACACAGGACAGCAGAATCCAGTTCTGGTCAGCAGACATCTAGCAGTTCATCTCTTCACAGCAAGATGTCAAGTGCTACTTCTGTGTTTTCCGACGGTGACTATTTGCAAAGACTTCGTCAAAAACTCTGTTCTTTGTGTGAACACTCTGACAGTGATGTTCGTGAATCTGCAATTCGCTTGCTTTGCATCTGTCAGTAACTGCACAGAATATACAGTTTTTCCCAGTACAGCATTTTGACCTGCTTATAGTTTTTTTGTGTGAATTAGCCATCAAATCCATTAAGCATGAACTACATATCACTAGCAAGCTGCTCTGCCAAGTGTCACCTGTATCAAAGTATGCTATAATATAATGTATAATCTTTTCAGTTCCTCGTGAACATTGCTGCCAACACTGCAGCCTGCTAGCAAGCTGATATTATGTTTGTTAATTTCATACCTGCTATTTTATATATATCTTATGTTACTTATGTGATTTAGTGCTGCCTACTTGAAACATACCATCTTAGACTAAACTGTCTTTATTTCTGCCTTTGCAATTATAGATTTGTTAATGGTCCGTCTATTGGTCTGCTGGTTTACTGAGAAAGTTATCTATGGATTGTCGTGAAACTGTTTGGTATAGGGCTTTTGGCAAGAAAGGTATTTTGGTGGGTTGGGTAGCATTTCGCCTAATCCCATTTCGCCTAATCCCATTTTTTGCTTAATCTTTTTTTGATAGGCGAACCAACAACGACTTGCTTTGTCGTTTTTTGCTTCTTTGACAAGCTTTGTTTTGTCGTTCATCATTTTTTCTTTACCATTTTTGGCTGACCGTAAGTAAGTATACGACGGGTGTCATCTCATTTCACCTAATCTTATTTCGCGTCATATACTTACCCTAACCCTAACCCTAACCCTAGTTCGATTTCAGTTGGGGCTCTGCAGTAGACCCAACTGAGTGAGCGATTAGGCGAAATGAGATTAGGCGAAATGCTACGACACCATTTCGGTGATACCTTGTTTAGGATCGTGGTGTTCTAACAATTTTAACAGACAGTAGGTGCATTTTAGTTCTAAGATGGCGCTACTCACCTGTACTAAGTAGTCCAAACATCACACACAACTCTAATTATGCAATTATGCATGTATGTTTATTGGTCAACCTGATGGAGCTTAGCACTTTTCAGCACTTTCGAGTGAAACAGTAGGCCTAGTATGATCATCTACAGTTCTACGTGCATACTGAAGTTTACTCAAATTTGGACGGTATTCAGTTTCCTCAGATTACTGAACTGATCTATACAAATTCTTGATACAACGTTGCAGATTTTTATTGCATATATTTTACCTATTAACATATCTTGTTTTTCATGCCTGCAGTTCATTTTTTAACTGAAGTGACGCATCATCAGTTGCATAAATAATAATAATAGTAATAATAACAACAATAACACTGGCTTAAAATGAATACGCTGACATAAACAGTAGTCACTGATCTCATAATAATACGGTGCAGTGTGCATAGGTTGTGACACCTCTGCAGGAGAGACAGCAACTGCCCTAACTACAGAGTTTGGGCAGCAGTCAGTGATAAATGTTGTCCCAACTTTGAGCTGAAAAGGAAGTAAAAAATACATCAGTGTCATCGGCCTTTTCATATGTCAAGTCTGTGTCTAGTAGACTTATTAGTTAGTCTGTAGGCCTATGTCTATCTTAAGTCCATCGTATTAATCCATCGTATTGACTGCAGTGTCATAGAGAATGGCATGAAATTGCTCCAACCCTTAGAACTCACTGCTGCTTGGATAGTTTGAGTTACAACACTCCCTATACCTCACCTCTTTTGATGCTTATTGGTGACTTGTATTCACAGAAGTTGCTGCCCCAAGCAGTGTTTGAATTGCTGGGGGATTGGGGGATTGAACCCACCAACTGTTTTCTTAACCCCCTAACACACTGTCAAATTATGTTCTGGGGAGGTCAGCTATATACCACATACATATGATTTACTTTAAAATTTTGGTTGGGCTCCGACCATTGAAAAATTCAACCCCCCAGCTAATTTTTCACAATTCAAGCACTGGCCCCAAGAATGGATAAGTACCGCCACCACTGGCAGCTAGTGAGATGGCTACTGACCAAAATAATCATTTAACCGACCAAATCAGTGGCAGTCGCAGTGCTGTATTGGGCAGCTACAGAAATTTCTGACAAATGAAACTAGATCAGTTGCTGAATGGGGGTTATGGAAGTTTCTGCCTTGGAACATTTTGGCTTTGCTTTATGCACGCCACTGCATGTCATTTTTAGCAATTTCTGCTTACAAAAGTAATGTCATCAAAGTGACGTTCTGTATACATGCTTGCGAGTTGGTTGAGTTTTTGGATTGCAAGACGCCTGATTTTATGCCCCCATGTTGCTCAGTGCTGGTACGATGAACATTTTTCATCAGTGAACTAGATAAAGTAGACCATCGAAGCAGGGTAGCAACTGACAGCACCAGTTGAGACAAGCCAGTTTGTACTCGCGACACATTATCACGTCAGCATTACATCACGATTAGCAAATAATATTCAACTAACGGCCACATTTTGTTGAAATATTTTGAATTAGTATTTCTTCAGCTACATCTTGTAAAAATTACATGCAAATTGATCACCATTCCACTGAGTTATAAAAGAAACAAAAGGGTGCCTTTTTATGAAACACAAGACAAATGACATGCAGATATCAGTGACGATGAAATCAGTTAACCACTGTATCGTATTGTTTCACATGCCCTGCAGTGAAAGTCATTCATAAATTATCGTGCAGACATTAATACAGTCGTGTTAGTTTACACGTTACCCCCTGCTACTGTGGAGTTCTCTGACTCACAGACTCTGAGGCTTGAATAAGAACAAACGCCAGACTCCACTCAGTTTGTTCTTGGCTATTGCTTTGGAGGAGCTCTTGACCTTGGCGCCTGGACTGGTATCTAGTCGCAAACTGACGTCACTGTATGTGTTTCGATGGGCACTAGGCCTATGTGACGTCATCGCTGAGCTGGTGAAGGGACGGCCGTTTGGCGCGTTTGCTAGCACGATGAGTCCACGACTGCCTCTGTGTCTTTGCGACGTCGGAGCTTATGCTTATGACTCGACGCGACCAGTCGTGCGTCGTCGTCAGTTGTCATCTCGTTGGCTGTAGGTGAAATGTCGGTGGCGTTGAAGCAGTAGCCGGTGTAGACGCGAGACGAGCGGCGACTAATTGCCTTCCACTTGCTTGATAACATCCGTACCAGAAGATCAGCTCCGCATACCACCTGCGTTAACAACCACCAGCTAGAAAGATAGAAGTCCGGTACTTGTTATAGCGCTTTAAACATCAGTCAAACTCGTGACCAGAAGCGCTTTACATTCTCCGGGCAAGTGGCAGCTGATTGGCACGAACTATAGTGATGCCCATATGACAGCAAGCAACTGGACCAGTTGTTTGCAGCTAGCAGACATACCACCGCCTCGATCAGCCACGTTAGGCTTTCATTCCGTATTCTGAAAACTTCTACTCATTTCCTATCCCACTGAGGGTAGGAGGCTGAGTTGAAACCAACCACTAGACCAAGTGCACCTACACAGGCACGTATGTGTGAACAACTTGCCAAGAGCTGTTACTTGGTAGCGGACTCGCCGGGAAAGAAAGAAATACTGTGTTTATAATAACTTTATATTATCATCTCCCCAGGTCAACTCAGCCTGGCCATCCATCCGTGAGTAGGCGCAATGAGTACCGGCAAAAGTTGGAACGTAAACAGGCACACCGCGCGATGCACTAGCCCCGTATCATTGGTCTCGCAATGTAAGCTGGCGTATAGCACTGGGCAAACAAAATGCAAATGCCCATTGGCCTTATGGCTCGGAAAGGACTTTTACATTTGCGTTGTCATCTCTGTGTACCCTGCAGTTGGTTGCTAAAATAATACTCGTTCTTCTTTTATGCATAATGCAAATGTAACCACCCGCTGCTTTCGCTTCGTCTTTCATACTGGGTGATTGCAAGATCTCGGCTTCATGGGTACCTTCGGCCCCGAAAGATAGGCAGTTACCCATGCTGGTAATGAGTTCGTGTTAAACGAAGGGTTGCCGACGAAAGGGTCTCCGACAAATGACCGTGAATGGACAGAGATGTAGTTATCATTGAACAGCGGACTTCGTTTAGACAAAGGGTGTTTCGTTGGTTTTCGTTGTTTCGTTTGGGAAGGCGAAGGCTCAGCACCTTGTCAGTCGATGTGCTCTCTTCCAGCGCTCGATCAAACTGATAATTTGTCATCACTGCACTTCGCCTTTTATACTGCCGGAGCCGGCCAAAAAGGCCTACGGCCTATTACGTGACTGCCATTGTCATAGCATAACGTATTTTATTATTATATAACGTATTTTCAGGGAGCTCCGACAGCAGCCTATATGTGGCTTTATACCACACTAAAGGCGACGTTTGATGACCTTTTAACGAAAGATATGAATTTAAAATATTTATTATTTATATCCGAAAAATAAATAAGTTTAGGGAAATGGACTTAAGATATTTTAGTAAGAAAAATAAGACCGATTTTAATTTTATTTTACCGAAAATACGAAGGTACATTACGACACAAAACACACTACACAAATACAATTATTACATTCTGATTATTTATACGGCCATCTTCAGTGGCGTATTTAAGGGGAGGGCCAAGGTGCGATGCCCCCCTTTGGTCCGACCACGAAAATTTTTTACAGGCGACTTTATATGAAAAAGTGCGTTTTTGCCATTTTCCAGCAAGAATTGCAAACTTCAACAATGTTTGATGGTTTTTTTGCGTTTCCAAATTTCAGAAAAAATGGGGGAATTTGCGGTTTCCATTGAACATTCAGAAGCAAAAAGTGTTTCAGCTTCAGGGGACTTTGCCCCCTGACCTCCCGACCAGGGGGTCTGCCCCTGGACCCCGCTGGGGTCCAGGGGCAGAGGGGTTGCCCAGCCGGCCGCTGCGCCAGCCGTGCGCTGGCGGCTCGGGACGGGTTTGTGACGAAAAGCGCATTAGAGGCGTGTTTGCGACGATGCGCTATACAAATTGACGACCTTTACCTTTTTCTTTACCTTTTAGAAACCATGAAAGTAGATGTAGCCTTGGCCTATATAAAATAGTGTTTAATTTGCAAAAATATAAGCATTAAGCAATATGTCGTGAAATTAAAGTACGAAGATAGATAATGTAAGTTTCTTTGACCTGTCCAAAGAGAAGTTCTGAAATGCCAAACGCTAACGACCAGAGCCACTGATCTATCGTCAGTGGAACCGTGTAGAATGCGTAGCTTCCAAACTGAATTATGATAATCTACAGCACACATCACCGGCAATCCTATAGTCAAACCATCTTCAATATCAGCAGAGTGCAGGGAAGTTGACAAAATAGGTGCCGGCATGGGAACTCTAATACTGCGTACGGTATTTAATGCTTCATTTTGTAACTGTATCCCACAAAGGAAATGGCGAATATTCGTACCTGCAGATACGGGTACGGGTCGGGTACAGGTACGGCGATGCGGGCGCGGGAAAAATACGGGTAGGCCTAAATCAAACATAATGATAAACCAAGCCGGTATTGTAGTTGACCTGGAGCAGAAAGCTGATTGTCCAGATTGCGAGAAACATGCGACTGCGGTGCAGACCAGCAAACACGTTCGTCGAGCCATCAATCTTGCGAGCATTGATCTCATTGAACAGCGTCATCATGACGAGAACGTTGAAGACGAACGTGTAGTGCTGGGTCGGAGCACTTAGGTATTCGTCGTCCCGGTCGCTGTCAATGTCCAAAAACCGGTCGCCTGTAATTAATTCGTACGTTCATCTACAGCAATCAGCCTTTTCAAACATAGGAAAGAGGCCTATAATTAGGCCTATTAGGCCCCACGTGCTGCAGCCGGTGGCTAAATAAAAACATAAAAATACCAGGCATAGCCTACGTGCACATATTAAAAAAAGAGAGAAACAGTTTTTAAAAAATCTGTGTACCAAATTCAATCTCGGCTGCGGCTTTACTCAGACCCAACTGGGGGAGCTTCGACTCCCCCAGACTCCCTTGTCTGCTGGGGAGGGGAAGCCCATTTCATAGACCTCTCCTTCCCTCAATTCGCTTGCTAGAGTTCCCCTACTTCTTTTTCCACAATTTAAGCACCGACAATAAGCACCAGCGAAAAGCATGTAGAAAAGAACAGCCAGCTGGTAAGCGGCGTGACAGATAATATTTCGCATCATGATCGGTGACACGATGTTCTGCTGACGTCCGTACGGCTTGCGACGTAGGAGGTCGTTAGACGGATGTTCAGTTGCTAGAGACAACGACGCCAGAGTGTCCTGAAGCAGGTTCACCCAGATCATCTGAACTGCTTTGATCGGCGAACTCTGCAAACAAATCTATGCTTCAACGCATTGCCAGCATTAGTAAGAAAAACAATGGCCAGAAAAAGTGAAAGGTCAACTTTTTTATGAGCTATGTATTTAGGTTTATCACTTCTGTCATACGGCTGCTTCATAAACTGTAATATTAAAAATAGGCGTAAATAATAAATAATTAACTGATAAATAAACAAAAACATTAAGTACTAAGCATTTCAATTATAGCAGGCCTAATATTAGTAATCCAAAGACCTACACCGGTAGGAATAAGTTCAAACAACGGTAATTTTTATCTCAGCATTTCAAACACAAATTACGAGAAACATCAAAGTATTCTTTGCTAGTTTAGCAAAAGATATACTGTTTATACTTATTCAAACAACCACGACGTTTGTGTCTATTAAGCAAACCTTCAATATTCTGTTACTAAGATCAACAGGAATTGCTCCGACTGTTATTAGTCCTACAGTCTTATTACAAGGCGATCGCACTATTGTTGATACTTTTTGGCCGACCGTAATAACGGTCGTGCCTATGATACAAGCTGTCGCCTGTGTGTCGTTTGTCTGTGTGTCTGTCGTCTGTGACGCACGTATTGTGGCTAAATGGTACGTTGTACGGGGTCTGCGAAAGTACCGTTGGATAGAGCGATGACGAGTTTCTATACGCTGTCAACAGTAACCATATCTCTATCCGCCGCGGTTTGGCTGCAATTTTAAACGCAAAGTTTCTGCCTGCATCAATCACCCGCGTGCGCCAAAGTACGGTATCGTATCCCAGCGTTGATTGTAGCGTTCAACAGCAGCGTCATCATAGCGTGTATAGACTTCAATCAGCTCTGAGAAATCACTTTCTGTCGATGATGGGAAGTCGGACGATGACCTTCAGACGTAAGCGGTGGGGTCGGCCTTCTTTAGCGACAGCTGGCGTTTTGCCTGTTTATTATTGTAACACAGTTGACTGATTTACGCAGCAGACGCACGTACCCTCTCAGCGCAAGAGCCTACGAAAGCCAGCGTGACGGCGACCACGTTGACAGTCAGCTGAAACTGGAGAAACTTTGCGATGCTGTCGTACACGTGGCGACCCCAGACGACCGCTTTCACGATACTCGCAAAGTTGTCGTCAAGCAGTATGATGTCGGAAGCTTCCTTGGCAACGTCTGTGCCACACAAGCCCTTTGCACAACAAGTTACAACGCACTTGTTCGTTCATATAGTCAGCAGTAGGGGGCCTATCTGAGTATGTGCAATAAAAGATCACTAAAAGATTTTACACCAAGCTACACTGCTCTGTACAAGAAACAATAGTATTCAGAAAAGTAAGTAAGTAAGTAAGTCAGTAAGTAAGCAGGATATGACACATACGTCCCATATAGGCCTAATACATATACAACTAGAAATATGGGACAGAGCCCAACATAAGTCCACCCGGCGCCGTAAGTCCGATTGGGAAACAGTTAAGGCAGTGATTTTCAAGCATCTGCCAGGGGTTCCGCAGCTGACCAGTAAAAAATAAACCAACGTGCGAAATTACGCCAGAAAACTCGTAAAAAATTGGCACCCAACCCTTTGTTCGTAATTGCGCTTCTGGCGTCTATTTTTGCATAGAACTACTGTGTAACTGTGTTGAATCATTTTTGTTGTTAGTAATTTTGGCATATCTGCATTGTAGGCCTATATTATAACGTAGGCCCTCTATGCACGACATTAGGCTACTCAACTCCAAGAATTAGTGCATTATCGGAAATGAGAAAAAAGAAAAAAGAACGTATTAAGATTATGGTTACGAAATCGTTTGATTATTTACGTAGTCAATTCAATTCTTTAAACACTCTGCTGAGGAAAAAAGACGCGTAGCGTACGTCCTAGGGAGTCCACGTGATAAATTTTCTGGATTGGTGGCGGGGTCTAAACGGCCGTCAACGACCGCCTCGCCCGTCGTGTTTGATTAAACAGGCCTACAATACTGCTGCCTACTAATGCGGTCAAATTTCATATTATAATTGGTCATTTTTGTTTGTTTTGTCGTCTCCATGGGAGGGAGCTCTGCCCTGCTATGGAAGATGGGTTCGTAGACACTCTGTAGCTTCAACCTCGCGTACGTCGATCAATGCATGGGGTTCCGTGAGTGACCTTCACGTTTGTGTGGGGTTCCGCTGCAGCAAAAAAGTTGAAAAACACTGAGTTAAGAAACTGAAATTTAGTTCGCAGCAAAGTCACGTGGCCCGAACGCAACTGCATTGTTATATACATGTATAGCAAGCGCAATGTTAAACTTTGGAGGTTCGAAGCGAGACAACAGAACTTTGTTGTTTGTAAGCCCAAGTTCACGAATTTTTCTGTGTTCAACGTGAAATTGATCGTAGTTGTAAACGCTGTTTTCCGTTTATCGATACCTCTATCCGTTTTTTAGATATATGCGATCAAAATCTAAAGTTGTCCAAAAACGCGCGAACTGTCGATGTTGGGTAGGTCGAAATGAGCAAACACAACTTTGTGGTTAATAGATTAAAGTTCATCAATTTTTTTGTTCAACGCGGAAAAAATGGTAGTTGATAACGCCGTTGACCGCTTGTCAATATCTTAATGCGTTTTAGAGATATTTGCGGTCAAAGTCGAAAGTTGTCCTAAATCGCGCCGAATTATGGACGTTTTTTGCTTTCCCAAATTTTAAGGGAGCGGTGGCCCTCCCAATTTTGTACACGGGTTAACACCCTCATCCAGCGGCACATCACGTGGTAAAGTCTTATTAGGCTAATCCCCTTAGCCGCAATGTTCTAGTGGCTCATACGCTAAATTTTAAGCCAATTTTTGACCCCACATTGAAAAAAATTGTTGGGGGAACCCCCCATCCTTTGTGGGGTATGGGCTAGCAAACTTGGTCATTGTGTGGCGCGTGTAAAAATTTCGGGGCGCAGCACCCACTAGGGGCCGAAATATGGTTTTCCGAAAAAGTCGATTTTGTGGGTATAATTGCACTTCTAAATCTCCGTAATTAGTGGACCAAAGTTCACCGAAATTTTTCGTTGGACGCAGAAGAGAACTCTAGCTGTAGTGCACCAGGCTTTTAGATTTTAAATATTTCTATCCGTTTCGGAGATATTCGCGCTCAAAGTGGGAAGGTGTCCGAAATCGCGCCAAATTTAGCATGTTTTTTTCGCCCCCCCCCAATTTTTTGGAGACAGACCCCAAACTTTTGGACCAGCATTTACAAATTAAACATGCTTCCAAACATGTGGCAAAATTTCGAAGAGATCGGCCCACGGACCTCGGAGATCTCGCGATGAAAAAAAGAAAAACTGTTGTAAAACACAAGGCTTTCCGGGAACTACCGTTCCGGGCGGCCTAACTAGAAAGCGCTCGTGAAAGTGCATATCTCCGCCAAGTGAAGTGATTTAAACATTACTACAAGGAAAAGGGAGGGAGAAGGAAAAGCCGCTTCGCGGATGGAGAGAAAAGTAATAGACGGCGTTGCTGCTTGTGCTCTTGGTGCAATGACGTCATTGCTATTATTAGTCATCATGTACACACACAGTAATACACACGGAACGACGGACAGAACGATCAATCTCTTAATCTCCTCCAATGTTCACTACGTTCACTTGGCGAAGATAGTAAAACACACATATTATAAAAACACAAAAAAAGTACAGCTAAAAGCTGCGACTGTTGATTATTGAAGCGATTCCAAAAATGCACGCGTTTTCTGGTTTCAACTTGAAGACATTACGGTATAGGCCTAGGCCTAACATAAGAGAGTTCTTCCATCCTCTTGAGTCCTATCTCACAGCTTGATTATGTTGGGCCTACTTTTGACTTTTTGAGTGAGTTATTGTTAAATACAAAAACTCAGACGGAGTAAAAAGAAAAGCAACATACAAAAATAGTGATTCACAGATGACAGAATGCATCGGTATCCATTACTCTTTATGTCGTGACTCACTTTGACGTCCTATCTCTCACCGTAATGTCTAGTGGCCATAATTTGACTCAACTCAAGCGAGACAACTGATAGCGTCGTCCGTTTGTACATGGTACGTGCGTCCAGGTAGAACACGCCGTCGATCACGGCCATGAAATGAGTACGTTTCTACACGGTCTACTATGTATTATGCTTTGTTACACTCGCAGAATACACTGTAGACCGTTTTCAAACCTCTACATAACAGTCGGCTGTACTTGGGAAAACGTACCATGGCAAATCCGACGTCGGCCTTGCGTAAGGCCGGTGCGTCGTTCGTACCGTCTCCAGTGACGGCCACGACATCCTGTTGTTTGAGCTGGCTGTCCATGATTCCTTTCACCAGATTGTACTTGTCTTCCGGCGACGACCTGGCGAGGACTCGTAGCTTCGGCCAAACCGCGTCCAATAGAACTTGATTTACCTGCAATTGTTTGCATACTTTGGCCAAATTTTTAATGGAAGCCATGCAGTTTGTGTGTTCATGCTAGACATTGCACTGGTATACGGGTTTAATACTAAAACACACATGTGTTCTATAATGTGCTATATTTTTATTTCATGTCCTATATTTTGTGGCCTGTGTCCTAAAAATTTGCCAATGCAGTGGGATGACTGCTTCAAGGACGAGGCCAAATCCTCGAGGACACATCACTCCCTGTATCGCACAAACTATTCTCCGAGCACTGATGACCCACAACGAATTGAAATACAATGCTTAGGTCTATGTTAT
>Ga0209367_1006648_pt1 | contig 15983 bp, 4 predicted proteins | sample WorMetLIZISLAND2_FD_187412 | JGI IMG/M metagenome (GOLD analysis project Ga0209367, IMG submission 187412) | Marine gutless worms symbiont microbial communities from Max Planck institute for Marine Microbiology, Germany - Olavius geniculatus... ... | reverse complement strand
AGCACACAGACCCATGATTTTCCGTCGTAACTTTGTCTGATTACTTCATTTGTCATTAAATACAATCTTGATTGTCAGTCAATAAAAGTCACCTCTAACGCGGCAGACAGATGTTTGGTAAACTTTAAAACCGTAACTTAAACGGCCAGCCATCAAAAATATTTAAAATAAACACCGATATCAAGTACAACATAGAATATCTATTCTATTAAATTTCCGGTTAGTGAACACAACGTAACGTAACAGCACATAACATAACGTATAACCGAGAACAAATTTGATTCTTTATTGTTGCTGGACAGATGTCATCGCCGCCTGGCGATTACGATGCATAACTGCAGTTGGTGAATGGCGATGAGTAGGCGTTGTTGTGTAAGTGTTGAATATTCTGTTTTCGATGTTTATTTACTGTTTTTCAAGATGTAATCTATCACTAATTTCGTGTTGTATTATAATGTTTGAAGCACAAAAATGTGACACTTTTTGTGTCTGATCGGACGAATTATGTTGTTGATCAGCGTTGTTGTTCGAGTCACACGCATACACGCATATGGTATTGCGCAACGTGGCACGTGACACAGTAAACAGTCTTAATGACAGTCAAAATGTGTATAGCTACTCGGTCTTGTGGTCTGTGCAGGTGTCCGTTTTACGGGTTTCAGCCGTGGACGTTGTGGGACGGTGGCATCCATTCTGCAAGGCTCAACATAACTAATTCTACAAGGTTACAACAACGAGGTGAGCTGAAAATAGCATCTGTGTGGGTGAAAATTTAAACATTAGTAAACTTGTGATCGGTTATAAACCGAGGTTTAATTATATGTAAAATTCACGATCGGCAAAAAACCAGTTGCTAGTTGCTAGTTGTAACTTATCGATTGTTGCTGACTGGTTGCATTAAAAATCATTTTACGTTGCTAGTTTGTCATGTTTAACTAAGTCTTTACAAAGTTTTTACGTGCAACAGCAGCTACTGCTGTAGCACGTCTTAGCCATCGCAATTCTGTTCGTCCGTCTGTACGTCCGTCCGTCTGTCCGTCACTCTATGTCAAGGCATGAAAACAAATTTACTAGTATAAGTATATTGTCTCAATACAACTGAACAAAACTCTTTCGAATTTTTCGTCTGCCATGTTGTCAGCAGAAATTAAAACTATAAGCTAAAAGTATAAAAATAGAGCTGTCACAATTGACGCGTTAATTAATGCATTAATTAACGCGTTAATAAATTAACATGCGTTAAAAAAATTAACGCACATACGTAAATTTATGTTAATTTACTAAATTTTGTGAAGCAAAAGTTGAAATATTCCGTTAAACTGCAGTTATTTGACAATCGAATGAATTCGAGTAACTAAACTATAGTTTTCATTCCCTCGCTACTGTAAATAAATAATTATTTCGATTTTCGATGACATGCTAATAGATTTCTATGCTACCTATGACGTCAGTTATTGTTGATTATATGTTTAAAAATGTGTTTCTAACTTTCTATATTAGACAGGCAGGGCCCCTCAAACGTCGCGAGGCCTGTGATAACTTATCCCTCTACTCTCCCTCTCGACAGGACTGGGTGCGTTAATTTACGCGTTAGTTAATGCATTAAAAAAATTAACACACTGCGTTAATGCATTAGAAAAATTAATGCTTTGACAGCTATATATTAAAACTATTAAAAGTATTATTATCATTAGCATATTTATAATATATTTATCTATAGTACGTTTAACTTGTTCATGTTGTTAGGCCTTCCAAAATGCAGCTTTGATGTGATAAACATCTATGAGCTCGGGCTGCAGTGGTTTCTCATGCTGTCCGCAACATACAAGAAAAAAAGCTACTTGCAGTTATATGCAGCTGTAAATAGTTTGTGTGCACTGTAGCTGTACTGAAATCCATCCAAATCCAGCTACCAGTTTTGCTAGCATCATATTTGCTGACAGCAACCACTGACTATTGGGTCCTCGCCTACATGTTCCGTTGATTAGTAATTTGACTGAATATGTAAGTAAGGTAACTTGTATTTTGAGTCTGCTACAACCAGTTTTTGCGGATGTTTCAGTGAATATTTAAATTCATCAATGTAGCTTGAAAATTAGAGGTTGCGTTGTTTGCCGGATACTTAGAAGTGTGTTGTTCATTGGACTACGAGAACTAATCATAATATTTAGTTGTCTGTGTTGGTGTGTTTTGATGCAGGACCAGTAGGTGAAGACTGGCGACGTGTTAGGCAATTATCTGTATATAGATCTATAGGCAGTGCTCGGTGGCAGGATGACTGTAAGGAGGCCTGAACCGGCAGCAATTGACTTCAAGGGCCGGCGATTTCTCATCACTGATCGGCCAACTGATGTGAACATGACCAAGTACATCCAGGTGTGATGGCATTTTGATGATGTGGCCATTGTTAGTGAACTGTTAGCACAAGCGATTCTGTCTGTTCCTACGCGTTTGTGTAGAATGTGGTTTATCTGTCTGTCTCTCATTTATACTCATGCATCTTGCTTAAATTGCTTGACAGATTTATGCCACTTGTGTGGTTCAATTACACATTGTGGGGAATGGGAGATTTGGGCATCAAACACCAAGTCATGCAATGGCATGCATCTGCCAGTCCTGTGCTGCCACCTGTTGAATAAAAACGAGGAGTGATTTTGCTTGTTGCTAAGTTAATTCTGGTTTTGGTCAATCACAGTTCTTGCGTTCACAACCAAGTCACTGTAGCTGTACTGAAATCCATCCAAATTCAGCTAACAGTTTTGCTAGCGTCATATTTGCTGACAGCAACATATTTGCTGATAGCTAGGAAGGAAATGGCAATTTTTGTGTAACAGCATGCTGTGAACAAATGGTATCAGATATTTTTTGTTAATTGAGCCAGTTGGCTGATGTGAATAAAAACGAAGAGTGATTTTGCTTACTGCTAAATTAATTCTGGTTTTGGTCAATCACAGTTCTTGCCTTCACAATCGAGTCACTGCTCGGAGTCATAGCTAGGAAGGATAAACCACAGATAAACCACATTCTACAGGAAATGTGTGTTGTTTAGTGGCATAATTGGGTTTAACTTTCACCTGCTGCTCAGAATGTTTCAGCATTTACGTCATATTATGCAGAAACATTATTTTCTTTTTTCTTTGCGAAGAGTTAATATATCATCATAATCATCGTTGATGCTTGTTGTCTATCTGAAAATTTTAATTGAGGATGCTCCAGGTTTAACATTTCTGTATAAACACAGTGTTTTTAGAATACTTCTAAAGCAAGGGTGCTGGTCTGAGAATGCAGCATGTTTGCCAAATTGCTAAGCCAGTGGTGTTACTACATTTGGCTTACAGGCCACATCCTGGGCATGATGGCTGTTATCAGGCCTGCAACATCTAAGAGAAATCCAAAAATATGTTGCATCAATTTACATGCTTTGCAAGTTATTCATTCACTGTTTTGCTTGCTTTTGGACTTGTTTCAAGTGGCAGCTGGCTCCATTTTCAGACAGAAATGCCACTGAGCTTGGTAAAATGTATTATGTAAATATAATATTTAAAAATGGGCTGCATAGGATGATGGCATGTAAATAAAATTTTGCACGTAATATATATTGCACTGCTGTACTTCCTTATGACTTAACCACGTGTTGTGTGACCTGCAGCTCAAACAGTTGCGGACGCTGTGAGTATTGATGAGTATTGGTGACGAGCCAATGTTGGGATTTGTCAGTGTTTTTGTTGTTGTTTCATAGGAGCTGAAGAAGCACCAAGTGTTTGATGTGGTTCGTGTCTGTGAGCCGACGTACACGACCAAACTGCTGGAGGACAACGGCATCAGTGTCCTGGTAATTTCTGCTCTGGACCACACTCATTCTCTGTTAGGCTGCCATTAGACATAAAATAAAATATAGCACAAACGTTGCAAAAGAATTTGGCAGCTGTTGGTGATAGTCGTCTTGTGTAGAATCTGCCATTTTGGCAATATTTGTATTGTGTTTTGGACATCGTTTGGCAGCGGCAAAGGCATTGTGTTTTGCATTTGCATTCACGTACGTGTGTTTTGTTAGTGACGTGGTTTTATAGTATTGGTATTTATTAACCATAGATGGCTGCTCAGTAAATTTTGTCGTCAGTGCATCTAGGGACAGAAGTGACCTAGTCAGGTGAGGTTTTCGGGTTGAGGTCTGAGGTCTGGGTCACATTGCAGGATCTTGGAGATTTGTTGTGGTTATGTGTATAAGAAAAGCCCTGCTAATGCAAAGGGAATGCACAACAGCTGTGCATGTTTGAACTTTGAAAGCCCAGTAAAACAAAATCAGTCGCCAGAGGGCACCAGATGAACGGCCGCTAAATCTCTATAGTGTTTTACTTGTACTCACCAGAGGGCGTGAACTGTCTTGCTCTGCCACCACCGTATCTGCTGGAAATCGCAAATTTTGCCCACCCCCTCTCATTTAGCGCCTTCGTTCAAGGTGTCTCCCTTCGAATTTATGGAAAAGCTTTATGGTTTCTGAAACTAGAGTTCTCCAGGCAGCTGACGGTGAAGATTTGGTGATCTTGGCTTGCACCTTTTTTTCACTGATCCACCCATGTGATGGACAGACAGACGGACAGAATTGTGATGGCTAAGACATGCTACAGCAGTAGCTGCTGTTGCACGTACAAATTATTCAAAAATGATTTAACACTGGCATCTATCGCTGTGCTATAGGCCTTCTTCCATCAAGCCGTTTACATTGCACAATTCTGCTAAAAGATTCCAAGACATTTTTGCGGTGCTGAGCCGGCTGCAAGATATTATTGAAGTTTTTTTGGCTACATATTACCTTTCTTAGATTCTGTGACTGTATGTCATTGTTCTATGCTTCCCAGTTCTTGTCGGTGTCTGGAATACATTCTGCCACTGTCTGTGAGATCCGACTTTGTCTCTGTTAACACTTGACGCTGTTCAAAAACTTCCTGTTTGCCGTTTTCAAAATTCCACGTTGAAAAGTTTGTACGCTGCGCTGTGTAAATTCATTGTCTATTTTATTGTATAGTTGTGTTGTATTGCATTACGTCTCCGTGTGCATAGGACTTGCCATTTGATGATGGTACAGCACCGACACCGGATGTTGTTGAGCGTTTCTTTGCTTTGCTGCGTGAGCGCTTCTCAAACCAACCTGGCTCTTGTGTCGCTGTTCATTGCGTCGCTGGACTTGGACGGTCAGTTAACTTAACGTAGTTATGATCATTATTATTGACTGGATGCTAGTAGATGTCTTCACTGCTGTTGTTGGACTAGTAAATTTTGCCAATATTCCTTTTGCCTGAACTCTGTTGAAATAATCATTCAATCGGTCAGGTTTATTTCATCTGTCCAGGTTTATATAATGAGTCATTGATAAAAAAAACGACCTGTAGTCATACTAAATTGTCTGTTCAGAGAACTATTAATTCACTTGTAGTGAATTGGTGACAGAACTTTATTCAGATGGATATGACAGTAACATCCGGGTTTTTTTGTCAGAGAGCGGGGTTCACAAAATGAGCCAGTGACAAAATCTAAGCACCTCTAAATTGTGCCGAGTTTAACCTTTCCAGAAAATTTCAGCCACATCTGCTTGTAATGTTTTATGTAATCTTGATAACAGACCAACCGATAAACAACGGGTTATCACGTAAGGTTCTTGGCGGAGGTAATAAGTAAGCAAGTATATATAATTACATCATGCTTGTTGCAGTGCTCCTGTGATGGTTGCTTTGGCGCTGATTGAGCTTGGCTTGCCGTATGAAGATGCCGTCGACATGATACGCAAGTACGTATAATGTGCTCGGCTCTTCATATTTCTTAAAGATTTTTTGTTAAGACTTAATTATAGTGTAATAGTTTATTATTAGTAGAACAAGAAACTAAAATTGGATTGTCTTGTGTTTTTTTTGCTGAGTTGGTCCAATATAGCCCACTGCATTATCTGTGTATGTGCCCGGGTGTGTGAACCACGAAAGTTTGTCTGGTATGTTGTAGGAAACGTCGTGGTGCTGTAAATGCCAAGCAGCTGGCGTACCTGGCCAAGTACCGACCCAAGTCTCGCCTGAAGCTCAAGCAGACATGCACCATCATGTAACAGCCTTACCTCGTCCGCTGCCTGCCAGCTCTTGTGTCGACTATTTTGATAATACATAAAAACGATAATAATCGCATGTATGTTAATAGTCATGTAAACTGATTGTACTGATCGTTGGCTTTCGCTCTGTCTTGTGTACAATTTAAAATACTGGAGTCTGTTTTGGTTTAGCAACTATTTTGTTGTTGATTTCATCAACGCATGTTTGTATGTTTTGCCACTTGTATGCACTTTTCTGTCACTAATCAACACGAGTATTCTCAGTTCCAGGTACCTCTGTTACCAATAATAAACATATACACTGTGTCTCAAAAAAAACATCCCCGACATTTTCGACTGTAACTTGAAAACCAATTATCAGATCTTAATAATTTTTGGTACAAATATTAAACAGAAAAGCTGAAAAAACATCCCCCAGCATTGTTGATCGTACCTTGAATAAAGATTAACAGATTTTAATAATATTTGGCAGAAATATTTCTGACACAACTGGCTATCAAATAAGTGTTTTAGTTTCATCTCGTCCAACGTCTGCTTTTGCACTACCTGGGGAAAGCAGACCGGGCATAATACGTGTTAAAATGAAAGGGAAAACGTCGATAAATTCCATCTGTCCTAATTTGTGGGCCCCAACAGCAGGTCTGTTACAAGATTTTGACTGTCTTGTAGCAGTGCATCTACCAGATGAAGTTTAGGAATGTTTGTGAAGTCAAGAAGTGACTAGTAGAGCCTGTATTGGTCTGGAGCAGAACATTATCGATACTGCTGTCAATGAATAGAGAAAGCATCTCCTTGCCTGTGTTCTCATAGTGAGCCAACACTTCAAGAATTTTAGAAAATGGACAACTGAATGAAATGTCAGCCAGTGTCAGAAATGTGAACAAAATGTGTTTTTACGCATTGTGTTAATTAAGCAGTCATATCGCATTGGATAAAAAAAAGTAATATTTCGCTGGTTGTGTTTTCTCCAGATAGTGCAGAAACAAATGTTGGGTGATCTGGGAAACTGAATGGTCATTTGATGGCAAGTTGTGTCAGGAATATTTGTACCAAAATTTATCAAAATCTGGCAATTGGTTTTCAAGTTAGTCAAAAATGTTGGGGATGTGTTTTTGAGACACAGTGTACATGCACTTATGCACTGGGGGCCAACTTTTTAACCAGTCCTAACACTCTTTTTAAGGTTTTATAAGTCTGTAAATTAATTATGCAAAAGGTTTGGTTTTTCTGTAAGTTTTCTTGTACTTTTTGGGGGTTATTAGATGCCCGGAATGATAGTCCGGAATGCTTTATGTTTTACAATGGTTTTTCTCACTACGAGATGTCTGAGGTTTTTTGGGCAATTAGCGTGAAATTTTGCTACACGTTCAGAAGCATGTTCAATTTTATAATCCCCATCCAAAAATTTAGGGTCCTGCCCTAAAAATTTGACCAAAAACGTGCTAAATTTTGCCCGATTGTGGATCCCTTTCCACTTTGAGCGCGAAGATCTTCGGAACGGATAGGGATATCCAAAATCTGAAAACTAGGTGATTGACAGCGTTTTTTCCCACATTGGGCGAAAAAGTTTGGGGAACTTGGTCCACTAATTGCGGAGATTTAGACATGCAATTATACTCACCAAATTGACTTTTTTGGAAAACCATATTTTGACCCCTAGGGTGTGCTGCACCCCTGAAATTTTTATATGCTTTAGAATGGCCAAGTCTTGCTAGGCACAGCCCACCGGGGATGCGGGTCCTCCTTACAATTTATTTCAAAGGGGGGTCAAAAATTGGCTTAGAATTCAGTGTATTAGCATCTATAACTTTGGGGTTAGGGGGAGTAACCCCGTGAAACTTTGCCGCATGATGTGCCATAATGCATGCATTATCACTTATATACAACGTTTGGGGGGCACCACCCCTTTAAAACTTGGGAGGGCAAAATGCGTCCAAAATTTGGTGCGATTTTAGACTACTTTTGACTTTGCGAATATCTCCAGAACCGGTCAAGATACAAAAACAGAAAACAAACTTTATTGAGAGCAATCCCTGCTGCGTTGAACAAAATAGATTGATGAACTTTGGTCCACTAGTAAAAAAGTTATAGACGCAGATGTTGACCCACTCAAAATTGACTGTGTGCGCAATTTTGAACAACTTTATGAGAGTTTGGTCACAAATATCTCCAGAATGGATCAAGACATCAACAATCAGAAACAAACTTGATCAACTGCCATTACTCTCGCATTGGTTGAAAAAATTTGTGAACTTTGGTCTACTAACAAAAAAGTTACAGGCGCAGATGTAGACTCACTCTAAGTCGACTGTGCGCATTCTGCATATGCTAATGCATTTGAGTTTGGGCCACATGACTTTGCTACCGGGTAAATTTCAACCCCCCACCCCCAAACTTTTCCCTCAGTCGTACTTATGGCACTGGGCAGCTTCACTTTGGGCTGTGTCCCAAATTTCTAGTTTCTATATATTTTTATAAGTCTCACTTTTTGCCAAGTTTTTTTGAAGTTTGACTTACCAGTTTGAGTGAATTAGGCTGCTGAGTTATTGATATGTGGCTCATTTTGTCTGTAATTGGGTGGGTATGTTAATATAGCATGGTACTTAAAAAGTGAATCAGACATTCGGACATTTTTGGAAACAATTGGCCTTGATCAATGATCATTGCAAATTTGCAATGAAGTGCGGTCAGATTAAACACTTGGACACAGTGTTTAACATGACCACAATTTACTGCAGTGATCACGGTTAATCGATCCTAAAACTGTTCTATTGCTTGATCTAAGTGAAGTTGCGCTTTTTATGCAGCACCCTATATGTATGTATTATTGTAGCAGAGGTATCCATGCATGCCGTTAAAAATAGAAGTAATATTAATAGCATATAGTCTTGATATGTTCATCGTGATCTTTGGTTCACATTGCTCATTTGATGACCTGTAAGTGTATGTACGCAACTACGCATGCTGCACAAATTACATTACAGCTAACTTAAATTCTGGCGCTAGTCTGTATACAGTCTTGTGGGTGGCTGTGTTATTATGAGTTTATTTGGATAACAACCTGGCCTGCATAAAACCTCCTGTTATCTAAGGTCAACACCATTATGTATGTAGTGAAAACACTCTAATCTACCTTGCATTAGCAGTCTGACGTGCTGGTTCGTCTCATATCAGTCATCATTTAGGATGCGATTGTCCCAATGTCTATGTACTACAGAACTTGTATATGAAGATTGAATACATAAAATGGAAGAGCAAACTAGCTGCATTTGGTTTTATTTGGTATTCTTTTTAGTTCTTGCTTTGCATAACAGTAGAAGACTTGGCTTTGGTTCTGCACAGCTATGCATGAACATGCCGAGGTTGCAGGCGTAAATGACAGACAGTTAAACTTCTCGCATCGAATGTTAATCGTGTTATGCGTTATTGGCAACACCTCATTGCACAAGGCCCAATTTTGATCCCTCAGAACTGCACTCCTAGACAGATCGACCGAAAAAAATTGCCACAGTTGGGTCAGTTACAATTGCAAGACCATTCCCCGTGACCAATTTTTGTGCATATCTGTCCATGTGCAGTGGATTTGTCAGCAAATGGGTGAAATACCAGTGATGTTTTTGTTTATAGGTATATATGCTTTGTTGGAAACGCACCTACAGTTCAGACCACTCTATTGATATTCATTCATGTGTGATGTTGTTACCCGTGATTGATTTCTGAACAATTCTAGTCAAATCTTTCACTCTAGCAACCAACGCCACTCTATGCAGTTTCCGTGTCATGGCTGCCGGATTCCAGCTCGTATGTGAAGTGCGTACAAAGCCGGTCCTATCTATGTCATTCAGTATTTGTTGGATGTTTGTTGATTCCATCATGGTGTGTTTGTCTGGGGTGACTGGAAATGCAGGACTGAGAAATGGTGGACCAAAAAATTAAAGGCAGAGGAAAATTCAGGACTGGAATTTGACGGACTGTAAACCAGAAGATTTCATCACACTAGGGTATGCAAATGTGAAAAGAAATTCGTCTTTATTTTCTCCAACATTTGAAAACGTGTAAAATTCAATTGATTGACTATACACACAGTTTATATTGCTCATATCGTAGTGGCTATGCTGGCTAATGCATGTTTATGTGTCGGGTGGGACGTTAAACCCTACTCACTCACTTGCCACATTTTCATGTTTGTCATATTTCAGTGCTCTTTTTTAGCCTTTCACTTTAGTCCTCCTGTCTGTCTGTATTGGTGTGTAGTGAGTTGTATGTGTTGTGTTATTGGTGGTCATAGGTAGCACTTGGACATATTATGTTTGTTGTATATTTCATTAACCTCTTCGTAGCCGACCTCCCAAATCCAGGCCAGATTTTGTTGTGTTAGTTTCCGTTATGCATTTACTTTATTGTTAATGTTTGCATTGCTGTATCCAAACTGCCGTATGTAATCGATGCTTTTGTTGTCTTGGTAAACATTTTAATGTTTTGGTTGAAATTTTGTCCAGTTTTTTGTGTGATTGTTTTATGTTAACGAATCCTAATAAACTCCCCTTCTCACTACCAAAACCACTGATGTCCCCAGCTCATGGTTAAATTAGTTGCACTCTAAACATATAATTTTGTCTCCAACTGAGGCATTATGACAATTGAAGGCAAGTTGTACATTATTTTCTCACTTGGGTTTTTATTGCTGTTGGAACTTTGCAGTGTGTTGCTACCATTTACAGGATTCATACGAAGTCTGGTCTGTCGTGAAATTTAGAGGTTACAACTTTTAGAAAATCTTGGAAAACTGGAAGAAAGCTATAATCCTAGAAAGTCTGGGAAAATATTATGTGAAGTCTTGGAGTTTTGTTGTCAAGTTTGATTGTGCTTAATCTGTTTGCTAAGTCAAAATGCTGACTCTGACCTGAGTTCATTAATTTGTTGAAAACACTTAATAAGCCACCAACGAAAAAATTGACCATTTTCTCCAATTTTGTCAGCCATTTTTATTGAGTCTCCTAAACTCTCTTAAAATTGGCCATTTTTTATTAGAAAGTGCAGTTCTGAAAAACCCTGAAATTTTGGCTTTTTGGTGCTTAAAAATAGTGTTGACAAGCCGTACTGTACAAACCCTGATTAATTGTTGACTGCAGTTAAGTGTCTCCACCTCTAATATTAACTTGCAGTTTCAAACTTCTGCGAAATGACAGGCTTATGATGATCCCTTCTGCCGGCTGCTCCTGTCTTTGTCACCTTGCTTAATATTCTTCTAATCTTTACTTTGCTTGCTAGTTTATATTTCTTTTGTATAAGTTCAGCATTAAACGTTGGCCAGCAACTCTGTTGTATTTCTATCTGAAGGTCACCTTTATTTCAGCACTGGCCGTTTATATGCATATATGTAGTATTTTTGACGTGACGTTTACGCTAGCATGTGGTGACCGGGTCACTTTTTATGCATGACATTCCAAATTTCTAATGATATAACATTGATTGCCGGTCATAGGTAAATGCTTGTTTTTTGTGATAACTCCTAACAGTCAACTGTTGTAGTCGTTAATTTGTTATGGTTTGACGTATTCTGTGAAAGTTTTTTGCACCGCGCGTTAACTGCGTGCACCTATTGAGATGTTTACCCAGTACCCACTGTGTTGTTTTATGCTAATGTGCGTATTCCATTGTGTCAAGAGTCCGTGTTTGTTGTAGCAGTGTTTTGTCTGTGAATTTCACTGCAACATGACACCTGCACTTAACGTTTACTGCTGATTCTCGTACTCATAAACACAACACACACATGGAGCATTTAGTAATAAACACGATAGGCTGTTAAATAGAGGCATCGGCTGTTAAATACATTGCCCTTGATTTACCAAAGTGTCTTAACTTAAGAGATGAGACGATAAACAGGCGCATGTTTTTGCGTTGGACAAATACACTTTCCATCAGTGTCTTATCTAGACTATGGCAGAGAAAAACTATAGATGTTATTTTGATGCTGACGAGGTATGGCTGAGTTTGCCCCTTGGCCCAATCGCTTGGTCGGATAGGCCTGCAGGCTAATGGTTCATCTGTCTCGGTACTAACCTGTCTCTGTAGGCTGTAGTGTTATTTTTTTGATGCCACTAACGTAATTGGAGAAGCCAAGATTGAGAGAAGATGGAGATTTATAAGCAAATTACTGGCCCCATGGTGCTAAGCATTTGTAGCTCTGCATACTGGCGCTATATACGGTATTGCGGTGACATCAATAAGGTGAGGTGGAAAACGAGTGCACCTCACATAATTCTATTCTCGTAACCATTCGTGTGCTAAAAATTATCAAATTTGGTGGAGATTTTTTTCCCAGGTAGTGCACAAACAGACATTGGGTGAGGTGGCAAAATGAATGGTCATTTTTTGGCCAGTTGTCTCAGGAATATTCGTGTCAAAAATTATTCAAATCTGGTAATACTTCTAAAAGTTACTATTGAAAATGTTCGGGATTTTTTTGGACACAGTGTATCATTATTAAGCCGCTTGCGCAGTTTTCTATGTGAGACCAGCTGCACATGATGCAATAAAAATACTTTTGACGACCGAGGCCGTCGGCAACGAGGTCGAAATCGTTTTGTTATTGTTTTATTGCATATGTCCGCACATGCTGCAACAAAATAAAACAAGAAGCTCAGCTGTCGCTAGGGAAGACGCGCTACAGTTTACGTACACAGGGTGCGGCAAAATAGTAGCCCCCTAAACTTTTTTCGCCGTTTTCTCAGCAACCGCTTGGAATTTTAAGTCGAAATTGTACAGTTTTATTTGCGGAAACGTTCTACATCTAAATGCCAGGTGAAATATGATTCTGTTTAAAAACGACGAAATTATAGACTTCTGAACATGACCGCCTACCTATTTTTCAGCATTAAAAATGTTTAAGCTAAAAATGCTATTTAATTTTCAAAAACCGGTTACCACGTTACTGCCGATGACGTCACAGTGACGCTTCGACAAACAGTAATTTATTTTGTTTATAAATCGTCACTAAATTATCGTTCTTTTAAAGCAATCGCCGGTTGCCCACTGGATTCATCTTCCAGCAGGACGACGCGCCAGCACACACAGCGCGCAGCGCACGAAACTGGCTGCGGGCAACTGTCCAGATTTCATCACAAAAGACCAATGGTTTCCAAATTCGCCGAATACAAACCCAGTGGACTATCGCGTGTGGTGTGCAATGTTGGAGGCTTACCGCAAGCTTAGAACAAAGCCGAAAACAATCGCCAAACTGAAAGAATCGTTTCGTATTATTTGGAGCAACCTACAACAAGGACCGATCCACAAGACTGTGAAAGACTTCTCAAATTAAGCGACTGAAGGCTCGTGTTAGAGCTTGGAGCTGTCGGTGTACACTTTGAACATTCACAGTGACAATGGAGTTTTGGCATCTGATCACTAGTTAACCTTGTTGTTTGACTTGTTTCAACGATATTATTGAACCAGTGTTGTAGCTTGAACATTTTTTCACGCTGAAAAATCGGTAGGCGGTCATGTTAAAAAATCTATAACTTTGTCATTTTTCAATGGAATCAAATTTTGTTTGGCATTTAGCCGTAGAACAATTCAGCAAATAAATATGTAAAACTTCAGATTAAAATGCTAAACGGTCGCGGAGAAAACAGCGAAAAACTTTAGGGGGCTACTTTTTTGCCGCACCCTGTACAGTTCCTGTTGCAGTACTGACTTTGAAAGTCATCCGAGGTCAATGATTTTCATTTCATTTGAAAGGACTTACATGTATGCCACTTTCTATTAGTGATTAATAGTAACCTTGGCTCTTGCTCTCACCGTTCTCGATATATGGCCAGTTTTCGATTGAAAAATGCACATTTTTCTTACCCTTCATTCAACTCCAAATTTGACAATGTTAGCCAGGGTAGATCCGTAACATACAGACGGATAGACGACGAATCGGAATGACAGACGCATCGTACCATAGACGCGCTATACAGCATAGCAATAAAACAAAACAAGAAGCCCAGCTGTCGCCCAGCTAGCCGACCGTACTGGTTGTCAGTGACCTTCAAGGTCATGCAAGGTCGATGATGCGACTTCCTATTAGTTAGTCATTAATAGTAACGTTGGCCCTATCTCTCACCATTTCCGAGATACGTCCACTTACATGTATAGCTTGAAATTTTCCGTTGAAAATTGCAGCCAAACCGCTGCAGATGGATACATGGTTACTCTTGATAGCCTATAGGAAGTCGCTAGCGTCCTATCCCATGGTACCATCGCCAATTTCCTATGACTTGCCGTTTAGCCACAATACCGCACGATTGGCACACTGTAGTGCGTTATGACTCTTCAAAGTCATCCAAGGTCATCGATATTCATGAAAGCCAACACGCGACTTTTTATAAGTGATCAATAGCAATCTATAGGCCCTATGTCGCACCGTTTAGCCACAATACATCCGTGACAGACATACAGACAACAACCGTGCCAATAGCTCGACCGTTACTTAGTACGGTCGGCCAACAAAACAGTCTGCAACAGTCGTAAAACATTGTACAAAATTGCACCTTTTTGCAGCATGTGGGGACCGGACCCCTGCACTAAAACAACCGTGCAATGTTGTGCAAGTTTGTAAAATGTTGCCGAGAAGTTTTATTGCTGGGGTCCGCACATGCATGGTGCGATAAAACAAACCGCAATGTTTTAGGCTGTTTTAATTTGTTGCCTCATGTGCGGCGGGCTTAAACGACGTCACTTGACGGCAGCGTCACTGAGCAGTTAAGACGGAATTGTCGATGCGTTTTCGTCGATGTTGAGAGTAAAACTGAAACTCGAGTCTTTGAATGCGTTGACCAGGCTCGTACCCGAGTAACCCTCCAATGTCTGCGGCGGTGGTACGTCGACGTACTCTCACTGCAGCTGTCGTACTTTGTGAATCGTTGCCCTCTGTCGTTTCTTCCGATCTTCGCTTGCCCTATACAAGGATACGCATGCTATTAAACAGCGATCATGTTCGTGACGTTGTACACCTGGAGCTACTTTTTCCAAATTTTTGGAGACATTTTCTAAAGATGTCCCTAAGAATTTTCGAAAACGTGACTTTTGGTTTTTGCCTTGAACTTAACATCCAAGATCGCAGAGCTGACAATAGCAGCCCTAGTGTGAGTGACCAATGTTATCAATGCCAAGGTGTGTGAAATGTGGTACTGATCACACGATATGCTATAATAATATGTACGGGACTGGAAATAGCGTTATAACAGACATTATTACGAACACATTGTGCATGTCGCCGGGCCATGGCGTAAACCCAGCGACTGCGATTAATTCTGGAGTGACTGCTACACGATCTCGTTTTAGCCGATTCTTCACAGTATACTGTAATATCAGAAGACATCGAGAAAGCAGTGCTGTCGCAAGCAATCGGCGCGATGCCGCAGTCATTTTGATCCTAATCATTCCCCAGTAGACTAAAGAGAATGTACAGAACCGAATAAGATTGAGAATATAACTGAAACCAGCATGACTGTGCGCACTGCGCAGGAATAAACCCAATAAATAAAATAAAAAAAACTGAAAAAAATCTAGAATGCGGACTTTTGATGTTTTTGGTTTAAAAAAACTCCAATTTTACATTTTTGTACACCAGCCGACAGACTGAATAAGTTTCGTGATTTCGACCATTGTTACAATGTCGGCGTTTTTGAAAGGCTGCGACAGGCCCGTCGAGAGCCACAGCGGAGCCCGGGGAAACATTCTCGCGGGGCCCCCAAACATTTTCACGGGGCCCCTCTTGGAATAAAATTTTTGATTTTTTTTTCAAAATGGTACAATCTGGCGTACTTTATATTTCTGTTTGACGGCGGGGTCCCCCAAACGTCGCGGTGCCCGGGGTAGCTTACCCCCTTACCCCACCCTC
>Ga0209367_1006646_pt1 | contig 15985 bp, 10 predicted proteins | sample WorMetLIZISLAND2_FD_187412 | JGI IMG/M metagenome (GOLD analysis project Ga0209367, IMG submission 187412) | Marine gutless worms symbiont microbial communities from Max Planck institute for Marine Microbiology, Germany - Olavius geniculatus... ... | reverse complement strand
GACATCCGTCAGAACTTTTCAGTAGGCCTAACTATGTTGCACATTTTCTACAGCGACGGCTTTCCATAACTTTGAGGTTCCCCCGTTTTCCGGTCCCGCGTTTTCCACCCCTGTGATTTGGTGCCGGATTTTCCAGTTCCGCGTTTTCCAGTCTCGCGTTTTCATCGCCCTTTGTCCTACTGGAAAACTTATTACCAATTATTAATTAGCCCCGTGTCACGACTCTTTGCTTGCAAAATTTCAGCGATCTAGTGCAAGTCTTGCAAGGTGAACATTGATAAGAAATGTTCGTTTATCAACAGATAAGTCATCATTAGACAAAGAACTTTGTCCTACATATTAACCTATGACACAGCTTAGAACTATGCGTCAGTATCTCAGAAATGGTGAAAGATAGGACCAATGTTTCTTTTCGGTCGCGGAGAGAAAGCGATTTCCAAGAGTGAGTAACGCTGAGATGCCATACGATAATTCGGCGCACGTAAGTGATAACTGCAAGCAATAACGTTGCGTTTAAAACTGCGGCCAAACCGCTTCAAATGGGGCAAAGACGAGTTCATCTGCATTCTGTAGGCTATATGGGAACTCGTCTTCGTCCTACCTTTGTATCCAACCGTCCAACGGTCGTTCCTAATTCCAATGCGGTGTTTAGTATAACCGGAAACAGTTGTGTAGAAGGAAATGTAAATAAGTTTTATTTTGTTTGGGTGAATATTGGTATATTTTATCATTTGAGAAATCATACACGTCCAAACAGCATGGTTAGTTATTTGCATAAAAATATTCATTAATTAGACTGATTCGTTTGGTGTCAGTTTCTGATTCTAAGTTGTGTACTGCAGTAACAGCAACGGACGTCATCTAGCCGACGGTGACGTTCCGTCCGCACGGACGGAAATATAAGCAAATCTGAAGCTATTTTCTGTCCGCCATGTATGAAACTGCATGCACACATGTCCACATAGATATATAACAGCAAATTTGATACTATGCTTTATCCTTATTAATTTCCTGACAAACGTATTGCTTTTTAAAAGCGTGCAGGTGCTTTGACGTTCACTAAATGACATAATTCTTAATACTTAATAATATACATCATAACCGCTAATTTCTGACTAATAAATGCGTTTAATCATAGACCAATGATATGAGCCCACAGGGCCTATAGTCATGACTGTTTCTATATACACAGACTGAAAATAGTGTTCATGCAGTTTTACTTTCTGTTAGTAATTTGTAGCAAATTTGGGTAATTGGTACCCGTTTTTTTGCATTGATTACCGATGAAATCGATGAAAATCGTGTTTTTTTGCGGCCTCTGCGATGAAATTCGGTATTGCAAGAGAGGGTTGATTCAACTTCACCCATTTTTGTTGACGGACCATTGCATTAGATATCAGAGACACAATGAATGTTTTTTGTTTTATGTGAAAAAACCTAATTCTGTGAAAAATGTAGTGTAAAATTTAGAAGTGTACACATTGCTTCATTGTCGTTTTTAGCCAACAGTACTTAAGTAACGGCAGTGTTTGAATTGCCGTGGGGGTTGAACCCCCTCCCTCCCCAACTGTTTTCTCAGCCCCCCTAATACACTGTCATATTATGTACAGGAGGGCAGCTATATACTGTATACATACTATTTACGTCACAACTTTGTTCGGTCTCCGACCATCGAAAAGTTTAACCCCCCCCCCAGCTAATTTTTCATAATTCAAACACTGAGTAACGGTCGAGTTATTGGCATGGGAGTTGTCCGTCTGTCCATCCTTCTGTTATCTGTCACGGATGTATTGTGGCTAAATGGTAGGTCATTGGGAGAAAACTTAAATTTACACGAATAATTAGCCCTGTGTATTATACCTGATCTAGCAAAATTTTAGTGAAGTAGTGCAAAGGGAAGTTTTTTACATTAAGGGTTAAATGGAAGGGGTAGTAAAAATGTGCATTTTCCAATGGATAACTAGCCGTATCTCGGAAATGGTGAAAGATAGAGCCAAAGTTACTATTAATCACTAATAGGAAGTGGCATACACCCTGTCAGATAAAATAAAAATTATTGATCTTGGATGACCTTGAAGGTCACTGACAACCAGTACGGTTGGCTATCCTAGCAACAGCTGGGCTTATTGTCTTTATTTGCTTTAAAGGTGAAACCGGGTCTGGGTACCCAGGTAATTGCAACGGTGTATCCGCTTTCTAAAACGGGTAATGCTGCAAATCACTACTTTCCGTTCAACCATGGCGGAAGGAAAATAGGGTCAGATTGGCTTACTTGTTCTTCTGTGTGGACGGAAAATAACATCCATGGACGGTGACAGCAAAGTTCAATAGCAATAGCAAATTTAAGTTGAATCAGAATACTTTGCTGTAGCTCTAACACCAATGAATCGAAGATTATATATGCCATGAAAATTCGCAGCCAATAGCGAAAAGTGACTACTCATTTGCCTTAAATTTTCGTGGAAGGTTTAAAAGTGGTTTACTGTCACAAAAGTCTGTGTTCAAAAACGTACCAATTAGAGCTAGGAAATTAACAATTAATAATTTAAAAATGTAACGATTAAAAAAATGCAAGTCTACGAAGCTTGAATCTCTTACCACAGTTGCTGTGCCTGCCATATGCAATGCATAGGCTACTTCATACTTTACGAGGACTAAAGTGGGGTTGCCACCTAATGCAACATATGCATGCAACCAACGTATAATGCAAAAAGAACGCATGTCACATCTGCTTTTATATTGCATTTTGGCCATTCTGTCAACTGCATCAATGAACTAAACCATATACATTGCAATGATGTATGTTGATATAGGCAAGTTTTCTGAAAGGTTTGCCGTCACGCAATGAGAATAATTTTTCCAGATTTTTCTCTGATTCAAATTGCAAGAGTACGGTAAGTTTAATGAATATAGTGTTTTTTGTGATTGTTCATTTACATGTTATTGCAAATTGTGCATTTATAATGTAATATGGGCAGCAACATAGTAACCTAAAATTTTTATGAAATTGTTCAATTTTTAAAATATACTAACTATATCCCACAGTTATGCTTAGTCTATAACTGTTTATTAAAATTACAAGTTTCATGTTCTAAGGGCCATGAAAATTCCGTATGTTCTGATGTTAAATGTTTACCGGCATTGTTTGTCACATGAAATAACTGGATGAGTGTTTTTGATAATGCTGTACATGTGATACTAAATTGTGCTTGATGTACGTGTTGCAGCATTTTGTTTACAGTTTCAGTTTTTCTTTCTGCATGCAGTATAAACAAACTCAGCTAATGCCAGAGAATGGTAGCATATGAAGTTATAAATTTTTGACTATAACATTCAACAAAGAGATGTTAAATTTGCTTGGAACTATGCAATCGGTGAATTTTTCCTTCATACGTATCTGTATACTAATAATTCAGATCTTTAAAATATGAAGGCACATGCAGTTGTTAATTATAAATGAGCATTCTAGGAGCTGATCATGTGGTCCTGTTTTTATTGTCTCTAGGCTAAGAAGCCGCCAGTATACATTTGTACAAAAGATCATCCATCCGAACAAGGTTAGTACCTGTATATACCGGGTGGCGCAAAAAAAAATCCTGAACTTTGCATACCGATAAGGGCACGTATACTTTATAAAGACAAATTTTCTTTTGCACATTTGTAGACCAATGACCATGACCAATATGTATTCTTACTTACTTATAAATTTCAATGACCTCACTAATGACACCACTGAATGCTGCTTATTGACGTAAGATAAGTTAAAATCCAATTATGTAAAGGAGCGTTTCATCACACCGCATCAAAGCAACTCAAATTTCCTTGACACAAAACGCCTGATTTCATCAGCTCAGAAATATGTACATCACATTCAACAGATTTGAATCCCCACTCATTATTTAGTTTGGGATACCTGGCAAGAACTTGTCTATGTCTGTTAAGGAATGCATAAACCGTTTTTCAAACCTCAAAGATCTTCAGAATGTTATCAGAGACAAATGGCATGATGTCGATGTCAGACAACCAGAATCAGAAAAGCCATATAGCAGTGGAAAAAGCGTCTAGCAGCAGTAGCAAAGGAGAATTTGAGAACCTATTGTGCACATTTTCTGTTAATTAGTTGACTGATGATTCAGCCTACTGTGACGTTTTGGTGTAGCCTGCGTACAAGCGGCAACGCAAAGGATGAACCGCTTGCAAAAATTGCTTTATGACGTGTGACACTGTTTTATTTGTATCATGGCTAATACAGAAGTGTTTTAGGCGAAAATTCCTACACATATTCGAAGATGTTTGGTCATTATATATATGCTTTTGCACTGATTCATTTCGACTGCTCGGGTGAATAACGCATGCAAATATTCGGGACTGTTTTTTTCGCCACCCGGTACTTTTAGCATTTTGTGTGTTTTGTGAGCAAACTGTTTTCTGGTAAGGTGTATACTGTATAATACTGGTACATGAAAAATCTGATATACTGGTAGTAAAATCAGAATAGTGCTTAATCTGAACAGGCCAATTATTATAGTTGTTCAATTTTGAAATTTGGTAATTGGCTGAATATTGTTTGTGCATAACAATGGTTCTGACCCAATTCTAGATCAAATTTATCATGCTGTGTATGTTGTGTAGCCATTTAGTTTTAGCAGATCATCTTGTTCAGATGGTGACACAATCTTTTGTTTATTTCTTTAGATGAGTGCATATGATTCTGTAATGCTGTGTGAATTTCTGTCAGTTTATTTGTACCTGCATTTTACATGTGAGTATACATTTCTCTTTGTGTGGTATGCATGGTACTTTAGTTATTACAACAGAAAAGACTAACATATTGCTACGCTACCTACATCAGCAACTGGATAAGAAGGTTTGGCTTCCTACTAATTATATTTGACAGTAACAGTAGCAGTAATAGCACTGTTGAGTCTTACTGTTATCACCTCTGCCAAATGACAGAAGTAATAATTTTTTTACCTGGGTCCATTTGTCTAGCTGACTTCAAGATTGCACAATTGACAAAAAGTTAGGAATCAGTTTTGATAAAAATTTCTGCAGAAATGAGTCATGACCCAGGGAAGAAACTGTTAGTTTTTGATGGTGCTATGGTTTTATGAATGTTGAGAGGATTTTTTAGCCCTTTGTGAGTATGTGGAATGGACGTCAGATATCAGGACTGTATTCTGATGCAGTTTAATGCAGTCAGAAACAGACATCTTGACAGAAGTTTTGGCATCGAAGAGAATGTTCCCAAGTAAATACACAGCAGTTAAAAGATTGCATGCATCTTAGTGCTGTGTGGGGCAAATTTTCTGTTTCTATCACTGCATTATCTGTTATCGCAAATGCATATGTTTGTCATTGCAATGTATATGGTTTAGTTCATTGGGAAAACATAAAACGATATCATGTCATGTGGTAGACCCATCAGTCACGTACTCAAGCACTTATGGCTTGGCTCATAAATTATTTACGAGCCAGCTCGAGCCGCAAAATGCGGCTATACTTTCTAACATGACCAAATATGCCAGTAACCCACAATTTGCCACCATCCCGTTCCCAAGCGTAAGAGGTGTGGATATCATAATTACCCGATAGCAGGCTTTCAACTTTGCTTTTCTGAAGTTTTGGGTTTAACAGAACTTTGTATTTATCTATAAAAAGTGAAAAGTTTTCATGACATTAAAGAGTTCAACAGTGGCCTTCGACTTAAACCTAGGATACTAGTATTTTAGCAGTAGACTTTCCTAGTTATCGTTGTTTTGTTATATTTGTAGTATCATTACTTTAAATTTATCACTAACATCCAAACTATGGTACTAATTAGCTCAGATAACTGTTAGAGCAGTGATCTCACTGTGTTATAATTGAACACAAAGTATCGTAGCCTTATCATGCATCAGTTGCACATTTTGCTCCACACTGTCTGATATGGCATGGTTGGTGATATCAGTCAGATCGTGAATTGTGTAGGCCTATGCTATATGCTTAATTCGTGCATGACAACTACTAATTGTTGTTGTAACGGGTGCAGATGCTCTTGCGACGCACCCAGAGTGACACGTTTTACAACTGAGATGAAAAAAATAAACTGGAGCCTATTACGGGCAGTTGAAGAATATGACGTGGAAAATTTTGCAGCTCAAGTGACTCAGCTCGTACATTTTGCAGCTCATTTTTTACGGCTTTGGTTGCCAGGTCTATCATGTGGTACTGTTATGTTGTCCAGTCCGTAGGTGCCAAGAAGCGAGGCACATCTGACAATGGTACAGAGACGTCCAACTCTGGCTCAGCATCTAAACATCCGCGACTCGACTGTCAGCCGGACGGTGGGAGTGATGATGATCATCTAGGCAACTAAATACACACTGCTTCTCTATACACTGCAACCCCGACTGTGAATGTGTATTTTCCCAATTGTGCTGTTGCTGGCTGGTGGTATGGGTCAGATAGGCCCAACGTTTGTATCCCCAAAGCAACTTTAAATTTTTAAATATCAAGAACAAAAGCCAAAAAAACTTTTCTTGTGGCTTAAAACAATTTTGTCATTCTTTGCGGAAAGTGATAAAAGCATATATTGAGTCAGTCACTAGTGATGTTATCATGTGACTGTTTAGCACTTTTTATTACTGAAGTTTTATTTTTCCAATTTGTGCGGAATCTTTTCCTGGGGATTATCCAAACTGTTGACAGGTTCTTGCTGCATTTTCTGTTTTAACATTTTTCATCTTTTGCAGGAATTATTAGCTGATTTTTTTTTCTGCATGTCAACTCCTTTCTTCACAAGGCATTTTGGCATTTTTGTTGATGAACAAACGATGTCACATAATACATTTTCTTTTCATTGTTGGAGAAACCACACTTCCTTGCCAGATATAATTGTTTTCAATATTTTGTAATTCTGAAACACAGAGGCTTATTTTCTGTGGAATTGTCTGATCATTGTAATAGTTTGAGATGTGCTTAGACAGTATGCAGTGCACTAGAAATTATTATTTATTAAAATGTGACGATAAATTGAACAAGTGAAATCACTATGCATAGTGATGCACATATGGATTTTTTTATTGTGGGAGAATTTAATATTTGCTCAATATACGCTGTGTCCAAAAAAAGCATCCCCAACATTTTCGACTGTAACTTGAAAACCAATTAGCAGATTTTCATAATTTTTGGTATGAAAATTCTTGATACAACTTGCCGTCACATGACCATTCAGTTTCCCACCTCATCCAACGTTTGCTTCAGCACTAAATGGCGAAAACACAACCAGCAAATATCACTTTTTTTATCCAATGCTATATGATTGCTTAATTAACAAAACATGTAAAAATACATTTTGTTTACATTTCTGACACTTTGGCTGACATTTTATCCCGTTATCTATTTTTCAACTGCCTGCAGTAAAACTGCTTGAAGTGTTGGCCCACTATGCGAACACAGGCAAGGAGACACTTTCTCCATTCATTGACAGCAGTATCAATAATGTTCTGCTCCAGACCAATCCAGACTGTACCAGTTGCTTCTTGACTTCACGAACATTCCTAAACTTCATCTGGTAAACACATGGCTGCATGATAGTCAAACCTTGTAACAGACTGGCTGTTGGGGCCCACAGATTAGGATAGATAGAATTTTTGACGTTTTTCATTCATTTTAACTCATATTTTGCTTGGTCTGCTTTCCCCAGGTAGTGCAAAAGCAGACGTTGGGTGAGGTGGAAATTAAAACTCTTATTTAATAGCCAGTTTTGTCAGAAATATTTCTGCCGAAAATTATTAAAATCTGCTAATCTTTATTTAAGTTACAGTCGATAATGTTGGGGATGTTTTTTCAGGTTTTCTGTTTATTTCAACACATATTTTGCTTGATCTGCTTTCCCTAGGTAGTGCAAAAGCATACATTGGGTGAGGTGAGAAAGTGAATGGTCATTTGATGGCAAGTTTGTCAGGAATATTCCTACCAAAAATTATCACAATTTGGTAATCGGTTTTCAAGTTACGTTCGAAAATGTCGGGGATGTTTGTTTGGGACAGCGTGTATATGGCCACATAGTTGTAGTTTTAATTTATAAAGCATTATTGCTTGTAGAATTTTCAGCTTTTTACGATATAGTGAAATGAGCATGGACAATATGCCATGCATTAAGTTGTATTTTTTTGATTGGTGGTGCAAACGTTTGGCCAACTCAGTGTATCGTGTGCCCATATGAAGTCAAGTACTGGTATCGTTTTCTTGTGAATATAAAATGTGTGTATTTGTATACATAATGTGTACACGTGTTCTTGTGTCATATATTAACATACATTTTTTGCACCTACACTGTGTTCGGTGAAAAACTAATCCCTAGACATCATGCAATAAAAATGTTAAATCTGAATGAATCTGAATAAAGTTCCGTACACTTAATCTTCAATAAATGCCTGAAACGCCTGCCAAATTTCATTGCAAAATATTACCCAGTATTTATAATATGTTATTGCATGCTGTCTAGGGGATGAGTTTTTTACCGGACACTGTGTAATCCAGAAAATAAGTGCAGTAACTAATTAGATGGTTAAATTTAGTGTGATTTGGAATATGTACCATGATAATGTACATCATGCAGCAGAACAGCATGGATACAATATTTTAACAAGAATTGCTACATGAATGTATCTTGACCATTTTGCTCATTCAGTTTGTTTACTTTTACTTCGTATGTTTTTAGTACTATAAAAATTTGAAGCTTTTTGTCATATTCATAGTGAATAAATAGTCGACTTTGTGGAAAACTGATCTAACACATAACACTTACTATAAATTGTAGCTCTTGTTCCGTTTCAACAAGAGATGGTGAGTGGGTGTCAGTAGTTGTGTGCATATTGTCACCTTCTCTGTTAAAGTGTTAATCCGTGTACTTTATGAGCTGGTAAATCGTCAACCTGTCACTACTGTGTTGTTTTGTATGTAAACTTTGTGAAATTTTTGACGTGTACTATTGTAAAATTTATTATAGATGAACATTTCAGTACTATAATAGTTCTTTCAGTTTGAAAATGAAATTTGAAATGTGTGTTGAAAATATAGCAGTTTATGTGTAGAGCACTGTTTCAAGCTGCACAAGTACTGTAGTTGTTCAGTGTACAGGGTGCGGCAAAAAAGTAGACCTTCAGCTGTTTTCTCAGCAACTGTTTGGAATTTTAATTTGAAATTTTACAGGATTATTTACCGAAACGTCCTACATATAACTGCTAAATGAAATGTGATTCTGTTGAAAAACGACAAAGTTATTGACCTTTTAACATGACTGCCTACAGATTTTTCAGCATTAAAAAATTTTTAAGCTAAAATGCAATTTAATTTTCGAAAAACGGTTACCACGTTACTGCTGATGATGTTACACTTAACGTTTCAATAAACAGTAATTTATTTTGTTTAGAAATTATTGTTCCTTCAAAGCAATTGCCGGCTGCCCACAGGATTCATCTTCCAGCAGTGTCCAGGCGTGTCGGCACACACAGCGCACAACGCCACGCAGCACACAGAACTGGCTGCAGGCCAGCTGTCCATAATTTATCACCAAAGACCAGTGGTCTCCAAATTCGCCGAATATGAACCCAATGGACTATCATGTGTGGGGTGCAATGTTGGAAGCTTACCGCAAGCTTAAAACAAAGCCGAAGACAATCGCCAAACTCAAGCAAGTGCTTCAGGTTATCTGGGACAACCTGCCACAGGGACTGATCGACAAAGCTGTGAAAGATTTCTCAAAGTGACCGAAGGCTTGAGTTGGAACTGGTGGTGGACACTTCAAACATTTACAGTGACAATGGAATTCTGGCATATGATTAATAGTTAACTGTGTTGTTTCAACCATGTTATTAAATTGGTGATGTAGCCGGAACGTTTTTGAATGCCGAAATATCGGTTGGCAGTCATGTTAAAAAATCTATAACTTCGTTTTTCAAGGGAATCAAATTTTATTTGACAGATGTAGAAGGTTTCACTAAATGAATCTGTAAAATTTCAAGTTAACCCATTCATGCCTAGCGTCTCCAAAAATGGGACACCTAGTTTGACGGCAGACTATAAAATAATTCAGGTACTAATGGGTTATGCAACTATCAGTGCATATGGAGCGTTGAGTACACTATCTACTACAATTAATTTGCTTCGTGCTGCGGGTTAATACTGGACAAAATCGTTGCAAAAACCCAACAAATTGCATTTTTGTCTTGCCTAGAAACTATGGCAAGTATTATACAATGAAACAAAACTGCTCTTTCATGGCCACTGTCCCCTCCACGCACGCCAGCGCTTCATTGGGGCTTTGGTGCCATAGGCACCTTTAGACCATTACGGTCTGGGCCTGACCAAGCCCGCCATTTTCTTGAGGCTCTGGTCCCCCGGCCACGAAAGAGCGTGCAGTCGTATACACGAGGCGTCCACCGTGCTGCGAGCCACAGTTGTATACCGCGACCTGCTATATACGTACACTAGAGGTCAGTCTACAAAATAATGGTGTCGCGTCATTTTATCTGTTTAACCCATTCATGCCTAACGTCCCCAAAAATGGGACACCTAGTTTGACAGCAAACTATAAAATAATTCAGGCACTAATGGGTTAAAATTCCAAATGGTTGCTGAGAAAACAGCGAAAAACTTTAGGGGTCTACTTTTTGCCGCACCCTGTAATTTGCTGTTTCTTGTGTAATTGTAATAGATTTAACATATTGTCATATTTGATTCTGAATGAGTGACAGTTTGATGTTTTAGTCACATCAGTTGCCTTAGGTCTGTTGAGAATATGGCACTGTGTTGAATGTCTTTGTGTCTTCTTTTCCAGAGATTTATTTTTGAAGTCAACGTTATTAGAACGTTTTTTTTGTGGCAGTGAAGTAGTTTAAACTCAGATCCTGGAATACATTTTCTGTATTGTATTTAGTTGGCTGATATGGCTGAGTGAACATATTAACTAGCTAACAGCCTGAAGATATGTTAATCACAATGTATTTAGCAATTAAGTGCTGTCACTGATAAACTGCTTACTGGTAACTAATTTTTGTGTTATCACTTGAGATGGGTGGTTCAGTTCCTTAAGCACATTGCATTTAACATTTTTTTCAAGCACTGAATATGCAGATTTTGAGTACTACACACAGTGACCGTGAATCAGAATAAAAGACCCACACCATTTTCATGGTAACTGCAACAGCTTTGTCATTGCAACTCTCACAGTAAATTGAATATTTTGATATGCACATGTTACATGTAGTTGTCATTTGGAGCTGGGTAGCCAGAAAAAACTGTTGCTCTATTTTTATCAACTCTTTCTCTTTATGATTTTATTCTTGTTAATGTGTTAGGTGCCCTAATTGTAGCATTGATTGATTGAGTGATTTGAAAAATCTTTACATCATTTTCTCAGTGACCCTCAGTGAAAGCCATTCACCACTCATGGTGAATTTTGAGGGAAAATACACATTTCATGGTGTAGAACACATACAAATTTTTTCTTAGCTATGTAGGAGCAGAAAGACTAATATAGATACTACCCTATAATTTTCGTTCCGAATAAAATTTTGTTTTGTTCAATGCCATTTGTTTCCCCAAAATGACCCAACAGAATGCTGCATAAAGTCAGTAATCTCGATGAACTACTATTAATGAGATTTTAAGATTAGCTGTACATTAAAATTATTGACCGAAGTACTGCTACACTGTTTATTGTTTAAAATATTTTTGAATTAAAAGATTCAAGAATTTTACCAGTGTGTTATCAATACCAACAGCGTCTGCGTTCGACGAGCAGTCGCCAATTTTCCATGCCACGTCATCGTATCTCAGCACTTACAGCCACCGGGCGTTTTCTGTTGCTGAGCCAGCTGTTTGGAATTCCCTGCCCGACGACATTCGGGATCCGGAGTGTTCCGCAGGCACCTTTAGACCGTCGCTGAAAACGTTCTTGTTCTCACATAGACTCAATATTAGTGTGTCCACTGCATTAGTGATTTTTTTCGCAGTAATATGCTATATAAAAATTTACATTTGATTACCATTCTGCCAAAAAATTATAGTAATATTCTCATATATTAAAATCGTGCTGCTGACCTACAAATTGTACAATTTTTGTTGTAAAGGACTTTTGTGCATACCGGTACCGGTAATTTTCAATGTGTTACGCACTATGCAGACCTCTGTACTAGACATCCTGTTAGGCCTACGTGCAGCAGACTTATTTGAAAATCTGTTTAGCGTACCGCACACATGATATGATGCGCACTTATGTGGCGTATCATAGCGCAACTTCATGAGTTGGAGAAGTCTATTAACTATGTGTACAATGTAAAACTGAAAGTGAAACCAGTGAGGAAACTCCAGAAAAAAATTAACAGGAACCGGAAGTAGTTTGCTGCGGCAGGATACCAGCCACAGTAATGGCGGACAAAAACAAAGAAGTCTGCAGGTCGTCGTTGATGGAGCCGGCGGCTGGATTGGGTGTCGAGGAGGCACCCAACATCGACGCAACAGACGACTTTGATCCGCTGTCCGGCGTTGTCGAATATGTAGAAGAACATCTGGATATCGCCTTGAACGCACCGCCCGAAACAGAGTGAGCTTCGTATTGTGATCTGACGCCTCAGCGGTAGCACCAAATACCGAAAACTGCACAAAACTGATTGTTTTCAGTTAGGGTTGGGGTTTGGGATATGGTTTTGTGTAATTTCTGGTGTCTGTGGTTACCGAAAACTATTCGGTATTTAGTGTCACTTAGGCTGCACTATGTTTCGGCCGCAACATGTCATAAGAATATTTAGACCTATAATTCATGTGATGTCTCTTAGAAAGAATGCATAGGCACCCAGTCCTGTTGTTCACGCCGAACGCTCTATATGAGTCATCCAGTGGCTTTAGCTAAAAAGCAGATAGTGGCTGTCACAATAAGTAACGCGAGGTTGTAAACGTCGCTGTATTTCGATGAGCACAAGCCAAGCAGTCACTTATGTGGCAGTTGCTGACAGTTAGAATAAATAACTTTTTATTTCTATTTTTTTTAAAATTTTTTTTAAAATACCCCCGGTAGTAAAGATCTCGGGGGTTAAAAACAAAAAAGGTAAAGTTAAAAACTAATCCATGGATGGCCAGAGGTCTGAACATGTGGGAAAGCTGTCGTGGAGGATGACTGTGTTAAATTGTTGCACTGTGACTGAAAGTCTCTGGAAAAGAAAGGCTGTCTGTCGCTCGTCATGACTTTTTATTAGCTGTCAGAAGAGATCTGCCTATCAATATGTGTCATTGAGCAGATGGAGTGTTAGTAAAAGAATTTGAGAAAATTGAAAGTGGGACAAGTACATATGGTACGAATATATTGCATATTGGAGATTGTTAGTCAGCATTGCATATATTTTGCTTGCATTGTGCAGGTGGTATCATGGCCGCTTGGACCGGAATGTTGCCGAGGATCGACTACGTCAGGCTAAACAGATGGGTAGCTACTTGATTCGTGAGTCAGATCGAAAACCTGGTTCATATGTGCTTTCATTCTTTGGACAAAAAGGAATGAACCATTTTCGGTTGGTCTAGTTTTCTGTTATTTAGTTTCGTCAAACTCATTTATGTAGTGCTGTGTTTTGCAAGCAAATCGGGCACTTGGGTCTAGTATTGTTACTGAATTATTAGAGGAAGATTACTGGTTGTAAGATGAAGTTCTGCAAGCAGTCTTTGCGTAAATGTTCTTAGTGGAAAATAACGATGTTGCTATACTTATTATATAGTGTTGTTATGGTTTTACACTGGCCGAGGTTGGTCGGTTTTGGTTCGGTTTTGGGGAAAAGCGCGATTTTTGGTTCTGTACGGTTTGATTTTCTGACCAGCACTAAAACCAGTGCGGATGTCCAATGATGATGCACCCACTTACGGTTGTACACCTGCTACTGCTAGATGCAAACTCCATGGGTGGGCAGGCGACGGTGCATTGCTGAGAGATATTGGACAGACAGCACCCACAAATTACGCATGATTAGTTCAGGCCTGGACGACCTGACAGCATGCATGCCTGCTATAAGACCATGGCCCCAGCATCTGACAGATGGCCGTGTAAAGTCTGACCCACAGGTTGTGGCTGTGCTCAACATGTCTCGCTGTGGCGGGTGAAGGGCATACGCGTCCAGTCACTGCACAGCCAAGACGCTAGAGCTGCTCTGTTTGTCAAAACTGAAAAACTGAAATCGTCAACAGAGAGCCTAAAACCGCGGTTTCGATAGGGTTCTTTATTGCTAAAAAACCGCGGTTTTTGTGCCGATTTCGATAACCGTAACAACACTACTATAATATGTATAATATAGTCTTCATTGTTATTATTGGTCAGCTAGTATTAATTTTGTTTTGTTAGGTTGGCATGTTGTAGCATCTCAATTGCAAGATTGTCATTATGCAACTGTTAAGCTACGAAGTATATGACATAACTGGTGGCTATTTTCATTTTTGCCTTAAAGTCTCAGTTATTTTTTTTAATAGAAACTATGGTTTCTGCACTGTGAATGTGACCTATTGGCACAGGTGACATTGTGATATAGTCATTGATGGTTAATTAATTACAGTGTGAAAGTATAATGGTAGTGACTAGTGAAATATTTTTGTTACAGTCCATCACAGAATTAGTACAGGCATAGTATGAGTATGGGATTATTACATGTAACTAGTAAGCAAACCAGTATCACATGGTTTCTTTTACGTATAGCGATAGTTTTACTGTGTGTGTGTCATTGTTTGCATGGTCAACTGAATCACGAATTGTAAATTTTGCTAGCCACGATATTGAATATATGGTTAATGAGTATACTGAAAGCCGGTACATTGTAGAATTACGGCAGTTTGTGGTGCCTATTACATCGGAGGTCGAGAGTTTGACTCTCTGTCTGATCTGATTGGCTATTACACGTCATATTCTGACCTGTTAAAAGGTGAACGTCTCCAGACTCCAGTGCCACCACCTGAGGTCTGCAAGCAACTGCTTTTTGTGCGCGAGAGCTAGCATAGCTATAGCATGTATTAGCTACAGTAATTCTCTCTGTCAGTCGCAACCCGGTACCGATTCGAGCCCAGGTGACATGGAAATTTTGGTTTTCACCGTGTGATAGCTTAGAGTCTTAGTATTTTGTGACAAAATTTCATGGCGCTTATGAGGGTGGTCCTTTCGAATGAGTGTAAGAAAGAGGGGCGGCCCTCTAAAAGACGTTATTTTGCCAATATTGGCTTGTCTAGCGTGAAATTGGTTGCAGATAGTCACAAACATGCTGCTTATCATAGCAAGCACTGGCAACGAGCTTCTTAGGGGTATCAACATCAGTGACTTTGAATGACCTTGAACCCCCAAAATAGGGGTTATAGTGAATTTTTCGCAACTTTAAGCCACGACACACATATCGAGTGAATCGCACCAAAATGGCTAGAGATAATCAAGACAATCTACATATAAATTTTTTAGCATTGAATGTAGACTTTAGCAGTCAAAGTCCTGGCCCTCCCCCTTACGTTCAACGACACCTGTGCATGCGGGAGTCAAGAGGGGTACCTTCTAAAAAGTGGTTATGTTTTCACTATTCACTTGTCTGGTGTGAAAACAGTTGCAGATAGGCACAGACATGCTGCTTATTATAACAAGCACTGGTGATAAGCTTCTTGGTGGTATCAACATCGATGACCTTGAATGACCTTGAACCACTAAAATAGGGATGGTTAGTGATTTTTTTTGCGATTTTCAGCTGCAGAAGAGTGGATTACCATAAAATGGATGGAAATAGACCAAGACAACCTGTGAATTGGAACTGCTATAGGCTCTCATGCATCTCATAACATGGTTCCTACAGTCAGGGAAAGTCAGGGAATTTTAAGAAGTCAGGGAAAGTCAGGGAAAATCCAGACGGTCAGGGGAAGTCAGGGAATTCAAAAGTACCATGGTGCAAAAGTTAACAAAGATGCAGAAAAAAACAGAACTGTTGCACGC
>Ga0209367_1006645_pt1 | contig 15986 bp, 11 predicted proteins | sample WorMetLIZISLAND2_FD_187412 | JGI IMG/M metagenome (GOLD analysis project Ga0209367, IMG submission 187412) | Marine gutless worms symbiont microbial communities from Max Planck institute for Marine Microbiology, Germany - Olavius geniculatus... ... | reverse complement strand
TGATATTATGGCTTAAACAACGCATTTTCAATGACTGAATTTTAACTAAAATTAACGATTAATTAATCGTTAAATTTCAAAAAGTTAACTATTAAAAAAAATTTAATCGTTACCAGCCCTAGACTTTACCTTTCCTGCCAAAGTATACAAGATATACAATTAATAGCCTATTAAGGGCTACATAACACTATGGATCAGTTATACTTTTGTATACATACTTATATTATCCCATTGGAGTATATGGGAGAATGTAGTTGTCATAGATATGTCAGTATATATGAGTGTTGCAGAGAGAATTAAGTGCATTTTTATATCACTACTGTTGCAAGGGGCAATACTCTGTCTTATGTTCCCTTAAAATGTCTGGAAAAGTCAGGGTATTTGATCATGACTAAAGAGTGACCACTCTGTTTATCTGGCTCATTGATGACTAACTGTTGAAGTTTTACCATTGTAGCCACAAAAAACACTCAAAATGATCACTTTCATACACTTGTGGGGACAGTTTAACCTTTGCACCTTCCAACAAGACAGTGCACTAGCACGCATCGCTTGCAAGATGTCCAGTTTTTTGGACCGCAAGATGCCTAATTTTATACCCCAGTATTGGTCAATGCTGATACGATTAACATTTTTCATCAGTGAACCAGATAAAGTTTACCATTGAAGACAGAACCAGTTGAGACAGGCAAGCTTGTACTCACGACACATTATGATGTCAGCATTACATCTCGACTAGCAAAGAATATTTAACTAACAGCCATATTTTGTCCAAATATTTTGAATTAGTATTTCTTCAGGTACATCTGTTAAAAAATTCGTGTGAATTGACCATCATTTGACTGAATTAAGAAAGAAAGAAAAAGGGCGCCTTTTTATGAAACACTGTCTATATTCGAACTACAGTGGATTTGAACTTTTGTCATATTTATTTGAACTATCAGGTGTGTTGTTTCATTATATTAGATTGCTTGTTGTTTTATTTGTTACTGCAATGGTGAGCTATGTTTAACTTGAGTGTATTGAAACAGTGTTATGCCTGGAGTTGCCTGGAATGCATTTTGGTTCCATGTTGTTGTTACAAGGTATATCTGCTAACCTTAAAATGACACTGGGAGTTCCTTCAGCCGAAATTGTAATGAATGCCCCTTTTAGGCCAGAAGAAACAGTATCTTATGCTCTAGCTATACCTCGCATTACACATTGCTCTGTCTACTGTTACTGGTTAGTTATTGTGTTAGCATTAAGTTGATAGTTAGTAATAGCTTGTTTCGTATATTTTGACATTCCTCGGTGGCATTCAGATGGTAAGTGCTGGCAGTATGATCCTGTGAACTTTACATTTATGAAGACAATCGTAGCCAGTTTACTCACTTATTTCTTGCATTCTAACTACATTTACTGGCTTTTCTTGCTAACATCGCTAATTATTCAAGGTGATTCGTTAATTTGTGTGGCCTTTCGAAGCAACTTTTGTGCTTCATCGTTACGGTTTTAAATATTATCAAAATGTTGGTAAGAGTTGTCATGCTGTATATTTTTGAATTTGCACTTTTTTTACGTAGTGTAATTTAGGCAACGTGCATGTAAATGAGGACAAACAATGGTGGTAGGTTGATGTTTATTAATCATATATGCTAGTGTGTATACAGCAGCTTCATGTCTTATGAAACATAGTGTCGCTTGTGCCACATGGTTTTATCATTGCCACATTTCGTTTTTGCATTTCTGCAAATTTGCCGATGTATATTGTGGTGTGTATGTTTGCCAGATATATATTTGTCCTAGCATGGCAATTTTGTTGTTCAGTTTTTGTGATTTTCTGCAATATCGCAGGATTTACTGTGCTTTCCGACAAACTTTGTCCATGACAATATCCTTCGGAATTTTAAATCCCATTTCGAAAAGAAAAGAAAAATGTACAAACTAAATATTGGTGTAGAAGTTGCATCTAAGCAAGTAGTGTACCATGGGTACTTTGTTTCGACCGACTGTTTACTTTTTGATTACCTAATGTTTGTGATTAAACTTTGAACGGATTTGTTTGGTTTCAGTGCTGATAGTTACTGTGAAAGTGCCAAAGTCTGATAGCAAAAATTTTCTTTATGAAGTAGTGGTTATGTGAATAGTTATCACTGCTGCGTAGGAGATCACACTTTTGTTTTTAGTTGTTTTGTTTGTCTGTATGATCAGTTTTCATTTCACCCATGGAGTGTGGATCTGTCTTCGTAAAATTTCTCGCGAGGAAATGATTTGGGAAAAGAAATAATGTAGTACATCGTAAGGTGACTGGGATCATTCATTTTTACCTTCCTGCTGATGTTTAAAAGGAGACATGCATATGTGCTGTTAGTTTGTAGGAAGTCATGCTGTTATAGAGAGAATTGCAGAAGACGAATCTGCTTAGGGAAGGCTATGTTAAATGGAATAACAACTGCCATTTTGATCAGCATCAAAGAAGGCTTGCACTCTTGAAATACTCTGTAGCTTTTCATTAGGCAATTTGTTGTTGTTTATGCTTGCATTAGCTATATGCTTTCTGATGTACGATCTAGGCCTATCTCAGTGTGGGAGTTAACAACTTGCATGAACTGTTATAAATCACTGAACTGATTGTTCAGATGTATTGCATGCTTTTCACGTTTGGTGTTGTGTCACTCTGATTTTTAACTTGGTGCACACACCTGCCGTGGTGCGGTGTAAATGAGTTTTGATTCCATTCAGCTGCAGCTTACAGTGTATTTATGTAGCGTTTCTAATGCGATTACCACTGACTGGTCTCGGAAATACGGAAAGGTAAGAGAATTTTGACTGACTACCAGCAAATTTTCACGAAAAAAACCATGGAACACCACTGTTAATTGTACATTTGAGGAACACTAATGTTCAATAGCTGAGTGATTTTTTATGATGGTACAGTTTTGGTCGATTGCATTGTGTTATTGTATTATTGTATTACTATGGTGAACTGTACTATATTACACCGTGTCCCAAAATTAGCACCCCCCCTCTGCTTCAAACGTGCCTAATTCAGTTTGTAGTTTATGGATTTAGACAAAATATTGTACACTGCATTATCTCGACATTACTTACGGTCACACTCATTATGATGTTCACACTTTGCTATGTGTGCTCAGTGTAACGTCATTATGACATCAGTGTTTGTTTACATTACGCTTACATTCAGTACGTTGTTATTGACAAAGGGATCAAGCAGCGGTGTACCCACCTTAAACTAAGAGCTTGCGTCGAGAAAAATGGCCACTTTAAGCTCAAATTTTAAATGCTAGTTTAGAATGATTGTTCCTATGACCGTTTCAAATTTTGTAAAAATCTGTCAGGTACTAACGATTTTACACAAACTTATCTGTAGGGGGGCCACTAATTTTGGGACGAAGTGTACATAGTATAGCCATGGGTTGCTGGCTGCAACAAGGGTTGACCATTGCTATGAGTCTGGGAAGTGTCACAGAATTCCACATGCCTGGAGAGTGCATGGTTGCCTTGTTATAATGCAGTGCAGAATAGTTTGTTATGTGTAGCATGCAGCAGAGTGCCTTAGTAATACTGCTGGCTATAATTACTGAAACTAAATTGTTAATTAAGTGTACGTTATCAGTGTTCCGTTTTCTGCATTTCGATAGATTAATGATAAGCGTCAGTAATTGCTAATAACAAGCTGCGCATAGGGCCGAACTGATATGGCCTCAGCGCTGGACAGGTGCATAAGCTGTCCACCCCAAAGGTAAGGTAAGGTGACGTAAGGTGCTATTAACAAATGTACATGTCTTGCCTTGTTCATAACCAAAAGATCTTTGACTGGAAGTGTAGCAAACAACATTCAGTAAGTAGGCTATTCACTCCAACATGCTGAGCTACTATCGTGCTTGACATTGTTGCATTTTCTTTTAAATCTGCTTCATTCTTTGGTATATAGCATAAGAGGTTCACTTTAAATAATATATCTATGAAGGTTATTCAGAAAGTTTGTAGTTTGACGCAGTTAGCTTGAAGATATTGAAAATCTTGATTTCACCATAACTGGTAGACAGTAGTAGACAACAAATACATAATGTACATTGTACAATCAAAAAAGGGAAAAACGTAAAAAAAATAATGCTAAGAATAATTTTAAAGCTGTTCATGTAATGTTCATATTTAAATCATTTTTTGTTACTTATCATCGTAGTCTTCTGCAACTGATATGTACCTGATCCAGCATTTCACAAAACTTTGTTTTCCATTGTAGAAAAATTTCTCGTTTTCTTGGTCTTTGCATATCATTTCTAGTTAACTGTGTCAGGCTATGAAAGTTTTCAGTGCCCCTCGTATATTCGTACTTTGTTCAGCTGCTAAGATGGTGGCAGTAGTCAAGTTTATTCAGGTGCGAGTTAGGCCCACTGAAGTCAGTTTTGAAGTTGCCTTTATCCTGTGAGAGAGGTATTGAACATAAAGTTGCTACGTCACAACAGTCTATGCCAGTACTGCAACGGCTGTTGTTGACATTTTAATCTTTTATGCCGTTTATACAGTACACGTAACGCAGTATTGCTATTGTAAGTTGGCTGTATGTCCGTCCATCTCTTTAAAGTTGGTGAACTTGTAGTATCGTGACCGCAGTATTATACACCGTGGGACATAAAAACATGGCACTTTACTTTTGTCCATATCTTTACCAAATATTGACCGATTTTCAAATTTTTTTACACTGACACATTCTGTGGACAATTTGCAATAATATGATTATTACACATACCACCACGTCGTAAATGCGTCTCTAGACTACCTTGTGAAATGTTTATGAAATATGCATTAATAACGATAATAACAAACAAACATTTTCAGGAACATCCCCAGAGTTTTGGGTGGAATACGTCGCCTATAATTCACTTACTTATAACTTATCACTCTAGCGTAATGTTTGATGTCATCTGAAGGTCATCTGTAACTACAAGCAGTGATCACATAGTGTTTGCTACATGTACGTCATTAGTGCACTCTCGTAATAAATGCCGCATCCAATGACGCGTTATACCCCGTTTTCACGATCAAGCAAACATCGAGCAGTTAGAGCACACGTCGTGGACGTGTATTTTGAATACATTTGTTTGATGTTTGCTTGATCGTGTAAACGGGTTTTTATACACAACTATGATGTTTCTGCTACTGCTGCATGTATGCGTGACCCGTTTGCATGGGGCGTTCATCTCCCTCAGCGCCAGGAAGCAACCTTTCCCGAAATTGCGCCAACCCCGCCAAATCTAGACTCTCGAGCTTACCTGTCCACATAGGGCCCATCGACAGACAAACGAATATGTGCAAACACAAACCGTATCTATAAATCGACTTGTTTGACCTGATCACAACCGATTTTCGCACGAAAGCCGTCGTTTAAACGACCTTGGCAAACAGGGCGATGGGAGCTATAGAGGGCCTTGAGTAGCGCTTTAAACTCCTCCTTTGGGGTGCAGGGTGGTGCTCCAACCACAAACGCATTACGATGCATTTACCCATGGTTTTTACGGTCGGGGGAAGTCAGGGCTCAAAGTAGGCCTACCAGGGTGCAAAAGTTGACAAAGATGCATAAAAAAATTTGTACCTCCACTTTTAAAGTCGTTCTGCCGCCCTTGTTTCTAGTGTGATTGCAAGCGATTGAAAACCGACACTGGTATTTTGCGTGAACAAATTAGTCAGGGAAAACGATTCATTTTCTCCTGGAATGTCAGGAAAAGTCAGGGAAAATGAATTTTGCAGAGTCGTAGGAACCATGTTCACCACTCTCAGAACGCATCTCGTGACAACAAATCTCCAGTTTGCTATTTTTTCGTTCTCACTTAACTTTTTCCAGGCAACATCCTGCTACCGCGTGTCAATGGAACGGTCGCCCCTGTCGTTTGTCTCCTAATGGCAAGTGCGTTATTCTTTATGTCGGCAGCCCTGCAGCAACTCCGAGTGATGGCCTGCATTCAGTCCTGCCGGGGTAACGTAACGAGACGTGTCATAAGACGACGACGCTGTAACGTTGTCGAAAATGGTACTCAAACGTTTGGTTGTGTTGTCATTGAACGTGCGGTGACGACCAGCTGCAGTGCGCTGCCTCTTGCACGTACGGGTTGAGTGCGTGGTTGGAAGCTATCTGTTGGTCACTACAGAACTGTGCAATTGGTCCGCCGTATATCTCGTGTGTAGCAGGCATCGCCATCCAACTCGACAATATACCTCAACACAACACAGCCAGCATCGAATTCAGCTGCGTTTGACTGTTTTATGACAGCATGAAAACGGTAACACCCTAACTGATAGTTAACCTCGCAGACTAGGGATCATAGGAAATACGACAAAAAGCCCAACTGTCGCCAGGGTGGGCCGACCGTACCGCCTATAACCGAAGGCCAGCGTCTGACTTCCGTGACGTCACGGAAAGAACGCGATTTCCTAGAGTGAGTATATTACAGTCCCGTACACGCTATGATGACGCCCTGTGGTGCTAGATGTTGAATGCTACAATCAACGCTAAGATACGATACGGTAATTCGGCGCACGTGGGTGATTTGCTGTAGGCAGCAACTTTGCATTCAAAACTGTGGCCAAACCACTGCAGATGTGTAACATGGTTACTATTGACCGCATAATATTATGGGAACTCGTCATCGCCATATCCAACGGTAGCCGACCACTTGCGACATACGGTTTAGCCACAATACATGGCCCATCGGCCATTATAGATACAGTTAAGCAGTAGGCGTATTATAATACCGAGCGAGCCATTGTAGTTGTAAGAGCAGTTGGACGGCCAGTAGAACCGATTGTGCGTCATCAGTTGATGCTGGTAGCAAGATTCATAGGCTGCAACGTTATGCGTATCTGCAATTATTCCAAAGATATTATATACTACACACGATAGGCCTACAATATCCAATCGTTTACTTTCTCGTTCCTGTTTTTTTCTTGTTGTCAAAACTCAAAAGATAACAGTTAACCAACAACAGGATATGCTAGTCACTTTTTGATATATTTAGGCCTCCTATCCAATCGTTCACGAAAAAGACTCTACAACAAATAGCGACGCAAGAAAAAGAAGTAATTTAAGAAAAGCTCATGAGACGCGCGACAAGCTTAGCAGTATTTGTTCGCAGATTGTTTGGTCTATGTCTATTTCGGGCAGTTCACTCTCAAAGTGTGCGTCGCAGCCAAAAATCGCAAAAAAAATCACAACCCCCAATTTTGGAGGTTTAAGGTCATCGATGTAAACACTACTAAAAGGCTCGTAACTAGTGCTTCTTGTGCTAAGCAGCATGCCTGTACCTATTTCCAACCTTTTTCATGCGTGACGAGCCAATATAGCGTGAAAATAACCACTTTTCAGACGGATATCCCTCTGACGCCCGCGTGAGCAGGTCTCCTTGAAGCTAGGCGGTTGCTACTTGGACTGCTAAAATCTACGTTTAGTACCCCGTTTACACGATCAAGTTGGCTCGACGAGCTGGCTATATGTTAGCTGACGAGCCAGCTAGATATTTGCTTGATGCTTGCTAAATGTCTGCTCGACGTTTGCTCGATGTTTGCTATGCTTTATGCATGCTTCATATTTGCTCGATGTCTGCTTGATCGTGTAAACGGGGTATAATGCTGAAAATTTGATGTGCTGGTTGTCTTGGTTTATCACCAGTTATTTCGGCGCAATTCACTCTGAAAAATGTGTGCTGCAACCCGAAATCAAAAAAATTACTAAAACCCCTTATTTGGGGGGTTCATGCTCGTTCAAAGTCAACGATATTGATAGTCCTAAAAAGCTCGTCAGAACTGCATGACAGACAGACAGACTCCTCGACGATGGCTAAGACGCACGAAGCATGACATGCTGTCGCGCGTGGAAAAGCTAGGCCTAGCATGTAATGTACTCAAACTGTCAGTCGTAACCATGACATCGCTAACAAAATTGTGCGTAGCCTACATACGCCAGTAGGGTTGAAATCCGTGCGTAGGTTGCTTGAACGCAGCACAACCATCCACCGGTGTCGACATTGACGACTGCTGTCGGCTGCTAAACACAACCCGGCATCAATAATACCCCGTTTACGTGATCAAGCTGGCTCGACGAGCTGGCTACACGTTAGCTGGACGAGCCAGCTCGATGTTTGCTCGATCGTGTAAACGGGGTATAATATTCAACTAACGTGACTCTGATGATCGAGCTTTCCAGAAAAAAACGTTTATGAAATTGTCGAATGTTTGGACCAAGCCCGCGACGTTACGCAGTGGCGTCGTGTAATAGAAAAAAGTAAGCAGGACAGAAAATTACATTTTTTTCGGACGGACACTGCAAATTTCCGACATAATTCCAGCAGAAATATGCAAATTACCGAAAAAGATTATGCATGCACAAAATGCCAATTTTGCCCTCAAATTTCCCTTAAAAATTAGGGTTTTCGCCCCACCCCACAAATTTAGCACTTTTTTGAAAAAAAATTTGAAACAAAAGATTTTCCGCCACGTTATTCCGACAGCCAAAAATTTAGGGTGGGCAAAATTTTGTCCCCTTTATCTGCCATAATGCCACCATGAAGTTGCAGATACACAAAAAAAAAACGACTCGGCAGAAGATAGCATAAGCTTACGTGTACGGAAAACCGTCAAGCGACGCAGTGACAGGGAGAGCTGGAGAGTTGCTGCTGACAACGACATTCGTAGTTCCTTCGCTAAAATCTGACTTTCGTTCTCGCCGGCTTTTCGCCCGCCGATTCGAAAACCAAATCTGGCGATTATAAAACAACGCAAAAAAACTACACATAAGTAATTTACAAGTAGCCTAATGAATAAAGATTGCACGCAAAATGTTGTTGGCCTATGGACATTAGACAGTTTATGTGCCAAGAAAATATACAGGCTACAAACAAGAGCGAACACGCTGAACCTCGCTGTTGTTTTGGTTGACCGTCTATAGTAAATTTCTCGTATCACGAAAGCATCGGTCAGTCAAAAATGCGACTCAAAAAGAATGCGAGCAACGACCCCATCATGCACATGTTAAATTAAGAAATTAAACGATAATCTAGAATGGGCAATTAGTGTGTATGCGATGCCACGTCAGTCATGAAAGCAATACGAGTGCGAGCTGAACATAAAATAAAGATGAAGTACACCAGATGTCTTAATCGCAGTAGACTCGATCGCGGCGCCGTGGTTCGAGGCTCGAATGCATATGTTGCAGTGTCTCGCACGGATTGGATGGCGATGCCACATGACGCATAATGACGAAACAACCAGCGGCGCCACGAGTTAAAAAGTAGGAACAGGAAGTTGAATTTTTTGACAAGCAAACAATAACACTTTTGTCCCTTCTGGTGATGTTTTGCGATTTTGTTTTTCAACGTCAAACATTAGGATAAAACCGCAGTCGTCCCCGTGTTCGGTAACAATCCACGCTCGTGACAAATGATCAGCAGACTTCGTCAGTCAACAGAAACTGCGAGTCAGTGCTGAATTTGCTGAAACCTTGAAAAACCTGTGATTCGGGTTTCCATCTGTCCCTAGAACAAACCTGAGTCCCTGCAATTTTTATTAGACCTTCAAAAATATCAATGCAGTTTTAGCATGTTTTCCCAGTTTTAGGCCTACTGCAAAATACTTTTAGGCCTACATCTAATCTGAAATGTTGCCGTAACTTTTCTTAAATTCTGATGAGCATACTCTTTAGTGTGTCAGTTTGTTTATATGAGTTGTTGGGTAATAGCACAAGACATGTTATGATATAAAAAAATAATTAATAAAAAATTTGCTGACCCTCGTCTTTAGTTTTTTTCCGGCCGCAACAGAAAACATAGATTTTTTGGCCTGACCTGTATCCTGGTCTCGGTCAGGTGAAGCTGTTGAGCCAGCTGTTCACGAACGCCGCAGTCCGGATATTGGATCTTCTTGTAAACTGTTAATAAACACGTTTACTCGCCATAAAGACAAAAACGGACAGCGAGAAAAGACAGATATGTACAGATAAAAAACACCGCCTATCTACTAAAATCGTTCATCATAAATTACACACAATAGGCTAACGCACATTCAACACTTTAGTCTTAAGTGCGTTGACACAAAAATTAATCTACAGGGTGGGCCAAAAAAACCCGGACTTGTTTAAGAGTTGATAACTCAGCGATGGTTACCCGTAGAAAGGCGTGTAATATGTCAAAAGTTTTGGAATGTTGTAGACAAAAAGGGCTGAACTTGCATAGCAAATCATTTAAATATTCTTTGCCGAATTTGCCTCAATCTTCATTACCCCTGAAATTAGGCATTTGCCTGCACTCCCATGTGCCCGAGTTCACTGAACTCAAAAACTCACTGCCAAAAAGTCCAGATTTAAATTCTGTGAATTATTCAGTGTGTGGGCATTGCAACAGATAGCATGGTCACAAAATTTCAGTAACTGACCAGCTAAAACATGTGCTAATCGAATGCTGAGCTCAACTGATCTTGAACACATTGACTCAAGCGATCGATCAGCTGCCTAAAAAAACTGATGACGGTTATGAACGCAAAAGCTGAGCAACTGCCTATGTCGAATTTCATCTATACTCAACGTATGTGTTAATGATTGTTGATATTTCACTGTATGCTGAATGAAAATTAAGTTAAATTCATGCTTTACTGCCAATTTAGCATGATTTTAGGGGTGGGACAGATTTGTGTAAATCAGGCAAAGAATATTTAAATGCTGAGACATGCAAGTTGTACACTTCTTCTGTACACAAAATTTTATGAAACTTTTGGCATATTAAGCGCCTTTCCATCAATAAACATCGCTAAGTTATAAAAGCTCAAATGTCCATGTTAAATCCATGTGTTACAGTCAAATTTGGCAGAATTTCGGGGGTGACGAATATTTATGCAAATTAGGCAAAGAATATTTAAGTGCTTCAAAATGCAAATTTGTCATTAATTTTTTACAGCATTCTGAAACTTTTGTCGTATCACACGTCTTTCTACCACAAACCATCGCTGAGTTATCAACGCTCAAACAGGTCCGGTTTTTTTGGCCCACCCTGTATTTGCCACTTTACTCGTAATAATGATAGGCATATACACTGTATTACGTTAGGATCTTGTATAGTGAGTCAGCAGACAGGTAACCAACCATCCGGGTCAACTCGACCTTTCGTCCCGTCTTTCCGGAGCAGGTAAATCGAGTACTGGCCTGCGTGGCAAGGGTTAAAGCGGGCGCGTTTACCTGTGTCGGGTGGCAGGTAACATTGTGTGACCCCATGTAGCATACGCCTAGTAACTTTGAGATAGGTTTCCACAAAGAACTTTAACTTCCTTTTCAACAGAGATGTAGTCCTCAAAAGTCAAGGTCGAAACCAAGGTTAATGCGCCTTGAAGAAAAAAAATCTTTTAGCTTAGTCCTGACAAAAGGTCTAGCTTTACATCACTATTTTCGAACGTTTAAAGTGAGGTCTTCTCCGCTGGCGGTTTGGCTTGGTTAATAACGTCGTTGGTCGTATCAACAAAGTTAATTAACGCGGAGTCCGGTTAGTGCTTGGATGGATTAAAGAATTTTACGTTTTTGACGCGCTACAGGCCTCTATGACACAAGTTGTCGTGTATCCGTTCGTCTGTTCGTCACGAATGTATTGCGGCTAAACGGTGCGAGATATGGCTTAGGTTGCTATTGATCACTAACAAGAAGTGGCATACGCCCTTTCAGATAAAATGAAAATCACCGACCTTGGAGGACCCTGAAAAACTGTATAGACTGTAGCGCGTTTTCCTAGCGACAGCTGGTTTTTTGTTACTTCTGCGCTGACGCGCAACATCGTTCATTCACCTGTTTCGAGCTGTTGGAGTTGATGGGAGTTGAACGACGTCCGACTGCGATGTGCCCGATGTCGCTGTCTGCAAGTTCCATCGGTGCCGCTGTGATGATGGCGAGTTGGTTGTGACTGCATAGTGCCGGTGTCACTGTGCCGAGATGATCGTGGTGACACAGTGCCGTTGTGATGTGTTGGTTGTGACTGTGACGAGCTGGTGATCGTCTCGTCTGACGTGTCAGACTGCGGCGAATCGTCCGGCGTCGTCGAACCCACTGAAAACAAATAATTTGAGCAAAGTTCATGAGACGCGCGACAGCGTATAGCAATTCCTGTTCGCAAGTTGTCTTGATCTATTTCCATCCACTTCGTTGCAATTCACTGTTGAAGTGTGTGCTGCAGCCTAAAATTGCAGAAAATCACAAAAAAACCTTATTTTACGGGTTCAAGGTCGTTGATCTTGATGGCAATCGAAAGGGCGTATGGGACTTCCTATTAGTGATTAATAGTAACCTAGACCCTATCTCGCACTGTTTCTGAGACACAGTGACTTATTGGCTCAAAATGGTCAATTTTTTTACCCCCATTCTCATTTAGCACCCTCGATTGGGGTGACCCCTTTCAAATTTTGCGAAAAGCTTTATGGATCCTAAAACTCGAGTCTCCGTGGCAGTCCACGGTGAAGATTTAGCTTGCGGTGTGTTGACACAATACCGGAGTGTGACAGACGGACGGAGAGACAAACGGACGCCTCGACGATGGCTAAGACGCACGAAGCATTACATGCTGTCGCGCATAAAAAAACGAACGACCACAGTCAGTTCCCACAGTCCCACTACTGAGCGACATCGACGAAAATATACGATAGGCCCTGTTTGCCACTCGATTTTGACCGAGAATTCTGACCTTTAAAAGTTCTCCTTTCCATGTGGAAAACGGGCCTTGACCAGCACAATGTTACTTGGAGCCACATGAGTGTTCTCGCTGTTAAGTTTATTCCGTTCAACGCACGACTGTGACAGACGGACAGATACGGTAACATCGACGCAATAGCCGGCGTCGCTGACGCTTTCGTCGCCCCTGTCGTTGAATGAAGTTTACAGATTAGAAATCTCTGACCTTCAATAACCGACGTCAGTGCTCAATTTTAAATGCATAAAGGTTACATCATTATTTTACTTTTATTAACTGACAGTACATTAGTATATTTTGCTGCTGCCGACTTTTACAGCTTTTTCAATCCACACCGGCATTTGTGAGCCGGCCGGGATAAATAAAAGTTAACAGTTAAAACTAGCGCTACGTTGTATACTTTGAGTTCGTACAGCGTAAGCAATATTTATTCTTAGCCGACCGTACTTAAGTAACGGTCGAGTTAGTGGCATGGTTGATGTCTGTCCGTCTGTCTGTCTCTTTGTCTGTCACATATGTATTGTAGCTAAGCCTTTGGTCCTAAGAGAAAACTAATTACACGAATAATTAGCCATGTGTCTGAAACTCAGGCAAGCAAAATTTCAGACATCTAGGGCAAGAAGAACATTTTTTATAATTAGGGTTTGAATGGAGGGGGTAGGAAATTCAATGAAAAACTGGCCATATCTCGGAAACGGTGAAAGATGGGGCCAAGGTTACTGTTAATCACTATTTGGAAGTGGCATACGCTTTTTTTAGATAAAAGGAAAATTATCGATTTTGGACGATCTTGAAGGTCACTGACAACCAGTACGGTCGGCTATCCTAGCGACAGCTGGACTTTTTATAGTAAAAAGTATGCACTTGTGAGAGGCGGTGGGACGTAATTGTTACAAAAATACATATCCTATTCAATCCATTACCTGACGAAGACATACCACGACGTCGTTCAGTAACGTACTGTCGGTCGAGCGCCGGCGGTGATGTTAGTGACGTCATCGTGGTGGGCGTGCCGGAAACAGTATTCAACGCACCTGCGTCTGACCAGTAGAGGTCGCTGTTGCTGTCCTTGTACAGTTCATGTTGTTTATTTGTCGCCGAAATGTTCCTCAACACTCGGTTAATTGACGACACCTACGAGCAGTCAGTCGCAAAATGTTAAAAAAACATTGATTAGCAAATTTAAAAAAAAACATAAAACATTTTTGTACTTTTATACAAAAAAAATTTTAAACTTTAGAAAAAAACATTAAACTACAGTATTCATTCAAGTAAAAAGAACCGTCAATACTAATAAAATAAAGTCAATAATACTGCTACAAAACACTCGCTCCGTTCAGAAAATAGACGTTTAACACAATTTGCCCACGAGAAATGCATCATTTTGTACGTTTATGTTTTAGCAACAACAAAACACGACAATTAAAAACAAAAAACATTGAAATAAATAAAAAAATTATAAAAACATGTTTTTTAAAAATTTTTATTAAAAAACATTAAAAAACATTTTTACATTTACGGTCAGTCGGAAAAAACATACATATACAATAAGTCAAAAACATATTGATTGATTTTCAAAATTCGTTTACTGACGGACTTCACAAACGATTTTGCAACAAAATGTTTACCTATTATGTCGCTACACTACCTTGTAAAATATAAATATTCAAAAACCTATAAATGGATTGAATGGTACATTTTTGAAGTATTTAAGTAAAATGTTAAATATGAGTTATAATAAGTGTTTAAAAAGTTTACGTGTAGCTACAGAATAAGTTGTCATTTTTCAAAAAAAAACACTGCACAGTTTGTAGGGCTGCACAATTGTATGCTGTATGCTCATGCAGTTAACTTAACAAGATTGCAGCCATCAACAAGCATTTAAGTGTAGATTAAAAATTAGTGCACAGTAAAATCGTTCAAATTGTTTGTTGAAGAATGTTCAATATGTCTTCCGTTGTTCTTAACACTTATTATAACTCATATTTTAACGTTTAAGTTAAATACCTTAAAAATTTACTATTAGACCTTTAATTCTGTCTATCTGTAGATATTGATGATTTTTGGATCTTTATGTTTTATAAGGTAGTGTAGCGACGTAATAGGTGTGGTGTGCCTGCCGCTGAGTAGCAAATTTCTGACAGAGTCTACTGGTGAAAAATTGTGAAAATCGATCAATATTTAGCGAAGATATAGACAAACTACTGTACAATAGTTAACTTTTTTGGGCCACCCTGTAAAATGAAAGCCGGAGTGCGCGGCTTTTATTTCATGTCATTGGAGTTCAGTTCAGTTCAGTCGCTTTGTACGCATTTTAAGACTCAGTTGAGAGTCTTATTTGATTATTGTTTCGGATTATTGCTAGGATTATTGTTTCGTCATCTTGATCTCAAATCTCCTAATTATTTTTATTCTTGTAGAAACCTTGTATCGTAACTGTTAGTTTTTAATTCAACTGATACTGTTTAGTAAAAAAAGTGCTGTTTAATTTTCAACTCGACGCACTACTTAGCCTCTATGTACATGTATAGATCTAGTTGAGAAAGGTGCCGATAATATCCGACGTTTTATTGACTGCGCATGGTGTTTATTCAGCTCTCGACACTTATTTCCTTCCCCGTACTTGCAGCTATAGTAATCAGCCATGCGTCGATTTATCGTCGATGTTATTCATCGCCAAGAAGTCATCGTTGATCGACTGACATTCGCGGCTCGCTATTGTACGGCCGAGTATCGGCGTTTTAATTGAAAACGTCACCCGGCGGGCCGCCGGACATCAAAGTTTACATTGTGGGCGAGCCGGCGCAGCGTGGCAGGAGGTCGACAGGCCGGGGTGTGCCCAAATATACTGGATAAAAAAGTCTTTTTATCTAGCATATTTGGTGTGCTGGACTACTGGTGCCACATCGCAGTGTAGATCGTGTGACGGCGCACTGGTGCTTCGCTTCTCGATTTGAACACTGCGGTATTTTAAAGGGTATAACTTTTCGTGAAAAACCCATCTCAGCGCTACAGAGCGTCACCTGCCATATGAGATCACGCAGCGTTTCATGCCATCTGACACAGGTGAACGCACCCCGACGCAACCCCAGCCAGATAAACCGGTAATCGATTTACCTACCCCGCAAGGCTGAGTTGATCTTCATCGTCATCATCATCATCGACAACCGTGGGCTCAATGCCCGTTGGTGTCTGACGCCATTCTTACTATCGCTGCCCACCGCTGCCTATCTAGGGCAGCGTGGCTTAACTCCTGCAGGGTTGTCCCACACC
>Ga0209367_1006644_pt1 | contig 15987 bp, 10 predicted proteins | sample WorMetLIZISLAND2_FD_187412 | JGI IMG/M metagenome (GOLD analysis project Ga0209367, IMG submission 187412) | Marine gutless worms symbiont microbial communities from Max Planck institute for Marine Microbiology, Germany - Olavius geniculatus... ... | reverse complement strand
TTTTCCATTATCGGATATTTCTGTGATGGTTGTATAGCATGGAGCCTCAGTGTTATGGATGAGGGGCACTGTAGTAAGTTTGATGATATTATATGATATGGGATATTATGATATGATCCTACAGCATGAGCATTCGGAACTGAAACGGCAGTCACGCAGTGATGCAGACAACGAGCAGCAGAAGAACCGAGTACCAGCTGCGTCATTGGTCGAGCAGGCATGCAGTAGTGGCCACCAGTCACTCCATGCTGCCCTGCCAAATGTTACCAACCCTCGCCATAGCAGCGACAGTGTTATTGGCTGTCCTGCTTCAGTCAGGCAGAAGGTAGATCAGTGGCTGACATCGTCAGTACTCGGCCATAAATCTGCCACCGCCACGTCAAATGATGAAGGTAACTGCTAGAGCTGTCTTTACCGTCTGTATGCATTTACAAGCAGACCTCCCAGGCTCCCAGTTTTATGAGTCTATGACATCACAGTCGCAACTCTTTCTTACGTTTGGCTGTTAAGTGTAAGTTCAACAAAAGAAATTTCACACAGCCGAGCAAGTTTTAGCTTTTTCACACTACCTGCTGGTTGCTTTTGTTGGAGTCAGTATCTCTATCATTTCTATGCAGAACTCTACAAGCAGAGCTTCCAGCATCATGCATTCAAGACATCATAGTCACAACTCTTTCTTCCGTCCAGCTGTCTTGTAGAAGCTCAACAAAAGAAATTTTGTAGTTCACATTGTTTTAGCTGTATATAAGCTTGTGTTGTCTTACTTTCATTTATTGTCATTGAATGTATGATATCTAAGGTTTCTAATTCTGTTGTTTGTTGTATACTAGTGATGATTCGATATCACGATTTCAATTTCGATATGATATCGATACGATATTTTGAAAATATCGCGATACGATATCGATATTTTAATGTATGTAAATCTTATACAAGCACAAGAACAAGACATGAACGTTCAGCAAGGCAGTTTGCTTTACATCAATACCAAAATGTGCCAGTGAACTTGAAAATTAACTATTGACTCTCGTAAGTGTCATTGAATTACGACACTGTAGTTTGTTTGCTTTGGTTAGTTTGTCGTTTTCTCTGTTTATTCTCATTATTTTGGTAATGCAGTAATAAAAATATAAACTTCTTGCATAAAATATCGCGATATATCGAAAAATTCTATATTTTTTTAGACAATACGACACGATACGATGTATGGATATCGAAAATGATATATCGATATTTTCGATATATCGAATCATCACTATTGTATACATGTGCGGCTATCATATGTGTCATTTAACTACTAAGTCTGCTGCTGTGGCTGTTTCGGCTACTGCTCAGCTTTCAGTGTATGTTTCACCCTCATACTATTGCAAAGTTACTTCAGGTTAGGCCACATGGTGTGTTTCTTATTATATTATTTTTTTGGCCATTGGATCGTAACATAGCATAGCGTAGCATCTCAAGGGTCCGACTCAGGTTGCCTGACAATGCAGGACTGGAAAATGATGGCCAAAAGTGCAATACTGGAAAATGGCGGACGAAAGTGCAGGGCTGGAAAATGCAGGACCGTCCAGCTCCAGTTCTTTGCAACAGTTTTACTCAGCAGGCAGAAATTAAACTCGTCGTTATATTTTGTGTGTGTGTCAGTCGATGAATTGATGAGAGACACATTGGCGGATACATCCAGACACAGGAGTGCCAATGGCGCAAAGTGTCGAGGTTTGCTGTCTACTGTATCTGCGATGTCCATTATTTAGAAAATTACTATTGTTTGTGTGTATCTGCATGGTGCATAGATATATACAGTGGCTTCTATCCTTTTACCTGGTGGGTGCAGCTTGCACCCAGTGAAAAATAGGGGGGGGAGTTTTGTTAAGGTTGTGCATCATAACTTCTCTCCTATTTTCCATTTTTTTTCAATCTATACCCTTAACAAAACTTCCCCTATTTTTTATTTCCCATATTCTTTAATCTACACTTTTAACATGACTTCCCTCCTTTTCACTGGCCAATCTACACTTTTAACTAAACTTCTCCTTCCCTGTTTTTTACTTCCCCCTATTTTTTAATTTACACCTTTACAAAAGTTTCTCCCTAGAGGGGAAAGAAGCCCAAAATGGAGGGGAAAGCTGAGTCAAAAATTGGGGGAACTTAAGCCAAAAACTGAGTTGAAGTTGCGCCCAATTTCTCATCCATATTTGGGGGGATAGAAGCCACTGGATGGATGATAGTGACCAGGTGGTGCATATGGAAGTTGAACAGTGAACTTACATACTTTGTGCAGATCAAGCAGTCAAACAGTTTAGGGAATGATTTGCCCAAAGACGTTGAATATTTATTGCTAGACCAGCAGCTTTGCCTTCCACAGTGGCACTGCCAGGCAACGCCCACAATACTGTCATCACGTGGCCAGCCAAATATATATGAGTTTGTAGAAATTTTTGATTGTCATATATTCGGCTTATACGTTAAATTTCGTTCAACATCATACAAGTTTTATATTATTTCAGTTTATTATACAGTTACTCGAACGATGTTTACGTGGTCACGTGATTACAGTGGACAGACGACAGCCTGAAATGAATATGCAAATCCGTGCAACAGCCTAAGTCACGTGACGACAGTATCTTCTGGTTCGGCTGCGATTGTGCCGCAGCCAGATAAGCGCTAGCTCGCAGGCTGCCGGTCCAGGCTATTAATAGATTTGCCTTGATCTTTGCAGTGAAGGGTGGTCATGTTTAACTTTGTATCAACTTGACCGTACCTCACTACAGTGGTTATGGCTAATTATTTCCCAAACTGCTTAGGTCTGGTTTTTCCATTGCCAGTCAAATCAAATGATCTACAATTTACTGATCTCCAATAACTTGATGTTCAGAATTGATCGTCGATCAATGTGTTTCGTTTTTCCATACATTTTTGATCTTTAATTACGTGATCGACGATTAGCTGATCATCCATCAACTAAGCCTATTTTGTGCCAACTTTATTGGCTGACAGTGACCTCTAAATTACCCAGCATGCATTGCACTTGGACGCCCTAGCCAGTAAACGTCGTCATAGCAATGAGTCAATTGCTATCAAAGACGTTCTATTATTTATTGATGTGAGATTTGATGGATGATCAGTCGCTAATTGGTGATGGAAAACCAGTTATTGAGATGATCTCTGATCAAGTCTGAAAGTTGATAAGAGATCATTTTGATTGGCCATCAAACGTGCATGGAAAAACGGGGCCTTGATTGCTCGATATAAACATAAGCCATTATCATATTAATATATTATGTTTCACTTTTTATGCACCACCTTTATTTACAATGTGAGCATTTCATGCACTTTTTAATGTGTCACCCTGTCTACTCAGTGAGCATTATTATGCTGCTGTGACAACCTTATGATTGAATCATATTATACTATAGTGATTTCTGTTGTACTTGTGTTCTGAAAATAGGTAAGATGATCAGTGTTTATAAAACACCCCAGAGGTTTTTAGAAAGCCCAACCTTGTTCGTTTTATTGAGTTTTGGGGTTTTTTTTGGTTTACGCCTGGATTTTTTTAGATGACTTACTTGATTTTTTATAGGTTTTAAGTTAATTAGCAAAGCTTTTAAAACTTACTTGTGTTAAAATATCTCATCAGTAGTGGAAAAGGAACTATAATTGGATTAGGTTCAAGTGGTTTTTTAGATGTGTGGTTTTATCGGTATGTGCTTGCGTGTTGAATCTTGCCTGTTGTTGTTGTTGTTGTTGTCTTTTGTTGTTGTTCCTTATCACTATCGTGGTTGTCACTAATGTTGGCAGATCTAATGATCAGAAGTAGTGATGTGGCTGTAGTGAAGATATTCTGTTCATTCAGGGTGTAATCGGCCGGAGAGTCTGAATGGTAACATGCTGGACAGTCGGTCGTTTCTGAGAGCACTACAGTCCAGACATCACACTTGCATAGACCACCGTGTGCTGGCTCAGGTCCACCGCCTTGTGAAGCCCAGTCTCTTAGCCTCCATCAGTGCACCGCTGAAGCCTCAGCTCTAGCTGCTGGACCGTGAACTCTAAGTCTAGATACTCTGATACTCTGATGGTGTCAATGGCTTCTATCCCTATACCTGGTGGGCACAGCTTGCACCCAGTGAAAAATAGGGGAGGGGTTTATTAAAGGTCCATGGACACCAAAATTAACTTACCATTTTCCGAAAAGAGCATAATTTTCTGAGAATTTTGACAGTAATATCAGCACCCAGCGTTTTGTCAACACGAAGAAACTTACATTTGAAATCGACGATCTACGAAAATGACGCAGAAAACGAGATGCCATGTTGACAGGCTGATGACGTCACCGCGTGTACCCGTAGTCAACGTAAAATACGCACAGAAACATAAGCATTATGAAATCACATTGTCTACCTATGTACTGCTGCAGTTGTCATGCAACACAGTATTTTTGCCATTAAAAATATTAATTGGTAAACACTGACTGGGTACATGCGGTGACGTCACTTCTGGCCACTTCCAAGATTAGGATTTTCAGCATAACGTAACATAACGCCATTTTCGTTATATTCAGGCATTAATTTCATACATTGATAAAGCTTAAATCATCATATTTTATAGGCAAGGTAAAATGTTTAATTGAGGTCTACATAAACTTTACAAGTAACAAGTCAGTTTGACCATGGCCATGAACCTTTAAGGGTGTAGATCAAAACTTTCCCCCTATTTTTCACTGACTGGGCAATCTACAAATCTAGAATTGAAATTGGGCGCAACTTCTTCCACTTTTATTTTGATTCCAGATTTGTGGGGATAGAAGCCACTGGATGGTGTAGACAGCTATCACTGTTTTGTGACCATCCAGGCTGGCTGCAGTCCAGGTCTTGTTCTGTCTGTTTGTTCTGTCTCGGCTCCAAACTCAAAAACAAAAAAGTGCAGAGCAGCCAAAATTTAGGGTTCCCACGTCTCCCGAAAAGTCCTGGATTTTTTTTCTTGAAAGTTGCAGGACCTGAAAAGTCCATGGTGGTCCTGGAAAGTTTTGGAAAAGTCCTGGATTTTTTTGTCAGTAAAAGAGTGGGAACCCTAAAAATTGTTGTGAACATTTTGAGAACAGTGGTAACTACTAACCGGTGTGCCAGTTTTTGGTTCAGAGGGTGTTTGGATTGTGCAGTGTAGACTATAGCTAGACAGATAGCCACGCAATGTATCAGCATTGGGCTGACGTATATCTTTAGTTAAGAACAGTTTAGTTGGCGTATGTCCACATGACTGACTTACACTGTGAACTTGCATTGACTGATTGACATTTTTAACATGTCATCTGAGAAGAATTTGCTTATTGCTTCTTAACAGCCAACATTTATATGTCGATGCTGCTGTTGAATGTTACTGTAAATTAATTTCCGCTGCTGCAGTTTTGCCATGAATATGAATCTGCAGCATTCCATTAGTAACACAGTAGTCTTTAGTACATTATGCCGCCGTTGTAATAGGCTGCAGTTGATATGTTTTGCCCCGTAACTGCTCTTAACTAAAAAACCAAAAGTCACAGAAAAACCATCAGTAAAAGTCTACAAACAAGAATCCCAGCTGTTGCTAGGTTGGGGCCGACGGTCGGTCCCAAAAATAATGCAGAGAAATGTTCATTTGACATAATGGACTAGACACTGTATTACAGAGGGATGCTGCAAAACTACGGCAGTAGAAAATAATTAATGGCTGTGGATATGTTTAATTGGTATAAGGCAGCTTGTAAATGATGACAGTCAATGCAGTGTAAGGTTGTTTGATATATCTGTCTCTTTTGGTTTTTATGTGACGAACTCTACATGTTGCTGCATTTTGGATGCCACCTGCCCATCTCTCTGTCTGTCTGTCTGTCTGTCCTTCACATCTCCTATCTTCAGAACAAAAATGTATTTAAATTCCAAATGTTCCTTAGGATGTCATTGGCTGGGATGCCAATAATTTTCAGTTTTTTTAGGTCAGACAGAAAGGCCACTGAATGTCAAAAGAAAGAAACACAGAAAATGGTGCATTTCTTGCGCAGATATTCACTTTTTGTTCACACGTGTCAGGCAACTCTAGTGCCTTCTGCACACTATGGTCGTACCACCCGCTAACCACTACTGGGTCTAGTTCACTGTCTGCACCTGCAGCTCCTGTCCTCCAATAGACAGCATTATAGGAATGATGACTGTCTGGAGGATAACAGGGAAGATTATTAGAACTACCATTATGTTAATCATATATGCACGCATATAATGGAGTTCTTACAATTTTAGGTTCTTCTGTTCTGTGTTTCTGTAGAGGTCAAACTTACTGTTTCGTTATTATGTGTTTGTGTGCATTCTGCCTGAAAAGGCCATCCCCGAAATGACCTATACTGTGTCGGGTGGGACGTTAAACCCTACTCACTCACTCACTTACTGGGCGACTTCACTTTTTGACAGACTTTCGCTGAGCCTAAACTTCGGTCTAAGTACCTACTTAAGTCAAAAAGTGAAGTGATTTCGCTGAGCGAAAACATGTCGACTAACACGGATAGTTTAGTAAATTAAAAAAGTCTGGTACCAAAAATAAATGCCGTAATGGCTACACAATGACGTAAGACGTTACGTAATTATGTCATCTGCGTGCGCGGCGCAATTAAATAAGCAAGTCCAAGTGGTTTTCTGCCATTTTTAATCGTTTAGTTGAACTTTGGTCTAAGTACAGACTTTAGCGTTCAGCTTTAGCTTTGGCTCAGCGAAAAAAATCAGCAAGTCAAAAAGTGAAGTCGCCCGCTGTCTGCACCTGCCACCCTTGGGAATTGGGTGAATGGCCGCACAGGCTGTGCTGACATCTTGCTTGGTTAATGTTTAATTAACTTAGTTTTCGAACTTTCCGGTGTCCTTCCTTTTGTTTCTGCTTGCTTAATTTTTTTGTCATTAAAAGTTGTAGCCGTGTTGTTGATTGTCTAGAAATCTGTTGAGTGAGATGTTTTGCTCATTGGCTTAGAATTGAAAGTCGAAACAGTTATTGAAAGTCGGTGTGATTGATGAAGTTCGTGCTGGGCGAGAAACTGAGAGTTGATCATACTCGTCAAATTAACGTTCGGTTTCGTAAAGCATCATCTTGTCTTTCATTCAACGTTAAAGTAACCCAAGTTTGGTCTGGACTCTCGACCAAAGTTTTGGCTTGCAGTCTTTGTGAAGTTTCAGTGTTCTAGCCAAATATTTAGTTTCGTTAGCAATAACACCCTCACTTAAAACTGAAACAGCTTAATAATTTATTTGTTATAATTCACAGATAATCAGCTTATATGGTAGTGCGGTACCGTAATTATTCGGTACCGTATGTATGAAGTCGGGCAAGTGCGAATATTACACATTACGCAGATACTGTTAGATTTCTACGTTCGTTTATGTTGATTTTTAGTATTTTATTAAAAAGCTGTAGCCTGCTGCGTATACAATCGTTTGTCAGTCATGTCGGGACCAGTCGAAGCATCCAGTGTACCTTGTGGTGATTTGCCATACAGACGTACTCTAAAAATGACCGTCTGTGCACTGGTGCACGACGCCGGCTTCACTACCGCCGACGACAGCGCTCTCGAAACACTCACAGAAATGCTGCAGAGCCGTGAGTTTCACTGCTACACTCTGTAGACAGCACAAGGAAGCTTAAATAGGTCTTTGAATAGACTTGTAAGTTGAAACGGTAACTAATGAAACTATGGAACTCGCTACCTGACGATGTTGTATTGGCATGCATTGTTAGTAGTTTCAGGAGACGTTTAGATTTGTTTGTATTGTGATTATAAGTCCGTCATCTAGTATCTGAAGTCACTGTATAAACAGAATAAGTTGAGTTTTATGTTGATACTTGTGTTACAGTTATTTACTCTGGACAGAAATAGAGGCCTTTGGCCTTTTTCCGGCTGTCCGTTGATGATGATGATAATAATGGGTTATATATTAAATTCGTCAAAATACAACCTTTTATTTACGTTGTTTGTTGACGTTTTGGCAGCAGCTGCTGCTTATTTCGAAACGACTGTCCATCAGTTGTCACTGTGGCAGACAGTAAGTAATCATAGATGTGTGGAAGTTGTAGGACCCCTCGTCTCAGTTCATCGACTTGTCTTGTTCTTTCTTTATGTGTATCGCTTCCCTGATCCACCAATTCATTCTGTTGCTTTCTCTGTCAATTAGTCTCAATCTATATGACATGGTTGAGAGAGATGGCATGGTCAGTGACTGCAGACTTATTTATGTTTTGTTTGTTGCTGCATATTTACTAGTGCTTTCTGTCAAGGCCCTTTACATCTTGTGTAACTTCCTGTTGGTGTTCCGTAACTATACCACAAAAGCTTTGACTATTTATTCAATATAGGTTTTGTTGCAGATGTATCAATCCTATCGATAAAAATGTTTTTTTTTCTAGTGTAACCTGGCAAAATATGTTGGCTCAAACCTTGGCTTGTACTCATGATTATTGTGCTTACACTGTTTAACTTTTTCTGTCTTTAATGGCTGCCTTGTTTTTGTTATTATGGGGCCATCCTTCCTAGAAGGAGGTCCCATCATGTGTTGATTCTGTCCGTCCGTCTGTCTGTGTGTCTGTCTCTGTCTGTCCGTCTGTCCATCTGTCTGTCTGTCCTGTGCCTCCACCTAGAGGGAAAACGAAAAGGCCTACGAATACCAAACTTGGTAGGAAGGGTCCCTGAGACACGAGCACCCTGTGGACCAATTTCAAAGTCAAAGGGTCAACGGTCAAGGTCACGGCAGCTATCATTCATAGATCTCATCTGTACGGCTTTTGGCTAGTTTCACAGAAGGCCCAGTAAAACATAATTATTCACCAGATGGCGCCAGACGCGCAGTCCTAAGCTTATAGTGTCTTACTTGTGCTCACCAGACGGCGCCACTCTCTCGCTCTGGCAACGCCATATCGGCTGGATGTGGCAGATTTTCCCTACCCCCTCTAATTGTGCAGTTTGCAAAAAATCCTCAACCATCTTACAAAGCCAGTAATGTCACATTGTTGCGACTAAGTATCGCATTCGCCTGACTACTGACTGAACTAGACCTCGGTTTCGTGCCCTCTACCGCAGGAACAAACAGACCTAGAAAGCGCCAAAACAGCACGCACGTACTCAACTGCAAGGACAGCCCCATAGCGGGCGGCCCCTCAACGGCCGCACCCTCTTGTTTTACACTGCACAACAGCAATCATTGTGCTCTTTGTTTTTTCCCTGAAATAAATAGGCGTGATGTCGGGCATATTCTGAAGTTGTCATCACTATGGCTCTACTGACATAGTCTTCTTATTGGCCATGATGATCCATGACTGTTTCTATCAGATCTCACCATTTTTTTTATTAACCGTGAACTTAGTAATGCATTTGTGGTCTTTTATCATGTAATGGGGGCACTAGAAAATTTTTAGTATGATATGATACGATATGCTGCTTCTGCTGCAGTGATATGATATGATGCAGTGATATTATTTTAAACCATTGGTCTATGTGATCTGCCAGGTTTACTAAAGCATTGTTACAACAATATGATAACTGATAAGTGAGGGGTACTGTAACTGAAACGTGCAGATATTGATTATTTCTTGTGTTCAATGTGTCGCAGTGATGACTGAGTTAGCACGAAGCACAAAGGCATTTGCGGAGTTGGGTGGTCGAACACATCCACTTGTTGCTGACGTTGTGGTTGCGTTAGTTGAAATGGGTTAGTATTATTCCTGTTTTTTACCTTTATACTTGATCCTGTTATTGTGTTGCTATTAGTTCATTCTAATTTTCTGATATAAGAGCATTATCCAATCCATTGTCATCAACTATAGCACATAAATTGATAGTCATTCTGTTGTTTTTGTCTGTGTTTAAGGGTTGAATGTAGACAGCATCGCAGCATATGGTCGACGAATCAGCAAGATATGTATTATCCCACGTAAGTTATATTAATATAAGCTGCATTATCTGTCTGTGCAACTGTTTGTCTGTTTTGTGCAAGTTCTTAATGTGACAAGTAAACAGCATAGAAAAACCAAAAAGGTGAACATTTGCAAAAGTTGATGTAATGTAGTGATCCCAAAAGTTTCACCTTGGAGACTTAATCTGGATTCAATGCTAAAAAAGGAGGCTGGTTAAACCAAAAAATAAAAATAAAATGTTTGAGATGATTATTACTAATAGTTGTTTGTTGCTACCAGTATTACTTGTACGCCCTTGTAAAATAGCAGTGTGTACTTCTGCAGCAAGATAAAATGTGTAAGCCTTGAACATTGACTGTCTTACTGCATACACAAACATGTAGTTTATATTATGATTTTTGCCCCAGCAAGTACAGATCCAAGAGCTAAAAACAATCTAATTAAGCGCAAAAAAGTGGCTGGAGTTGAGGATCTTGGTTAGGGTCTTTGGTGGCACGGCATTACTGTTATTGTTGTTGTTGTTATTAATGTGTTGATGTTGCAGCGCAGAAGTCAGCTGCAGCAACAGATCCTCGGAAACTGCAGGTGGGAAGAAAAAGGTCGCATCCATCGCATATACCGGACTACATGCCGGCATTTCCTGATCCACACACTTACATCAGATCTGTTGTATGTATCCACCAGAATACATTTAATTCTGATATTTTTTACTGTTAATACATTATGCAGCAGGGTTGAGGTATCTGGTCTCAAATGCCATCCATTTCCACTTCAGGGTGGAATACATTCGTCGTGTGTATAACTGCTGCACAGTGTCTTATCAGCCCAGCATGCTGCATCTTTGTGTGCTACAACTAATGCGTACTGTGGTCATCATTTACTAAAGGACCTTCTGCTCTAATTTGTATGACAGTACACTTAGTTGTGGCTTCAATAAAAGTAATATTCTGTGCCCAGTTATTTCTGTTTTCTTGTACTAACATAGCCCAGAAGTGACTTTTAGTCCAGTACTGATTGTTGCCACACTACTTTGTAAAATTTGAGTGTTAATTCATATACTGCAGAGGGATAGAAGGCTGAGTTGCCCGGAGTCAGTTGGTTGGTTGGTTAGGTAGTTAATTAGCAAATTTAAAGGCGTCCATTCCAAATCATAAACACCGCAGATATTGCCTAAACAGGTGGGTATTGAGTTGGTTAGTGAAGACAGTAAATAACAGTGATTGGTTGTGAATTAATGCCAGTAGACTGTTCCACACTTTTTGGTTGCATACCAGTCTAGTCTACCTGTCCAAAAGCAGGCCACTTATCCAACTAGTAACCAGGTCCAGTGTTGAACAACTTTGTTGCCTGAAACCAGTGCAATAGCCATTGCAGACTGGTTGCCCCTCGGAGCACATAATTTTAATAGCAGGGTTCCTACAGGTCAGGGAAAATTGGAAAAAGTTGGAATTTGTGTGGTCAGGGAAAGGTCAGTTAAAAATATTATTTTTGAAAAGTCAGGCGAAATGATCTTGGATCATACAGATGGCAGATATCTGTGATTTTTGTGTCTCCATATATTAAAAAGCAGGCAAATTTGTGGCTTCTATTGAACTTACAAAAGCTAGAAGTGGTTCAGCTGCAGAGGGGCTTTGCCCCTCTGACCCCTCAACTGTCGTTTCCATATTGCTCCATTAATACTGTTTTATTAGCCTAGCTTGTGATATAGTGTACATTTCTGACATTTGTGTGATAGGGTTATTATTTCGATAAAGGCAGGGAAATTCCCATTTCGTGACTGGAAAAGTCAGGGAATTTTACTACAGAAGACCTGTAGGAACCCTGTAATAAGCAGAACGTTGTGACTGCTGTGCCATGTGCAGACGTACCGGCCGCCTGTGTCAGAGTACAAGGTTGTACGCCAGAAAGCATCGGCAGAGCATCGTGACATAGAACGAGCACTAACACGATTCATTGCCAAGACTGGCGATACGGAGAACCTCTTTCCAGATGATCCGTATGCCTTTCCATGTACGCTTTCACTGGCTGGAGTTTGTTTAATTTATTCGATCGTCATTTATTTATACCTGTGCCAGAAATTTGCAACTTTCTGCCCTGCCTACACTACCCATGATACTGCTGAGAGAGGGATGTCTACTACAGGATTTTAAGTTGTTAACTATTTTAATTTTTATTATTTATTATTGAAATAGTTAAAAAGTAGTTAGGCTCTGTCTATTTCAGGAGAAATATGGTTCAAAATTAGTGATTTCGATCAGTGTTAAAATCAATTGATAGAATGCCGAAGTGACATAATTATAAATGAATTATACTTGGATATTTAGTTATTTACCGTAACAGTTTGAGTCATTAAATTTTGTTTGTTTATTCAGTGATCGCGAACAAACTGAAGCCGCTGCCATATCTCGAGGCGTTGTTACAGAAAGACGAAGATGCAGAATCGGAAGAACTTGAAGATGAAAAGCGACTAAAGCAGCAGCAGCAGTCGGAGTCACAGAAATCAGATCTGCTGCAGACCGGTTTAACATCACCATCATCCTCATCAGTAGCGGCAGTCATTCAGCAGCCGAAGCCTGGCGACCTGTCTGCCTCCTATGATACATTTGACTCTGAGAATATGATCGACAATCCGTACCTGCGACCGATCGTGATGCCAAAGCTTAAAGTCACATCTAAAAAGTCTCGGTAGTAGGGCTACTTGTGGCGACTTCGGGACAAACTGTATCACACCCAAGCCACCACTTTTTACGTTTCTAAATATGCATTTGCCTGATATTTCGTAATTGCAGTTGACAACAGTGTGCAGTTTAGTGTCGTTTATAAATGATGTCACATGATTTTTGAGGAAAAATTAACCCCTCATCCCTCTTCTTCACATTTTGTCACAATGCTTTGGAGCCCCCATCAATTGCTGTTACAAACTTCTATTCCCGGACCCCCTTTGGCAGCTTTTTAATGTAGCTTACAGAGATGAGCTTTTGGATTCAGTTTATCTGAATTATGATATCAAATTATGATATCCGCTATCAAAATTGTGTACTGTCAACTCGCGTGTAAAAAGTGTGAAACTAAACGCAGTATTTGTAAATGTTTTTAGGCTTGATCATCTTGCTACGTACAGCAATAATGCATTGCATTCTTACAGTCAGCATTACAGCATTTATTTGCAAAAGCAAGGTCAAGTCAAGTAGCCTTAAGTTAATGACACACAGACACCTGTTTCTGGCAGCGGTTTTTGGCACCGGAAACAGGTGCCAGTCGTCTGTTGCCAGAAACTATGACAAACTTTGCCAGCAAATGATACCGGCAGAAAACAAACAGCCAACTTGTCAATTACGCAAGATTCTATCATGATAGGTCTTTAATGACGCACTATACAGAAAGTTATTTTTTTCGTGCTGTTCTGTTAGTTGAAAAATGCTTTTATCACTGCACTTCATCTTTCATCTTTGTTTACAAACAAACGAGCAGTGCCATCGTCTGCTCGGACTGACCAATTACAGTTCAGCTTTCCAGCCGGTTTACGGCGCGAAATTGAACATGTTCAATCCAGCGCCGGTTTCAGATCTGGGACCAGAAAAATCTGGCACGCTGACCAGTTGACTGGTACCAGAAACAGGCGCCTGAAACCGGCCAGTGTGTCATCACTATTAGGGCCTGATAAACCTGCCACAATCTGCATAGATTGTACATTATAATAGATATGGGTTAGGAAGGGTAGTAAGAGGAAGGTAAAGGTTAAAGGTCAGAATATAGCTCTTAAGCAGCGAACCCCTCTCAGAGCTACGGAGCGTCACTTGTCATATGGTATCACAGTGTTACCTGCCACCCGACAGAGGTGAACGTACCCTCCTTAACCCCAGCCAGATAGGCCGGTACTCGATTTACCTACCCTGGATGGATGGGAGGCTGAGTTGTCCTAGGCGGCTGGTTACGTACCGAAGGGAAGGTAATGACAGGCATGGGAGAGAGGGAGGGGTGATGGGAAGGGGAAAAGGGTGACGGGAAACGGGACGTAGGACGAATACCGTAAAACTGCTAATACAAGTCAGGTCTCGTATAGTAGCCGGGTCTCAAATAAAAGCCGGGTCTCCAATATCAGCTGGACATTCAAGTCGTTTTTGTTGTAAGTGTACTAGCAGTTGTGGTAGTAGTAGTGATTAATTGTATGTGCAGTAGTCTTATACACTCGCTGTAAGTTGTATTGTAATCATACTATCCATAGAAAAAGTGGTTTACCCTGGTACGACAGGTAGACAAAGTTGTAGTAGAAGCAGGGTCTCAAATAAAAGTCGGGTCTGCAGTACAAGCCGGGGGTCTAAGTCAAATGTTCTAATAGAGGCCGGGGGCTTACGGTATGCGATAATGATGATGGAAGACGAGGGGAAATGTGGCAAATGAGGGGATCACCATGGAAGTATATAGCTCCGTGGGGATCACAAGATTGCAATTATTAAACTTGTAGCATTTTGTTAATTTTGTGTTCAGTTTCATGTACACTTGTGGTAGGGTGTGTGCTCCCCTGTTACAAAACATGTGCAATAACTTGTTTAGGCCTAAAAAAGAAATTTGCGTGCTTCACGTTGCTGTCCATTCCTAGAAAAAAACTGCATCTCTAAAGTATTTTATTGGACCTTCAAAAATATCAGCGCCGTTTTTTGGTATGTTTTCAAAATTTTACAGAAAAAAAAAACTGTTTGCATTTAGCCTGAAATGTTGCAGTATCTTTGCTTAAGTTATTAAGTTCTCGTAATTACTATTTAGTGTGTCAGTTTGTTTTTTCATGAGTTATTGGGTAATAATATATGAACAAAATAAATTACTGTTTACCAGAACGTAGTGCGACGTCATCGACAGTAAATTATGGCACTGAATGGCCTATTTTGTGTTGATGTGCCGTTAAGAAACTACTCACTCATCGACAGTAATGTGGTAACAAGTTTTTGAAAATTAAATAGCATTTTAGCTTGAACATTTTTAATGCTGATCAGTAGGTAATCATGTTAAAAAGTTTATAACTTCATTGTTTTTCAACAGAATCAAATTTTACTTGGCAGTTGGGAAGGTTTTAGTAAATGAAGCTGTAAAGTTTCAAATTAAAATTACAAACGTTTGCTGGGAAAACAGCGAAAAACTTTAGGGGGCTACTTTTTAGCCACACCCTGTAGACGAGCCAATAGCGATAAAATAACCACTGTGCAGGCTTCCTTGAACGTAGCGGGTTGGGACTTGGACTGCTATAATCTACGTTTAATGCTCAAAACTTTATATAAAGATTGACTTGGTCTATCTGCAGCTATTTCGTCGCAATTCAGTCTTGAAATGTGCACTGCAGCCAGAAATTGCAAAAAAAATCACTAACAACCCCTATTTTTTGGTTCATCGGTGTTGACAATTCTAGAAAGCCCGTTACAGAGCTTTTATGATAAGCAGCATGTAGGTACATATCTGCAACCGTCTACACAACAGAAGACAAGCCAATAGGGGCAAAATAACGTCTTTTTAAGGGGGGTGCACCACTTTGACTCCCTCGTTCAAGGGGAACCTCTTTACCCAGAGGCACGAAATTTTGTCACAAAAGAACTAATGTAGAGTCCTTGTGGCAGCTTGCAGTAAAGATTTCGTAGTCCTATCTTGCATTGTTTTGACAGGGCTTAACGGTGTGACAGATGAACGGTCGGACACCTCGACGATGGCTAAGATGCGCGAAGTATTACGTGCTATTGCGCGTAAAAATCCAGCTGGCGCCCATGCTGCATTCACTGCATTGCATATCATTGCTTTTAATTGACATCGACTACGAGTTACTATGTGCCTATGAATATGATATAGGCATACATTCAGATGCGATCAATATATGGCAGTGATTGTAGTGAATTATTACATTCTTACGGCTTTCAGTGTCTTTTCTACTACTCTTAAATCTAGAAAGCTGTACCAACCCAGCGTTCGTAACATAAGCTGCACATTTTCGTGAAGTCCTTCAGACTGTGCCAGAATGCACCATTTTCCAAGAAAAAATTTTCAAAAAATTCTGGGGAGGTGCACATCCCCCTCACCACTCCCCAGACC
>Ga0209367_1006643_pt1 | contig 15988 bp, 14 predicted proteins | sample WorMetLIZISLAND2_FD_187412 | JGI IMG/M metagenome (GOLD analysis project Ga0209367, IMG submission 187412) | Marine gutless worms symbiont microbial communities from Max Planck institute for Marine Microbiology, Germany - Olavius geniculatus... ... | reverse complement strand
CACGAATGCCTGATGAAACAGATGCAAAACAGATCTTAACAGCTTCCCCCGCAGGAAACTGGACGAGACCACTGGGACGTCCTCGTATTACATGGATGAAAACCATTCAGCAGGATCTGAAATCCAATGACCTCAATATGGACGACGCAGTTGACCTGGCTCAGAACCGTCCACTCTGGAGATTGATGTCTACGTTCGGCGCTACGCATTTTTAGTGGTGCTTGCTAGAAATGATGATGATGATGATGGTAAGTTCTTGAAAGTTAAGCAGGGTTCTTAAAAGTTTTGGAGTTCGATGGAAGAGGCTCTTAAATGTCCTTGAATTTTAGTTTTTTTTTTAAATCATCGTGATCATGATGTAGAATTTGCTTTATTTTGTGTTGAAATTATTTTGATTAGCTAGTCACAAAGAACACAAGCACTACAGAAATACAAATTCTGGCACTCGTTATCTTTTGTAAACTTAAGCAAAATCAGAAAAAGTAAAAATGTGTCCAACTCTATTTAATTATGTGCAGTTGAATAAATAGTCTGATTATTAACGCTTAATATGTGCCAACTCCAAAACTAACGGTGTTTAATCGGTACAAAAGAAAAAGTTCTGATGTACCCCCGTGTCATTACTGATATAGAGTCATTACAAAGTTCTAAATTTTATTCACGTTTTTATAGGTTACAAAATTAATCAAACAGTTTTTCTAAAGATTAATCAGTGATAATAATATTATCTTACCTTTTATTCGGGACAGGTAGACTATTACATCTGCTCAGTGATGAGGCTATATCAGTTTGGCCCAGTGTACATTCCCAGATTTAAGTTACTTTAACTGAAATCTAGAGCAAGCGGCTGTGATGCTGTAGACAGCTGTGAAGTCGAAAGTGGCGCTTATGTTAAAAATAACCAAGACATCAGCACTAAGAATGTGTAGTATGTTTGCTGTATCAAAAGTCAGTTTGCTTTTATTAGTTGAGTTTTTTGGCTTTAACATCTTTTTGGTTCTTGGAGTGCTTGGCACCATTTCTTCATTGCGGTGGCAGACCACTTTGGTTTATTTATCAGTTAATTAATCATTAATCTTGGCAGTGGTTGATGTTCTTGTGACAGGAAATGAAAGAGGCAGCCGGTGAGGACGAGCGTGAGTTGGCGGAGGAGATGTCAAAAGCTTTCATGAGCGAAGATCTGCCGGACGAGGTGTTTGGTGCGCCCAAGGCCGGTGCTGGGATGTGGGCGTCCATGATCCGCATCATCAGTCCTGTCAAGGGAAACACCGTCGTCAAGATTCCGTTTGAGCAGAACGAGGCTGCACACAGGTCTGCTCAATGTGTAATTGTTGTTAATAATAATAATAATAATAATATAGTGCAGTGTTCCAGTATTGTACAGTTTAAACCATCTGTTTCATTATTGTGTGTATATGCATTGCATGAAAAGGCCATCCCGGATAAGATCCATACTGCGTCAGGCGGGTTGTTAAACTTTACTTGCTCACTCACTTTTGTGACACGGACTCGAATTAAGATGACTCGACCATGTCACTGGTCAGTAGTCATTGTCTGTGGTGTGAATGGTACAGCATAGCGCTGGTGAAGTTTGCTGGGCGTGACGACCAGTACGTGGTGGTCGGCACGGTGAAGGACCTACAGCTGCGTCCTCGCAGTCTGACCTGCGGCTATCTGCTGCTGTACAAGCTCTCGCACACCGGGGACCAGCTTGAGCTGGTACACCGCACCGAGGTTGACGACCTGCCGGCGGCCATCGCGCCATTCCAGGGACGCCTGCTGGTGGGCGTCGGACGCTACCTGCGCATCTACGACTACGGCAAGAAGAAGCTCCTGCGCAAGTGTGAGAACAAAGTGAGTCATCGATGAACAAACTCGATATAACAGTCATATGGTATGACACGGCGGTAGTTTGTTGAGTCATATAAATGCAGTTACTTTACAGCGGGCTTAGTTAGTTCTTGGATAGCTGACTGCTTGCAGGCAGATGAACCATCTCAGCATGAAGCCAGCTAGTTAGGTCACTGAGCCTTCTGCCTTCCGTGGGATGGTAAAATGATACATCAGCTTTTGTGCAGAATAGAAATAAACGGTGATGCTGTATAGCTCTGAGATGCATTCTCAGTCGCATGAAGACCCCCATTTTTAGTCTTGCAGCTAGTTAGGATGCATTCACATAGACATGACTATGTCAGTACGAGTCCGAATACCTAGATATGGGTTCCGGTAAACATGAGTTTGCATGTATTTCAATGGTGGTCAACTGGTCATTCGCATGAGTACAGGTTACCTGCGAACTTGTGAAGTAAATGACTCATAAATGGCATTATTTTGATTCATACAAGCTACTTGATGCATTTTGACATCAGGTATTACATCATTGTTGAATTGTTCACGGCTAGGGATACGTGAATATTAAAATTATTAACAATGTAGTGAAATATTATTGTTCTATTCACAAAAACATTCACTTTAAACTGAAACCCAGACTTAAAATAGTACTTGTACTCATGTCTATGTGAACATGGCCTTAATCATGGTGTGTTCGGCAATCACATATGCTGCTTGTTGTGTATTTCAGCACATTCCGAACTGTATTGTTGCCATTCATTCGATGGGCAATCGGATCATGGTGTCGGACAGCCAAGACAGTTTTCACTTTGTCCGTTACAAGAGGACCGAGAATCAGCTGATTGTGTTTGCCGACGACACGAACCAGCGCTGGATCACGTCCGCTTGTCTGCTGGATTATGACACAATCACTGGTGCTGACAAGTTTGGCAACATCACTGTGGTATGTCGATTAGACTAAAGAGGATGTCAGACAAACAGCAAAATCGGCCATTTTTATCTGCCAACAAAATCGCCCCACAAAAATCTGTCATATGTCATGCAAAAATCGCCCAATTTTTCGGCCAAGATAGAGCATGTTCTATCTTCGACAATTTTGTCGGCCAACTTTTTGTATATCGGACAACAAATTTTGTTTATGTTGCCATGGTGATAGTTTACAATGCGAGATGTATATTTATTTTAGTTAGTTATTGTGTTTATTAGTTATTTTTTTAGATGCAGAAAAAAAGTGATACAAGTATTATTTTGCGATCTGCATTTTGCTGTTGTGTTAGCTGATATCGTAAGAAGTAGCAGACGAAAATATTGGCCGTATGTCATGGTTAACTGATTTTGTCGGGCAACTAAACCACGCCTTCAAGTCGTCCGACTTTGTTGCTCATCTGACATCCGCTTAACACTACAGCTTTATTGTGTTTAGAACAAATATCTTGTCTCATTTGTAGGTGGCTGTACAACGGTTGCGCTTATTATGGTACAAGGTTGTGTCTGTCATCTCTCTGTTGTCTGTAATGCATGTATTGTGGCAAAGCAGTACGTTTTACCAGAAAACTGCCTGAAGAAGCAAATATTCTTGCCCGACCTTTACTCTTTGGTCCCAGATCACTACTACCATTCCCCATATTTTGAGGCATGTCAAGTTATGTAAGTAAGTAAGAAACTACATTCACATTTGCTAGCTTTTGTGCACAGGCAGGTACGCTCGGCTACCATAGCAACAGATGGGCACTTTGTCTAAGATGTATCTCTCTGGAAGATGTCTGGATTTATACTAAACATTCAGGGAATTTTTAAGGTGAATTAATTGTCCACATTGGAGGTAACTTGAATATCAGTTTGTCTTTCCAAAAATGTCTTTCCAAAAATTATGCGTTATCACAGTGGTTGTGGATGTCATATTAGTACTATGGACTTTGTACTTGTGTTTTTTTCTTATCCAGCTACATGTCTGCATTTGGTTTGATGTGCTGTTGTGCTGTTAATTGTTCGAAGTTGTCGTAATGTTTGTGAAGGTGCGTTTGCCACAAGACGTGTCGGACGAAGTGGACGAAGACCCCACTGGCAACAAAGCATTGTGGGATCGTGGACTGCTGAATGGCGCTTCTCAGAAGGTATGTTTGTGATTCTGTGATTCTTACTATAAATGCTGTAGTTATCTCTGCCAAGTGTGAACGTGGTGAACGTTGGAGGCAATTAAGAGATTGGCCGTTCTGTCAATCGTTCCATCATTCCTTTTGTGTACATGATGACTCATAATGGCAATGACATCATTGCACCAACAGTGCAAGCGGCAACGCTGGCTGTTACTTTTCCCTCTCTCTGCAGCAAAGCAGCTCTTCCTTCTCCCTCCCTTTTCCTTGTTAACTGAAGGCAGTTAACCGGCAGGAACGGTGGCGCCCTCCTGTGAAAACTTCTATATTTTACAGTAGTAGTGGTGTTTAAATTACTTTGCTCGGTGGAGATATGCACTCTCATGAGCGCCTTCTAGTTTTATGATGTGATTGGTAGTGGTGGCTTTGGCTCATAATGACATTTTTGGTTGCATTAAAGAAGTTGCTCGACGTTGAGTCAGGTTAGAACTGAGATGGGTGACTGTTTGTGGTTATACCGTCTTCAGGTGTAACCAAACCACCCAGGCTAACTCAGCCTGGCCATCCTTCCGTGGGTAGCAAAACGAGTATGGACGATGTTTACTGCCACTGCTAGGAAAGAAAACAGCGAGTTCTATGTAACATTAGTTGTTACCAGAACTGCTGGCATACTGATCCAGTTGGTTAAAGGCTGCTGCTTTTGTATTCTGCCCTATGGGCAGGTTTTCGTTTGCCGTCGACACCATCTTGCCTGCTCCTGTGCCAGCTTCATGATTTGTGAATAATCCATGTTCCCATCACTTGTCTCCAGTAGCCAGCTTAGTAGCATTTCTTTTGGCTTTTCTTTTCTCTTCTCCCTTTCAGTCGACCTTCCAACACGGTTCTCACCACCTCTTCTGTCTACTCCTCAGTGTGTCCATAAGTTCTCTTATTGTTCTCACTGTTCTTAGCACTTTATCATTCTTTTTGTGCTTCATCCAAAATACCTTCAACATGCGACGCCAAATCCACATTTCAAATGCTTCAGTTCTTTTAAAGGCACCTTTCATGTAAGACCCTGGCTCAGCTGCTAATAGAACTGGCCATCCGGCTGACTTGGTGTTGTCCTCTCTTCCTAAATCTTATTGGAAAACTATAAAACTATCTTCACAAAAGGCAAAATTTTTGGCCTAAAAATTCCCTTTTGGGGAACTTTGGGTTACAGTTGGAGTTTTCATTACCTGTAATCTGCTCTGTCGGAAATTTGCAACTTCTTGCCCTACCTTTTTTTAAAATTCACAACATTACTGGTAAAGGCTAACAACATCTCAGGTGAATGAATATGGTACTACATTAATGCATTGTGGCTATTGTGTCTCTGCAGGCAGACGTGATCATAAACTTTCACATCGGTGAAGTTCTGATGTCGCTACAGAAGGCCACGCTGATTCCCGGAGGTTCAGAGTCTCTGGTATACACTACGCTGTCAGGTGGCATTGGCATGCTGGTTCCATTCACTTCACATGAGGTCTGTGAACTCTGTTGGCATTAGCGCTAAAAAGCCAGTTTTAAAAGCCTTAAGTCGTTTGGGTTTTTTTTGGTTATACCTACATTTTCTGGGTTAAAACTGGGTTTTAAAAGGCTTTTGCAGGTTTGGACTGTTCTAACACGAAGTTGCTTCAGAGAAGTAGGCAGGTTAGGCAAAATTTGACGGTACTACACTGTGAGGCATAAAAAACACACCAAAATTTATCGATGATAACTTGAAGGTGGATTATCGAATTTTAATAATTTTTGTTACAACTATTTCTTGCCATCAAATGGTTATTTAAGTTTTCACCTCACCGAACGTATGCTTCTGCACTACCTGGAGGAATCAAAACACATGAAATCGGCGTTAAAATGAACAATAAAAGCCAAAAACTGTCCATGATATTACTGATAGTAACTTGGAGAAAGATAACGAGATTTAAATAGTTTTTGGTATAAACATTTTTGACATAACTGGCCATTAAATGCCCGTTCAAATTCCCAGCTCACCTAACATCTGTTAGTGCATTACCTGGGGAAGCAAAACAAATGCAACATGAGATAAAAAAAGAAAGAAAAACATCAGTAAATTTAATCATTCCAGATATGTAGCCTTTAACAGCTTTGATCACAGTCCATTCGACAGTATTTGCAGTGCTATGCAGCAGCGAGTTATGAAACACTGCGTAGGAATATCAACGAACTCAAGAAGCAACTGGTTGAAGTCTGAAGCAGAACATTATCAATACTGCTATCAACGCAACGAGAATGCATCTTTCTGTCTGTGCTTACACAAATGGCCGATATTCGAATATTTACTGTCAGCAGTTACACAACTAAACAGTTGGATAAACTGTCAACCAAGATGCTAGAAATGTGGACAAAATGTGGCAAATGTGCATTATTTTAATGAAATAATGATATTGCATTGTATAAAAATGTAATATTTTGCTGGTTTTGTTTTTTGCCAGGTAGTGCAGAAACAGACATTCAGTGTGACAGGAACGTAAATGATCATTTAATCCCGAGTTGTATTCGGAATATTCGTACCAAATATTGTTAAAATCTGATCATCCATCTTTAAATTTACGCCTCACGGTGTAGTAAGTTTTTATGCTCTTATGGGATTTTTGTCAGTAGACTTCAGCACATTTATTTAGCAACATATGTCTTGATATTTCTCATAGATTCACTTATAATGTCAAAAAGGTCATACCAATTAAATTATTTTTTTTCTTTTTAGCAAGAATTTTAGAGATTTTTATTGTCCCCACTACCACTGGTGGATTTGGGGTTTCTGGTGTTTTATGGGTTGATATATCGTGGTTTTTTTGGCATTTTCTGTGCCTGGTAGGACCACGATTTCTTCCAGCACCTGGAGATGTACATGCGTTCAGAGTTACCGCCGTTGTGTGGACGGGATCACCTGTCATTTCGATCATACTACTATCCAGTCCGCGTGAGTCGTCTTTGCAATGACTTTACTGTTGGTTATTAGGGCTATACCGAGTAGCAGATTTTACTATTCGGCTTATTAAGAAGAATTCATTTTATTATTCGACCGAATACGAATAGAATACGAATAGGCTAGTTGATGCAGGTTCAAACACAATGCACAATGCCTTGGATTTAACACTCACACATATGATGAAAAAATCCAAGTCGGTCATCTTAATTGTGTTTGTGTTAAACGTATGACACTAACAAAGATTGCTGACACTAACGAAACATGCTATATATGCTATTATAGAAACTGCTAAGAAAAAGCCTTAAAGCGTCATGTGTGGGCATTATGCCGCGGAGACTGTGTTCAGCTGACAGCAGCAATCTTTGAGGCTATATGCATGAGCACCAAGAGGCAACGGCATATGCCTATTATTCGTATTCGGTCTATTTTTGCACTACTATTCGGCTGAACACGAATACGCTATTTGGCTTACTATTCGGGCCGAATAAAATACAAGTAGAATATTCGGTACATCCCTATTGGTGATGATTATGATAACAAACTCCGAAGCCATGATTTAAAACTGTCAACTCAAATACACCCATTGCTTGCTATGGCTTACAAACTGTATGTCTAGTTAGCTCGTTTAAGCTTAATTTTTGACGTTTTGTCTAGAAAAATTGTAGGCGCACACAATTTCTGAAAATGTGTACCCAAATTATCGTACTCGGTTTGATAAACGTGCTGTGCAAAAGTTTGATGGGGTTATTTACATCGAGTCCAAAGTTATTAGCCACAATTCACTGAATTTTGATCCAGAATTTGTAATTTTAAAAAATTATTGGGTGGCCCTTGTGCACTAACAAGCCTTTTTTGTTCTCTAGCACGTGTAAGAATTTGAGGGGGCAGCAACCCCTCAGGGCCAAGATATGGTCTTCCAAAAAAGTTGACTTTGGTTGGGTCAAAAGGTCAGGAGGAACTGAAACTTTGGTTAGTGGACTAAAGATTATTGTAGAGAATTGCATTGGACATGAGAGAGTTGCATTTGATCACCTATGTTTCCGGTTGCCGATAATTACCTCCGCCAAAGAGGTAATGTTTTTGCCAGACTGTTTGTTTGTCTGTCTGTCTGTGAGTCAGCAAGATAACTCAAAAAGTTATGGACGGATCTTTCTGAAATTCTGAGGGTATGTCAGGAATGGCACAAACTACCAGTGATTCAATTTTGGGGGTGATCCGGAAGGAATCCTGGATTCTGGATCACTTTGAAATTTTCGTTACCATTGCTTTCAATAGGGCATAAGGGAACCACTGGCAAACCGAAGATGGTGCTACCACCTAGCGAACAAGATTGCCTTGGCGGAGGTGTGCGGGCTCTGACTGCTTTCTAGTTCTACTTTGTAGTTACGATGCTTTGCCAGAGAATTAAGGAGGTACAGCGTTTTGCCGTGCTGTCTCTGATAAGTTGGATGGTTTGTGTGTGAAACCAACAGAACGTGATTGATGGAGACCTGTGCGAAATGTTCAACGCGCTGGATGCCAGCAAACAGAAAACAGTAGCAGAAGAGCTGGATCGGACGCCTAGCGAGGTTTGTGCTGTTCACTGCAGTTTTACGTGCTCAGTTTACTAAGTAGTGTAGCAATGCATCTATGGTGTGGTGGGATCTTTGATTATCATTTTGCTGCAGATAGACCACAGAATCCAGGAACAAGAACTCGACTTATTGAGAATTCCATCTTTGAAGCCCAAGTCGCACGAAACAGCAATATTGCCTAAATATGCATAGAATATAATACTAATTAACAATACACTGATCATTTGAAATAAAAACATTGCTTTACATTAATTTCAATAAAGATAATGTTGTGCAGACAGAATTTTGACGTCACGAACAACGCTTTGTATATAGCGTGTATTTCAGAGGGCGAGGAAGTTTAAATGCCATGAGCTGGTCGTAGTGTCGATGCAGCGCGCGCTCAGAGAGGGGAACTGGCGTGCATTCCGGAAGCGAAAAATGGAATCTGTCGGCGATTGGTGCATACAGTCAGCCTACTTCCAGTATGACAGCAAATTCTCGAAATGCAAGCGAAGTCTTTTCGCTTGGTACCACGCTCCATCAACGCTGCTAGCGTTCATATTCTGTCAAACCCTACATTGACGCTAATAGTTGTTTGTGACGTAACACTTTCGTCACATTTATCCACGTTAAACTTTATTTTTACAGTATAAAGATAATACTGGCAACAGGAAGATTAATAAATATTGACAAATTAACATTTGATTAAGCTAGTTAGTGCTTTATGACAGTTACGTAAACTGATGCGACTTGGACTTTAAGCTGCCGCCATTATCTAAATTACCAGCAGAAATACAGCACCAGCAGAAATACAGCCCACCATAGTCATTTTGATGCATCTGCCAATGTAGTGGCCAGAGGCATTATGTTTCGGGAGTGTTCGTGGTTGCATCCAGGATGAACTCATCAAATTTTGGTGTCTAAGGGTCAAGGTCACAGTGGGGTCAAATGTGCCTCAAAATGCACTTTTCCAGCGTTGTGGTTGCCACCTGTTATTGGTGGAGTCATAATAGCCGACTGAGTCGTAACCACCATCTAGTTTTTCATTTATTGGAGAAATTACCTGCATGTTTATATGTGTCATGTATATTTGTGTTTGCTGAACATGGACCCATGCAGTCATATAGTACTCAAGTTGGACTCGATTTCTCATTTTTTCTGACTCGGACTCGAACTAAGAGGACTCGACTATATCACTGGCATAAACGTTGTTGTAGCTATTGCTGTTGCTGTTTGTATTTCCAAGTAGTGTATAATGCAATGTGTTCACTCTACGCAGGTTTCAAAGAAGCTGGAGGACATCAGAACTCGCTATGCTTTCTAGCTGTGAGCACTGAACCTTTGAGGCTCTACAAACAGTTTCTTATGTGTACTAGTACTACAATCAGTTTGTGACTGACTGAAGGAGAATATTCCGACTTGCTGAAAACTTAGCAGATAGTCACGAGACGTGTGCTGTAAAATTTCTCGTGCATGCACCACTTCTGTTGGAATTAGTGATCTCTGGGGCCCACAGTTTTCCACAGGCCGCAGAATTTCAAGCCGAGCCGCGGAATTTTTCCTTTGCCATGGAATTTTGATATTTCCGCAAAATTTCATAGAATTTTGCAGAAGTTGAACATTCGTCGGCGATTGGTATGATTTTTGACTTGACGTCGTATTTTTATCACGGAAAAAAGTCAAATTGACTTGCCAAGACCTGTGAGCCCTACTAATAGCTGTTGCAATATGGCACAATCGTTTTTAACTGCAATGCAACTTGACAGATTGCATATTTAAAACGAAAAAAGATAGGTAATTTTCTTTGTACGTTGCTAGCATAACTCAGCACAATGTCGCTATGCCAACCAGCCCTCAGAAACTAAAGTTTTCGAACAGGATATGAGCTCAGTTTACTGACAATGGAAGGCTGCAGTGAGCCGGGGAATGTGGACAATTTTGTCGCGGTAAGCCACGGAATTTTGCAAACTGGCCTGCGGAATTTGGTAAAATTTTCCGCAGAAAACTGTGGGCCCTAGTGATGTTTAATGTGCTGGCTTGTAAAGCAGACATTGCTGCTGTTAAAAAAGCAACAAAAAATGAAACAAAATGAAGGTAATTGAAAGCTGCAGCCTAAAAGTTAACTCTTTCCTTTACCTTCATTTCAGTTCCGTTCCGTTCAGATCTCTCACTGTGTTTGTTTCTTTAAAGATCAGGTTTATATTAAAACATTGTTGACTTGCCATTCGAACTTTTTCTATATGCAGCGTGCGTACACTGCAAAAATGCGTTTGTTTTCATTTTCTTAAATATGGTATATGCCACTGCTTACATGCAGCGGCATTGTGTGTAAAAAAGTAGGCAAGGCAGGAAGATGCCGTTTTTCCGTGAGACGCTACAAATTTTCAACAGAATTCCAACAGACAGCTGCAGATTTCCATAAGAGGAGGTTACAGGTGCTGACTGTTCAAATTTTGCCCCTAAGTTTCCACAAATGGGGGTTTTCGGCCCCACATTTCGTATTTTGTGACAAAAATTTTCTGACAAGGTTTTCCAGCAATTTTCCGGCAGCTTAAAATTTAAGGGATAATTGCCACCCCCTCTCGGCCACAACGCCACTAATAACTAGAACTTGTATTAAGAGGCCTGGCATTTATTAGAAGTTATTCGGTACTTGTGGTATTTTTGCATGAGTCGGAGTTGTATTGTTGAATAGATAGTTACCACAAGTGGCCAGTAGCTTACAAAATTTTCAGAAAATCAGTTAATTAGAATGCACACATGAGTGCTGGTTGACTCAATCTGGTGATGACATATTTTAACTTATTTCTTAAGTTTAATGCAGTAAATGTTACTGTTTTATTATGGTGTCATTATTATTTTGATTGGCCATTATATCATTGAGACTGGTTGTTGTTTCAATAAAGACGAGTCGCTTGTCACTGATTTGGAAGTGGTGGATTTAGTTGGATTTATTTGTTTATTTTTGTTGTTTATTTTGGAAATAGAGGGTGGGCCATAAATATGTGGCACTTTACTTTTGTCCATATCTTCGCCAATTATTGATCGATTTTCACAATCCTTTCACTGGCACACTCTGCAGATAATTTTCTATAACATGATTATTACATATTCCACCACAACATAAATGTGTCTTTACACTACCTTGTGAATATCAATAAAATATGCATACATAACGATAATAACAAAGAAACATTTTGGTAGAATTGAAAAAAAAACACTTTAGACCAACATTGCAGTGAATGGTTTGTATGACACTAAACTGTGCAGGTATAACACAGTCTAGTGTCGTACAGATATTCATCGCAATGTTGGTTTGAAGTGTTTTTTTGTGTACTTAAATTTTTGTTATTATTGTTAATTTTTGCTTTCATTTATATTTCACACGGTAGTGCAGAAACGCATTTACCATGTGGTGGTATATATATTATAATTGCATTATTGCATATTGTCTGCAAAGTGTGCCAATGAAAGAATTTTGAAGATCGGTCAATAATTAGCAAAGATATTGACAAAAGTAAAGTGCCACGTTTTCTTGTGGCCCACGGTGTACAATGTAGCAATGTAACTCGGCTTAGCAGAAAAGTTCATTAGATAGAGATATGTCAAGCATAAAAAAGATGTGTTCAGTGAAGTTAATTTGCCACATTAAACGTGTTTATTGGTAATAGTTGGCTCAACTTTTAAAACTGAGTACTGAATACATTAAAGTAAGCTACATCATACGAGTGTACGAAGTATACAGGGTGGGCCAAAAAATGACAATTTTTGTACACCTTATAATTTTACCAAATATTAACCGATTTTCAATTTTTTTCACTGTCAGAATCAGGAGACAATTTGTAATAAAACTATAGATCCCACCACACCTCAAGTGTGTCGCTACACTACGTTGTGATATGTCAGTGTTTTAAGAAAAAACAATAACAAGACAACTTCTGCAACAACACATTTTAAGAAATTAACAGCAGAAACAACGTGTTTGTTGTCTCAGTTATTGTCTAAAAAGTCACCTCTCAGTTTTTCCATCAAATGTTTAATGTGTCTGCTTTGCTGCTGGACGACGCATCCAAGACTGCGACACCACTGACTAATGGCGCGATTAACCAAACGCTGCGGCAGTTGCCACACTCGGTGACAATTGCTTGCTTCAGCTGGTTGACTTTCGTGAATCGTCAACATTGATAGGCCATCTAGTGAAGAACATCCCGAACAGCATAATTTTAGTCCGGGCTGTTTGGGAGCCACATGCCAGGCTCGATCACGCAACTGGTCAGTGGCGTTGCCTGCTTGAGTGCGTCTTCTGACATTTCACAAGGTAGTGCAGCCACACACTTGGGGTGTGGTGGGATATAATAGTTTTATTACAAATGGTCTCTTGATTATCGCAATGAAAAAATTAAAAGTCGGCTAATATTTCGTGAAAGTGTAAGGTGTACAAAAAAATGTGCCATTTTTGGCCCACCCTGTACATCAGAATTAAATCTGTAAGATCCACAAAACTTGTAGAGGAATCGTGGTGTTGCATTGTATAACGTACCACCGTTTGCGGGACATAGTAATTTCCTTATTATTTTGACGTTTTTACTTTTAATTAAAGTATAAAAATAGTGAGCTTGATTTACTTAGTTTTTTTTCCGTAGAATAAGGAGTTAGGTTTTCAATTGTTCCATTTAATCGAGATTTGTCGGAATCAGTAATATAGTTTTTATTAGAATTTCTCGCTATAACTTAATACTAAACTTTAAGTAACTTATATAACTAAATTTTCAAGATATGACAAAGAATATCAAGCAACGAAGACGTCTATCATACTTTAGTCTATGATATCATTGCAGTGTTCTGCTCGGGTACAAATTTACATACTTAAAATATTGTCAACCCAATGCGCATGCGCATTGCTGTTGGCAACAATATACAAAAGTTGATGTAAACAAAGACTACTTTGGTTGTAAAAGTCGGAAAACTTGTCAATATGGTAAGGGAATTGCTTATTTTTCAATGTAATATTAGCATATTTAAAAAGTTTTGTAGTTCCTTTATGTACAGCTAGCCGTGAAGCACATCTTGCAGTTGGCGTACAGTCAGTTTCGTTGCAAGACCGGGTGACCAGTTGGCTGTCAGTAGTTCTCAAAAGTTTATCAGTGTTCATATGTATTAATTTGCTGTATAGCTCTTTCTCGCTTGGCTGTGTTCCAGCCATTAACTGTCTGCTTTAGACTATCAGAGAAATATACACATCTTGTAGTAAGTAAATATTGATAATTTGATGATGGCGGCACTTGTACATGATGTAATTTGTGTGATTTGTGGAATGTGTCATTTATTTTCCGAAGATTATATCCGCCGTGAAAATTCAGGGAAAATAAGTAAGCGTTTTCGCTATCTGCCGTGAAAATCCATATCTACGAAAATTGTAACTGTATACTTTTTTCTTTTTTCAGTTAATACTGTAAATTATTACTGTGTTATTTTATCGCTTATCAGCATGATTTCGTCGTTTACAACAGGCCGCCATAGCTAAGTTTGTACTAAAATTGACGTCGAGAGACGTGTAATTACGCAACATTTACATTCACCAGGGGGCGTCAGTTTCACGTGCAATATAGTACGATTTTGTGCTTAATATTTAAATTACGGTTTTCGCTTACCCATATAAAGGTTAGGGATAAGGTTTAGGGTTAGGGTTAGGGTTATTAAGGTTAGTGTTAGGGTTAGCGATCGGGTTAGGTTTAGCATTTTCGAAAGATTTATGTGACAATAATGCACACCATAAATTAGTGTACAATATATGTTATAAGTTCGACGGCGGTGCAAGTGCCTACAAAAAAAATTGCCAACGGCTGCCTGTGATGGTCTACTTAGACCTGAGGAGCTTGTTGGTGGACTGGCGATCCGTGAAGCTACGGCCGAGGTCGTCAGTCGCGGTTGTCGCCATAGCGAAAGCCGCAGGGACACAGCGGCTTTCGCTATGGCGGGCAATCATGTAGACGGACCTAGTTTACTGGCTACAGTCCGTCTAGACGGAATATTCATGGCAGATAGCGAAAACGCTTACTTATCTTCCGTGAATTTTCACGGCGGATAACACCTTGCTTTATTTTCAGTCTGAGGTTGAGGACACACTCAAGAGAATTCAGTCGCATCGTGGTGTGCAGGGGCTGATAGTGATCAACGGTGAAGGTGGGCCAATAAACCTTATCTTTAGGGCTCACAGTTTTCCACGGGTCGTGGAATTTTGAGCCGAGCTGCAGAATTTGCTTTTATCCATGCAATTTTGATATTGCCACAGAATTTCATTGAATTTTGCAGAAGTTAAGAAATGACCGATGATAAGTATGATCATCGCCTTGATAACGTAATGAGACTAACTATATCACGGAGAAAAATCAAACTAAACTGCCCAAAACTGCATCCCTACTAATAATTACCATCATATAAGCACAATTGTAAATACAATGCGACTAATTGCCAAATTGTAGTTTTAGAAAGAAAAAAGATCAATAATTTTCTTTTCATGTTGCTAGCATAACTGAGTGCTATGCCAACATGCAAAAACTTAAGGTTTTTTAACAGAATAAAGCTTAGTTTATGCACATATGGAAGGTTATGGTAAGCCATGGAATTTGGACAATTTTGCTGCGGTGATTCGTGGAATTTTGCAAACTGCCCTGTGGAATTTGGCACAAAATCGTCCGTGGAAAACTGTGGGCCCTACTCATCTTTATGTCTTCTTTGACTGAGCAGTAACATGTGCATCGAGTGTCTTCAGTAAGGCAGTGCTGTATCAGCATGTACGAGTTACAGTTATCGTACAACTGTGAATAGAACTCTTTGTTTTCTATTAGTACACGTTATCTTCGTCTCCGGGGCCTACTGGTGCTTTACCATATTTTCAAAAGAACCGGAAAACTGTACTTTTTATGTATCACATATACCGCTATCCTACTCATACTGGCCTGTATATGGGACATGGTTTATATCCAGGATTTGGCTTGTAACCAGCTTCTTTTAGTACAAGTTATCTTGACTGCTTGCCAATATCCGGACTCAGTTTTTATTTGGGACATGGCTTCTAGTCCAGGAGCATTAGGGTTTACTAAGGAAAAAATTAGTATCAAGCTGATTTTTTCAAAATAGTTAGCCTGGAGCACTAGGAATAACATATCAAAACTCCCCAAGAATGTCAGCTGTGTTCTCTTCAAAATTTGAATTTGAAATTTTTAACAAAATAGAAAAACAGGTCAATTTTTAAGTACGTCAAAACATAGGCAGAAAAACTTATGTTGTTCAGAGCATATTGCACTCCAATGTATGGCTGTCAACTGTGGTGTTCAATGTATCAGTATTCTTTCAACAAGTTACGCGTTGCATATAATGATGTGTTTCGACAATTGTTACAGGAGCCACGATGGTGTAGTGCTTCTAAACTTTTTGTTTTTAACAGTGTTTCATCATTACCGGAAAATATGCGTAAATTGACTTTCTCACTATGGCGATCATTGCAGATT
>Ga0209367_1006642_pt1 | contig 15990 bp, 11 predicted proteins | sample WorMetLIZISLAND2_FD_187412 | JGI IMG/M metagenome (GOLD analysis project Ga0209367, IMG submission 187412) | Marine gutless worms symbiont microbial communities from Max Planck institute for Marine Microbiology, Germany - Olavius geniculatus... ... | reverse complement strand
CGCCACACGCGCCTATGGCCGATGTGTATTATGGTCCCGATGGGCCGAGTCCAAGTGATATGCGATTTTCGAAACTATAACTACTGAACTGGAAATGCTGTAGGCTTTCGCGCGTCTCGTGAGCTTTGCTCAAATTTCTTGTCTCAAATTCCCGCAAATCTAACTCAAACAGAGACAGATTTTCATTGTACGATTTCATTGTATTGTGAGCGCAATAATTTATTATTTAGTACGTATCTGATGCACAGTATTTGGTGAAATGGTTTGCATATCTTACAGCGTAATTTGTGACATTTTGTTTGATGATGCTGCCACCTCGGGAATCGGTTTAGAACGCCTAGCACTAACTAACGCTGATTGATTGCATTGATTGAGTTGTTATATTTTTACGCATGAAAGCAGCTACTGCTTTCATCGCGTCTTAGCCATCGCAATTCTGTCTGTCCGTCTGTCTCTCTGTTCGTTCGTTTGTCACACGGGTGGATCAGTCAAAAGCAGTGCAAGCTAGAATTACCAAATTTTTACCGTCGGCTGCACGTAACTATTGTTATGCGATCCAGATAGAGAATTTGGTATTTGTATATTAACTTAGCGTGAACGCCCCAATTTTCAGCTAATATACTGAACCGGAACTGCTATAGGCTTTTGCGCATCTTGTGAGCATTAGCTCAAATTTCTTGTTTGTCTAGGTGTTTTGTGTGTTTAATCTAGCAGTTTGCCGGAGCACATAATAAAGGTGTTTCTGTTCATTGACTGCTCATGTGCACATTGTTATATAGGGCTGATGGATGATCGGCCTGATCTTCTGCTGGGCATCATAGTCACCCACGTTCCAAAGCAGCAGCAGCAGCATGGGGCAGCTGGTGGCAAAGGTGCAGCAGGGAAGGCGTGGGTATACAGCAGTGAGCGTCAGGAACGTGTTGTAGCTGAGTCTCCCGTGAGTGTTCAGACCACACATACCACATCAGTGACGACACCCACCACTGTCATTCGCGAGACGGAGACGATAGCTTCGCCTGGTTATCAGGTAGCAGACTTTGCTTTTCATGTGTGAACAATTTCAGTTAACATTGCTGTCCGCAAGAAATGCTATGAGATTTTAAAATGTCATTGTTTACATATTTATTTTTATTTGCCATAAGGCTGCAAACAATATAAACAAAGTTATTTTAAAACAGAACAGAGAAACAAGAAGTATTCGTAAAGCTCGAACTAATGATCAGCACTTTGATTTCTAGTTTTTCCAATCATTTTTTTAACAGTTCTAGAGAGGTTGACGAAAGGCGACCACAGACATATCATTGATTTGAAGTAATTTCATAAAAGAATCTATTGCATGATGTATTATCTTTGTGCAGTTTCTTGTTTTGAGTCCTTCGAATTTTTCGTAGGGCACAACAGAAATTTCACTTGGATACATTTTCATCGACTGTCACCATCTGTTAACTTGTTTGTGGCTTCACTGATGCGTGTAGTGAGAATTGGATAACTCTACTGAAGAATTACATCTAGCCTGCCTGTGGCTGCAAATGTGCGAAATAAACTCATTTTCATTGTCATTTATACTGACTGATGCATGTTTGGCTGATGTTCAGTGGTCACGTGACGACAGTAAAGTGGGCGTTACCCGGCGGTGCCACTGTTGAAGTCCAAAATGCTAGTCTAGGCTCTTAATAAAACGTCTTCAGTTTGTTGCATGATACTTGTGCAGGACAGCGATGAATATCACTCAGTTCGTGAGAGCCCAGCATCATCATCAGCAGCACATAAGACTCCACCAACACATGACACTGCTGGTGACTCCAGCGGCCCGTCCGACACCGAGGACCCCTCACAGGAGATGTCCGACGTCCTCAGGAAAGACCCCATCATTTCCAAGTATTCCAAGTACCGTGTCACGAAGAAGACTGCACAGCAGAAGAGCAGCAGTAAGTGTTGAGTTGTATTGATCTTTGCTATTAGTTGTGCCTACGAGTTCATGTTTCTTGTTATTTATTTTGTGCATTTAAATTAAGTAATAAGTAATATTAATAGATTATTACCAGTTACCGGGTAGTATTATTACTGGTATCATTTGTGTAGCATGCTGGTGTCGTTAGTTGGGTTAGGAAGCTCATCCGGCCTTTAAAGTCAGCCTCTACTCTCCAGCATTTTCCAAAATTTTACTTTTGAGGGCACAGCCTAACTGTAAGTAACTGCAGAAAAATTAGTCAGTTGAATAAAAATTCGGAAGTTACTTGAAGCATCGGCCTCTGTTATGTTAAATGTTGAGTGCTAATGTAATTGCTCAAAAGATGGCTTAAATTTTCAGAGAATTTCACGTGAGACATGAAACAGTCATTTTGTTTTAAATTTACGTGTATTTACATCTGTTGTGATGATTTTGTCTGGTGTGTTCCAGCAAAACGTTGATGACTGGATGAGCGTAATCTCTATGGTTTTAAGATGGAGGCCTAACTATTAACCAGTGGAACCATATATTGTAATGTTATTGTTGTTAATTAGCAGGGTGTTCTGTTTATCATATTACAGTACTGCTGGCAAGTGAAAATGACCAGCGTCCGTACGATCCATTCGCTGATGACGATGTTGTGACGTCGTCGTCGGTTCCAGTTGTTGCTATCTCAAAAAGTTCAACCACGGCAACAGCCAGGCCAGCTGCTACAGTGCGTCCTATAGTATTTTGATACAGCAATTATCATGTGGCTTCCTAATATGTTGCATAGCGGTCTTGCCTTTCTATCTGTCCATCCCATACAGAGTCTTAACTCGACTACGACAAAGCGTAGAGAAACCTGACATTTTGTACGAATGTTTTCTAGGACAAGAGTAACCAGTAAGCCAGTTTTAATTTCAGGAAGCCAGGGTTACAGCTGCACAGCTATATAGGTGGATGGGCGCATAATATGCCTACATTGAGCCGACATATTCTTAGTTTGTGGTGTGTTAGGTTGGAGCCTTTATGGAATGTCAGTTCTAAAGGTTCACTTTTGTGGGTTCCTCGCTTCCAGTGAAGTTTGCCAGTTGCTTCAGTAAGTTGCCATTTAAACAAAACATGAAAAGTTATTTTCTATTTCTACTGCTGTATGTCGAAGCTTTGTGATTAGCTTTTTAGTAGCCCCACCTATATCATGGCCATGATATGTCAACGTTACAGACAGACAGACAACTTTTGGTGACACTAACCTGCTTGGTGGTCTACATGACTTGTGTGCTAAAGTGCATAAGACACTCCTTAGCATGCTTGCTTCAAATTGTCGGCAGAATTCTCCACCGTGTTTTGTTGTATCTGTTTCACAATCCGAAAACGTTTTCGTGACGTGACATTTGCTGAGTCAGTCACCACATTTTCTCAGTGGCCAAGAATGCATCTTTTCACGAAATCTATTTGCTGTCCATTTCTGTTGCTGACTACTTCCTGTTCTGGTCTCCATCTAACTGGTCTCTAAGGGAACTGGCTGTAGTTTTTATTACTTAGGCAACTTCAAAGATCCCTGATTTATTGATTGATTGATTGACAGGAGGAGGCACTATAGAAAATTCTGTCATAATTGTTACTTGTAATTATTTTGCAGACGACGACTACAACAGCAGCTGCGACTGTTTCAAGCGAGACTCCGGCAGCATCAGCGACGTCGACTCCGACCAACGTTGCCGGCATTGACCTGGCTCTGCTTGTAGACCAGCTGACACGCACCGGCAGCTCGCCCGAGATGACGGCGACCATCCTGTCAACGCTGGTTGCCACTTCGCCAGACGCTGGGCCAGAGGAGCAGAAACAGATTCTGCAGAAGTTGACCGATGCACTTCGGGAGCGACAGAGACAGATTGGACTCCAGAAACTGGGCACCACCATCACCACTACCGCCAGTACTAGCAGTAGTTCTTCGGTGTCATCATCAGCCACTACTGTATCAACCTCCGTCACTACAGTCACCTCTGTGGTAGGTTCTACCACTTCAAAGTCTGTCGCCACATTCTCGGCCAGTACCTTGCCTTCTTTGACGGTTACCAGTGCTGGCGTTGCCAGACAGGACGAATCGTTGCAGAAACCCGCGATAACGTCAGCTACAGAACCGGCAGCCAAACCCAGCGAGCCAGTTTTCTCCAAAACCAGTACCATTCCGCTGCCCGCAGTTTCCGTGGTTCCAACCCCGCAGCAGTGGGTTTCCAGCAAACCGGCATCTACGTCACCTCTGACCTACTCTCCTGTTGTTGGTCTCTTGGCTTCGACAGCTTTGCCGGTCACCATACCAGCGACATCCATGGGCACTACACCTCCCACCACGTCGGCTCTGCCGCCAGCCATACAGCAGCTGCTCAGTGGCAAGTCCTTTGAGAACCTGAAGAGCATCCTCGCGAATGTAACCGGCCGTAAAACTGGCGGCAGCAATGGCGGCAGCATTCCAGATCCAAGCAGTAGCGTTGTGAGTACTGATGGTTCGGTGGTACGTTCTCACGAAACTCTGGACAGCTACACTACGAGCAAAGGCTCGCAAGGCAAGATGGCACCAGAGTCCGATGTGCTGGTACCGGCAGAAAAACCGGTTGCAGAGCAGGAGGACTTGTTTGTTGCCAACATTCACGGCGACGTCGACTACCGCATGCGGCCGCCGATGCCCACTGAACCCCCACCACCTAATAGCATGCAGCCACCGCCACCATTTGCGGTGGCCCAGCCAGGATGGCCTGGAGACGGTGGCCAGTTTCCGCTGTCTGGAATTCCCACTTCCCAGCAGCCTGTGAGTGGAGTCAGTCCGAGGGTATTGCTACCCGGTCAGTTTCCTCCGAATTCTGGCATTCAACCAACTGGTGGTGCTGCGCCAGCCATGCCACCACACGCTGGTAAAGCCCAGGGACTGTTGCCAACACCAGAGACCTCAAAGCCATCATCTGGGGTCCAAGAGGAGAGAGTACGAGAGAATCGTGAAGGACAAAGGCAGAATTCTGAGGATGTGGAAAACGACAGAGAGCGGTCTTGTTACAAGGATCGTCGGCCGTATGATGACTGTTCATCCAGTCAAGATGATTACCGACGTGGACAAAGCTCTCGTGAAAGATCTGACAATTCGGAGCAGAGACGAGAAGGTAGATTTACAGATCAAACATTCACTAGGAAGGCTGGATCTTCATCCTGGGACAGAAAGGATCGCAGTGCACCCAAGGTGCCACCGCCCCAGGAAGCACCCATAGTGATTGAAGATGACTTAGACATTCCTTTACCTCCACCCACAACAGCTTCAAAGACGTCCGGCACCAATGCACCTCCAGCTGATGTTTCAGCCAGCAAGAGTTTTGACGCTGACCGAAAAACGCTGTTGCCAACGCCGCGTGCGAAACAATCTTCCACCGCAGGAAAGCGTAAGTCTGAGGAGCCCCAGAGAGAGCAGAAATTCTCTCGCAGTTGGGAACACAGGCGTTCACTGAAAACTTCTCCTGGCAGTAGCAGCAAGTCCGGGTCGTCGGAGACAAAGGGTAAGAAGAAGGCTCTGTTAGAGACACCAGTAGGGTCTGCCAGTTCCAAGTCCTTCTACGAGAGGCATCGAAGTCGTTCGAAGTCGCGGACCAGGCATGTTGCGTCAAGCTTGTTGGATCGCAGCCGGCGAAAGTTCGGTGGCTTGGCGCGACATCATCGGTCGTCATCGAGAGAACGAAGACGGTCTGCAGCACGTGATGTCGTACGCAGGAGGTCTCGGTCCAGGGAGCGCACCGCTGCGAGATCAACTTCCAGAGATCAACTGGAAGAGGAGGAACAGCGCTTGCGAAAGCAACTCGATGAATTAATTGCCCGGAAGAATGAGGGTAACAGAAGCAAAGAGTATAGCCCATCGTTCGACCATGATCAGCGGCGTGAACATTCGCCGGGGATGCCACCGATGTTCAACGTGATGCAGAACCCGAGTGCTGGGATAGATATTGTTCCACCACATCCAAGGCACCATCTTCTACCGGCACCTCACCTGATTCCCGGCAACATCAGGGGCAGAGCGCTGCTGGAGGCACCTCCAGTGCTGAGACCACTTCCTGAACTTCCGAGGCAGATCGGTGACCGAAACATCATCCCCGGTCGTTATGGTCACCCAGCCAATCAGCCTTCGCTTCCTTCTGATGTCATGTTGCCCAGCCGACCGTTCGTACAGGAGTACAGCCACAAGCCGGCTGAAGCTCAGACGGATCAGATAAGTTTAGAAGCGGACCGTGGAAGTAGCCGCAGACACCCGGAGCCTGGCCAGCCAGCTTTCCGTGAAGACCGCAGCCAGCACCGATACCGACCTTACCCAGTGCCGGAAGAGCGTCACAGGATGCCGCCAGAATCGGCTGAGCGAGTGGCACGGAACCGGCACGTCAGAGATCGACAGAACAAAGAAACTGTCGACAGATCATCCCCGAAGACATCGGATGCCAGAGCTGTGAACGTGTTCGAAAGGACGCCGGCTGGAATAGAGAAAGTTGGTTTGTCCGATACCAGCACTTCTCAGCGTTCTTCTCCTGCAATTTTTTCTGCGGTGGACCAGAAGCCAGTCACAAGCCAGTTTTCTCCATCCACCTCAAGTGCACCTGTCATTACTTCCGAGAAGCCAGAATTGCCGGTTGTTGGTGATGGTTTGCTACCGCTGTCGTCAGCGCCCGGCTTTTTCCCAGAAGCCTCACTGGATACACCATCCAGTAAACAGGCACTGGACACCACGAAGGCACCCGAGAATGAAACTCCGCCTGCTCTAACTCCGAACATGCCACCACCTCCCTGTCCACCATTACCGTTTCCGCCAAACTTCCCTGCTATCGTCCAGCATGTGAGAAACGTGATGTTTGCCCGAGGCTCAGGGGCGAGGCTTCCATTCAACCAGATGCCACGTCCGCGTATTCGCGGTCCTCCGCTCAGACCGTCGCAACTGGGCTTTTTGGTGCCACCGGAAACTGGCCCTGCCGTCGTGATGTCAGCACCGCCAGTGTCTATGAGTGGTGAAGTTTCTGCTACGAGCAAGAAATCTCTGCTCGGTGATTATCCGGTGGTACCTTTGCTGCCAGAATTCATTCCTGGTTCCTCCATTGGTGGCCAGGATGCTGGGCCTGGAGGCATTCAGCTGCCGGGTGAAGCAGCACAGCAGAGTGGTGAAAGCACGGATCGTAACGACAGTGATGATAGTGCCTCACGCCTTATGGCACCTCCGAGAATAACTCTCGAGTCTTCTAACCCCCCGACACAGCAGTACAGCCTGGTGACAGGTGTGGAGGATGATCAAGTTGGTGAATATCCCGCTCAGCAGGGGGAGGAGGACGAGTCCGGTGATATTCTGCCTCTGATGGACTTTGACCGGTACAGAGGCCGTCCATCCTCGGCGGAAGGTGGTCCTCCGTCCAGGCCTCTGCCGATGTTCCGCCCGAGAATCCCTCTACCGCATGTCCGGGGAGCTGGCAGGATGCCGCCTGGTCCTGGGCACGGCGGCATGCCGTACGGTATGCGGACAGGACCAAGAGGACTGACGCCACGAGGTAGTGCAGGTTTTCCACATCGTGGTGGTCGACCGTTTTCATCCCGTGGTGCACCGAGATACTAATAGCACGCAGGCAAACATCTATTGAGAGCTTGTATATTAGTTGCAGTGAAGCACTCTGAGCCGAGTACTAAATACGGCTGCAGTTTGTAATGCCTTGTTATGGCATCGTTTTCAGTTGCTTGTATACATTGCTAGTTGCTACAGAACATTATGCTGTTGAATAGCGATCGCACTGCAATTGAACTGACACTGACAGTGATTATCGCTCATTTCACGTGTGCCTGTGTATTAACTGAATAAGTCATTTTATTGCTACTACGAGCTATGACTCGTTGTATAATTGCCTTACACCTTTGTTCGGTTTCAGTGACAAATTCATGTCGTTCTGATTTTGTTGAATGATTGTTTTTAGTAACAGTGAAAAGCTGTTTGTCAGCAGCGTCGTGGGCTGCAAAAGTTGGGAGAGGCAAGAAGTTGCAATTTCCTGAAAGACAACTTCAAATTTCCAAAAGACTGCTGCAAATTTCCAACATAGGCGAGACATGGGTGCTCAGTTCATTTTTTCTCTCAGATTCCCCAAAATGGGGGATTTTATTTTCAGCCCTTATTTTGGTACTTTTGGACGAAAAATTTCGGAGAAGGTAAAAATTTCCAACAACCAAAAAATTTAAGGGGAAAATTGCTCCCTCCTCTCCCCATTCCCACGACGCCACTGATAGTGTTTATAGTTACTTATGAGGATGTTGTATGCTTTTCTTTTTGCTCACAGTCATTTGTCCACAAGTGACGTGCATATTCAGTGGCGTATTTGCATTTAGCAATTTAGCAAGAGACATAGTGAGCCTGAAGCCTATAATGGGGGCCTAAACCTCAGAGGAGGCTGGCGTAGGGTCCAGAGGCAGAGTGACTTTGGTTCAGGGGAGGGTGACTGGACTCGGGCTATTCGTACCATAGACTATTAGTACCATCGATGGACTATTTGTACCATGGACGATTCGTACCTTGAACTGTTCGTTCCATCACGTACCTTTCATAGGGTGGACTATTCGTACCATTTGTCTTTATCACTTTTTATCATTATTACGCCAATGTCGGAACACTTCTGCCGTGAGAAACTGTTCACAATGAATTGCATAATTAAGTTAGTGTACGTGTAAACGTCGCCGCTAGCTAATTGTAGTTCAGTCATCTATTTCATTAATTTCTAGAACATCGAACAGAAACAAGGCTAGGCAAGTAAGTAAACATTCATTGTGCGCCTGAAAGCCAGCATAGGTTGTTGCTTTAATCTGTCGCATTTAACTTGAATTAACAATCGCCATACTTCTAAAACACAAGCTAAAATTTCGTTTTTGAGAAAGAAAGGGATTGGAAAGACACTGAGGAGGGAAAGACTCGGCGAAGACATGAGTTTTCAGCCGAGCGCAAAGACACCGTATGTGTGAAAGATTACGAATAGTCCGAGGTACGAAAAGTCCTGTAACCCAGGGGAGCAGAGGCAGAAAAAGTGAAACCTTTAGTTTTTGGACGTTGAACACAATCAGCAAATTTGCCAACCTTTCGCGCCTTTTGACGACAATCACTAGCAGGAGCTTTTTTACAATCTATCCACCCCAAGCGGCCAAATACTTCACCGTGCATGTTTTGATTTCCTTTCGTGTTTTCGTTGCTTGCATCCACCATTATCGTTTTATTCCATTGGAACTGGCATGCAGACGTTTACTTGAACTACATCATTATAGTTCATTGCAAAATTATTGTTACGCTGGTACAATGCATTAGTGAATTAAATGCTCTGTCACAGACTGCCTTTTAATGTAACTGGCTATCCATGTACAGTTATGCTAGCCAATTAGGTTGAGTCGGGTTAAAAACTCAAAGCATTGCCAAAGGTATGAGCTGTCATGCTGTCTATGCAAATCCTATTCTAGACTGTTCAGAGACATAAAAAGTGGACTCAACACAAAAAAAAATTGCTTCAGTTCAACAAAAACATGCGGTTTTGTCTGAAATGTTAGGCATGCAAACTTCAAACATAATGAAGAAACAAATAAGAAACGGCACGCCATATTCAAAAAATGTATAACAATGCCAGTTTTATTATCACTTAAAAGTACATTACTTAACGGCAATGATACAATGCTAAAGCAAAAATGAAGGGATAGTGCATGTGAAAGACAAGAAAACAGAAGAATCACGTGTATAGGTACACTTGAGGTTATTATATGGCCGTTCTAATAGACCGCATTAAGGGTCTTGCACGTCTGGGCTCCTAACTGGAAAACAAAAAGGTGTAGACCAAAATTGGTGTAAGCTTTCCAGTGCAATTTTCAGTTCAAAGCAGTCAGTGTTAGGGTAGCATAATGCAGTAACAACAAATAAGACAATCGAAAATGCAACAGGAATGAGTCAAAAAGCTTTTAGCAGCTTATACGAGGAATCAACCCTGACTCAGTATACAAGTACACGAGTAACTGACAATAGACAACTATGGCAAAACACACACGCACACACAATAAGCAATCTGTAGAAATAAATGTGAACAAGTTCTCATAAGGCATATAGTGAAAACAACAGCACAGTGGTACACACAAATTTCGGACGTTTCACCCATTTGGCGTTTTGTCTCCAGGACGTTTCACCCCTCACAGAAGATGGGCGAAAATGGAGAAGACAACGTTTCGGGTGTGAAATGTCTTCAGGGCAAAACATATTACGGATGAAATGTCAGGGCTATGGGTGATATCCTGCAGGCAAAACATCAGAGCGGCGAAACGTCCTGACACTGGTACACACGTCTATACAGAGTTCAAATGGCGCCGCATTGCAGCTCGGATGTCGGCAATGTCCTTGGGCCTGATGCAGCAGCAGCCTCCAAGCCAAGTAGCTCCTGAACTCATCCATTCGCCGACGTACTCACTTGGACGTTTCACTGCCGAGTTCACGTGAGGCCACCTAACCGACACACGACAGTTTATTATGGCACATCTTTTAATGTTTCAGTTCATCTTGTTCACAAATGTTAGTTGGATATTAATTTATGTTGAAATGCAGATCTAGAGACGGATGAAGAAAGTCAGCTGGGTGGATAAGAAGACTAACGAAGCAATTGTGAACATGGTTCATAAAGGCAGGAAGATATTGGACACAATATGGAAGCATAAACACTAGAGCTGTCAAATTAACACGTTAATTAATGCGTTAATAAATTAACGAACGTTTAAAAAATTAACGCGTGTTATAAAAATTAACACACATGCATAAATTTATTTGATTTACTAAATTCTGTGTAACAAAAAATTCCAATATTCTGTTGAACTGCGGTTATTTGACAATTGAATGAATTCAAGTAACTAAACTGTAGTTGCCGTTCCATCACTAATGTAAGTAAATAACCATTTAGATGACAGGCTAATAGATTTCTATGTTAGCGATGATGTCAAGTGGGGCCCAGGGTAACTTCCCCCCCACTCTCCCTTTCGACAGGCCTCGGTGCGTTAATAACACGTTAATTAATGCGTTTAAAAATTAATGTTTCGACAGCTCTAATAAACACAAATGGATGGGCTATGTGTCAAGGCATAGCGAAATGCTACTTGATACATTAGACGTAAGGGGAAGAATGATAAGAGAAAAGACCAAGGGAAAAGATGGATACAGATGGTAGACGACTTGATAGGAAACAGCATTTACAGCACAATAGAGGTTAATTTAACAATATGTGCTCCATAAATTTACACTTTACTTACTTACTTACCTACTGCAGTAAAAATAACAACAAATTCAACGCCGAATAAAGTAAGTAAAAACTTGAATTTTGTTCGACCAGCCAATTTTTCCAGAGTTACTCCAGGTTACGTTGGCCCCCAAAAGGAAACTCTTGGAAATTGCTGCGACCTTTACATGCAGAACCCTTTTTCCTATCACCCATGTGACACCATTAAGCACTGATTGAACAAAAATGACAGTGACCGCAAAGTTTGTTTTAACTATTAGCCACAACAGGTGCTCTATGGGTTGTGAAGAATCTTTCTCCAGTCATGCCAAAACTTCACTTCTGTGGTGGCCTATCTTAGCGTACTTGAGAAAACTTTGAAAATTCAAGCTGAACTTCAAACAAATGAAAGTAGCAGAAATCGCAGCAAATATCAGTCACATGTACACATTTAACGACATGCGAGAATCTACAAATTTACTATTAAGTATTCAGAAAACACTTCATTTATACTGGGAAAAAATGTACAAAAACACTAATGAACAGCAGTCGGACCTGGGGTCAGACAGGTCATCTCCACTGTTGGGATAAACGACAATCTGTTTGTTAGATTTGACTTCATCGGGAATCTGCCGAAGTAGAGACGTGATGCAGTCAGGCGGTGTACAGTTGATGCCAATGGCTGATACCTGATCACTGGTTAGTGCTACTCTCAATGCATCGGATATATGTTCGCCATGGTTCGTCTCACTCCCGTTCTACAGTATTTAACACACGCGTGTTCAATATCTGCTCATGGTTCGATTTCTCAGACTTCACCAATCAAATCAAAAATCAAATCAAATGTTTCGTTAGCTCTCAACTGCCAGACCGCAATTGTAAAATGTAAAAGCAGACCGATTGAAAAAACAATAGAAGTATGTGGAGTGGTCAAACAGCAGAGTATTACTGTAAGTAGGCAACTATACAAAGTCTACGGCAGCCACTGGCCAAATTTGAGACAAAATATTGTCTCAAAATATTCAGGGTTCCTACAAGTCTTTTGTAGCAAAATTCCCTCACTTTTCCCTGACTTTTCCAGTCATGGAATAACAATTTCCCTGACCTTATCAAAACAATAACCCCATCACACAAATGTCAGAAATGGTACACTAGGCCTATATCATAAGGTAATGAAACTGTATTAATGGAGCAATAGGCAAATGACAAGAGACCCTGGTCAGGAGGTCAGGGGGCAAAACCCCCCTGAAGCTTAAACATTTCTAGCTTTTGGACATTTAATGGAAGCTGCAAATTTGCCTTCTTTTCAATATTTGCAGACACAAAAAAAATCACAGATATCTTCAGTCTGCATGATCCAAGATCATTTTCCCTGACTTTTCAAAAATATATATTTTCCCTGACCCTTGACTTTCCCTGACCACACAGACTCCTTGACTTTTTCCAGTTTTCCTTGACCTGTAGGAACCCTGAATATTGTCAAAAATGTCTGAGCATCAGATTTTTATGTGAGAGTGGTACTCATAACATGCTAGGGGAAACAGACACAATAGAAAAAGTGCCTTAAAAACAAATGCAATACACATAAACTATTCCTTTGGCAATTTTTAGATTTATTTTCGAAGCTACCACTTGCCTCTTAAATAAAGACAAACTTTTACAGACTGGGCCCAATTTCAGATGACAAAATGATAACAGCCTAACCAGTGGCGGATCAAGAATATTGTTTGAAGAAAGTCACAATCATTAAACATGGGTTGCCAAAGGTAACGATCATGACATGCCAAGGAAGATTCTATCCCCTCACCAGTGGAGAAGAATTTTGGGCATCATCGTAAGCTTACTGGAGCTACAACCACAAATAATTTTGGGTGTATGAAATGCACAATTTTATGCAACTTCAGACACGTTTTAACAGCTTTTGGAAGCTGACCAGCAAGGTTAACAATACCAAAAATATAAGAAGAAATTCAGCCTTTGTGCCCCCTCTCTAAACCTGCCACTGAAGCTCCTAACATGAAAAAAACTATAGAAAATTTGGTAATAAAAACTACAACGAACCTTACAAGAAAATGATATCCAGGCCCGTGTTAATGGTAGCTCCCTCAGCAGTCGGACAACAGCCTCAGCTTCTTTCTGTGCGGGAAATGTCTCAAAAGCCAGCAACTCGACCCCGGCGTCAACAAGGATCGTGGCCTGGGTACGATGCCAGTTCATCAGCTCCTAGCAGACGGCATTCAACAAATGTTGTGATCTTTTCCCCAGCAGACATCATCCCACCCACCACGTGCTCCCTTCATCAGATATTTGTCACAAATAAGTTACAAAGCAGCATAAGTTTGTCAATTTTCAAAGTAAGAACAATCCAAGAAACGGCATACATGTTGCAGGAAATTTATTTCCGAGCACCAGCAGTGAGTTATATTACGACAGCTTCATCATTGTGATGCGATGCTGTTGGTTAGCACACTGTTTTATCAACCAAGGGCCTAATTTACAAAACATAGTAAAACAATCGTAAAATTGTCGTAAAATCTTTGCAACTTCGTTGTATCTTTGCCGTAAATCAACTAGTTACGATGTCGTAAGATTGTCACAAAAACATCGTATCGGAATTTTGGAAGCCGACTTTATGAATTGGTAACTCTCTCGCAATTTTGTCATCTCCATAGTTGCTAAAATTAGCTAGCCAATCAACCGCCGTTATGTTGACCTCAACCAAGACCTCAACCAATCGCGACGCAGTGTCACTGAGCTGGCGGCACATGGCACTGCACACCAATTGTCTGCTTACACCATTGCCAACGGTTACCAATGTAAACAATAACAAGTAAACTGATTTCATGGCCATTTCAATACAATACAATACAATAATCATTTAATGCGCTGCCTGAAGTTACCACAAACGAAATTTGTATGTATTATGGCACTGTGTGAGAATTATATATTAATTAAAAATTGAATTAATTACTGCACGCATGCTTGATGCTGCTGTACGACAGCTAATGAGCTGTCGTACATCTTGTCGTAACTTTGTCGTATATTTCTCGTAACTTTCTCATACGACTTTTTGTATATCTCGTTTTCTTGTAGATCTGTCGTAAACCTTCCGTATGTCATAACATTGTCATAAATTTGTCTTATGATGTTTTGTAAACTTGGCTTCTGCATTCGGTCACAACTAGCCAACTGTTATCAAGTACTGCAAATTACCAGAAGAATGAAAAGATACAAGGCGTCTTCAGTGACTGCCTCACTGTTCTACAATATTAGCTGGTTAAGAATGCAAAACATAAAAGTCTCATCTCACTTCCAGCAGCAAAAATTTGGTCAAAATCCAACAATTCATACCACAGATACCGTGGAAACAACACCACATGGTTGACACACAGACAACACATTTAAACACAACGCCTCTGGCACTGCATACTGGCAGAGATATAACAAGGTGAAAAATAAACTACTCACTTCAACAGACATATTATCGACATGCTGTCCAGTGTATTCAGAGCAGTCTGCTTGGCAGGCACCATATGGACCCAGTGAACCTGCGACGATTGGCTTCACTCGATCTGCAGCAAACCCAGCAAAAGTGAAAGTCATTAGACGTTATCACTGTCGGTTTGACTGCACCTTCAGCATAAATTCTGCCGGGAGAGTTCCAAGTTCCAATAATTAGTTACAAACAAGTAAAGCCCAGCTAATGCAAAGGGGAACGCGCGACAGCGATGCACATTTGAAGGCCCACTGCGAACAAATCTAAGCTCATTAATCCCAGCAACTGACATTGGGTATGATGTATTTACATAGGGTTCGTCCATAAATGAGGTCACGCGATTTTAAGAAAAAATTTAACCCATCCCCCTTTCGTCACACTTCCCTGGCCCCCCTTCAAATATGACGTCACAAACGTTTAACCCTCCCCCCTGGCAGCCTGTAGTGTACAGTACAGAGCTGAGTTTCAGCATATCCTAATTCTAATACATAAAATTATGTCCATTATCAAAATTGTCTACTGCCAATTTAATGCATAAAATTGTGTGAAATTAAGTACAGTGTTCCTAAATATTCCTCGTCCTGACACATACAGCGAGTTGGCAACATGAATTTGGGCCAAATTCATGTATTTGGCTGTTTATTGTGCCTTTCCACTGGTGTGACGTGTGTGACATCACACTTCCTTTAACCCGCTCCCCTACGTCACACGTCATCACAATAATGTAACCCCCCATCCCCCTCGGAGCATGACGTCATTTATGGACGACCCCATACGCCACATGGCGCCACCGTCTCGCGTGGATGCTGCCGCTCTTGAAATGTGTGTTGCAGCCCAAAATTGCCAAAAAATCCATTAAAACCCCTATTTTGATGTTCAATGTCATCCAAGGTCACTGAAGTTACCACAAACGAAATTTGTATGTATTACGGCACTGTGTGAGAATTATATAGTAATTAAAAATTGAAATAATTACTGCACGCATGCTTGATGCTGCTGTACGACAGCTAATGAGCTGTCGTACATTTTGTCGTAACTTTGTCGTATATTTCTCGTAACTTTCTCATACGACTTTTTGTATATCTCGTTTTCTTGTAGATCTGTCGTAAACCTTCCGTATGTCATAACATTGTCATAAATTTGTCTTATGATATTTTGTAAACTTGGCTTCTGCATTCGGTCACAACTAGCCAACTGTTATCAAGTACTGCAAATTACCAGAAGAATGAAAAGATACAAGGCGTCTTCAGTGACTGCCTCACTGTTCTACAATATTAGCT
>Ga0209367_1006641_pt1 | contig 15990 bp, 6 predicted proteins | sample WorMetLIZISLAND2_FD_187412 | JGI IMG/M metagenome (GOLD analysis project Ga0209367, IMG submission 187412) | Marine gutless worms symbiont microbial communities from Max Planck institute for Marine Microbiology, Germany - Olavius geniculatus... ... | reverse complement strand
CCCGTATATTCATGTCTCGTATTTTCATGTCTCGCATTTTCATGTCTCCCATTTTTCTTTCCTGCATTTTCATGTCTCACTTTTTCCATTTTCACCCCTTATTTTTGGTGCCGCATTTTTATGTCTCGTATTTTCATGGCACGCACTGTGGTGCCGCATTTTCATGTCTCGTATTTTCATTTCTCGCATTTTCAGCGTCCCCGTTGGCCAGTGTTTCGTGAAAACGGTTGCAGATAGGCATGGGCATGCTGCCTATCACAACAAACACCAGTGACGAGCTTTTTAGTCGTATTAATATCGATGACTTTGAAAGACCCTGAACTTCCAAAATAAGGAGTTTTTATTAATTTTGCGATCTTCGGCTACAGCGCACACTCCAAGAATGAACTGCGAAGAAATGGCTGGAGAGAGATCGACAGTTTGCGAACAAGAACTGCTATAAGCTTTCGCGCGTCTCGTGAGCATTAGCTCAAATTTCTTGTACTATAATGAGACTGTTGAACTCGGACGACTGAATTGCATACAACGATGAAGCTGTAAGTCTGTAACCAACAAAGCATGGGTGCAAGCGCCGACACAAAGTAAATAAGTAATACAATTAGTGGCTGCATGGTGGCGTGTGCCAGTCGACGCGGCTGGCACGCGATACTTCCTTAGATGAGAACTTAACACTCTACCAGTTCTACTGTAATGCAGGTTCAAATGACGAACATTCGCTAACAATCTAACGACACAAAATATCAGCGCTCAAGGCCAATATAATATGCGGCTTCCGGTTATCATTTAATGTACTCCTATAGCCGCTGGCCCGCTAATGATATTAAGACCTAAAAGCATTTAAATTTCGGTTTTTTGTCACCTTTAATAAGCGCACAAAGCGAACGACATAAAATTTATAAACTGAAGTGAACTGTATTGGCAGTTTGTTTGCTTTGTACACTCCTTTAATGCAACTGATTTTAGTTCACTCTAGTTCATTTATGTCGCTTTGTACATGTCTTTAGCGTGATGCTGCCATGCACGGATCCACAGAGACCGCTAATGGTCGAAGCCGTGAGTGCGCGCTAGATGTTTTGCGTAATTTTTGTAAGGTTTCTTTCTGAAAACATGATTTAACAAGAGGGTGCGCCCGCTATGGGGCCGTCCTTGCAGTTGAGTATGTGCGTGCTGTTTTAGGACTTTCTAGGTCTTTTCGTTCTAGCGCTAGACGGCAGAAACTTGTCCGACGGACAGACAGACGTACATTGCCAACGGGCGTTTCTGTGGCAACGAAGTCACCCAATGCAAGGCGGCTAGGGGTCTTTATAACACCTGCCAAATATGAAGCTGATCGGACAACAGGCGGCGAAGTTATGGCGATTTTTCGCCAACTGCGCAATTAGCCGCCGTGACCTTGACCTCTGACCCCTTGACCTTGAAATTGGTCCACGGGGTGCTGGTGTCCTAGGGACCCTTCCTACCAAGTTTGGTATTTGTAGGCATTTTCGTTTTCCCTCTAGGTGGAGGCACGGGACAGACAGACGGACAGGATCAACACATGATATGGCCTCCTTCTAGGAATGACGGCCCCATAATAACTCGGTATAACTCGGTACAGCTGTGTACGACAAATGCTACTCAATTCATATGCGATTATAGCATTTGCTATTGATAACTTTAAATAAAGAAAACAAAAGCGGTTGCCCAAACGTAAAAGTAACAAATAAATACATCACATTAGTTACCGTATTATAAGCTTTATAAATTGCAAGCTTTCCGCCAACTGTGGGGCATAGAGCTTGCAAAAAAGACTGAGAATAAATTACTAAAAATTAGCTTGTATCGCTAGCATGCATGGGCTCTGTCTCAGTTTGGAAAGTTTCTATGCAGTAGTTATGGGCCTAGTTCGACATTTTTGGTTATTAATGTTTCAAAACATGTTGCCCAGTGCCTTGCACGATGACGAATGCAGTGTCGGTCGCCGATGCAGATTGCTTTGAGACGGTTCAATTAGCCGTGATCGGTTAAATCTAGATGGACGACGCAGTGACATTATCGATGTACTACATACAGTACGTTCTTGCCCGAGACCCGCTCGCGGGAGCACGCAGAGCTCTAACGTGCTCACATGCATACGGCGACTGTGACACCTCGCAGAACTTGGTTAGCAAAGGCAATCAGGCAATAAAACTTAACTAAAGGCAATCAGCGAGTCTTAATAGCACTTAGATTTGACAAAGCGCCGCAAGAACAGCATAGCAAAAAAAGTCGCAAAGTCACTAAAAATAACACTAACGACGACAAACGTGAAGAGTAAGAAATCTTCACGTCAGCAGCGCATTGTTCATCAAAAGTCGTCGTTACGTAACTACGCTGCTGTTGCTGCTGCTGCTAAAGCTGCTGAGGCTGGTAAGTTAATTAAGCAAGTCTACATCGATTAGCTGATTACCAGCAGTATGGACGGCGTATGCCGTCAGCTCGGTCGTCGATCACGCAGAGAACACGCAGCTGTTGCTCTAGGCACATGTCTGCGACGCAGTCTCCAGCGATCTGTTCATTTACCAACAGTCTAAAAAGTGTTACAAAATAAAGTACTAATAACTGTAGAAAAGCAAAAAGCAAAAAAACTGAGATTAACAAATCAAGTTCTGCATTTTAGACAAAATATTAAACTAGAAAGCGCTCGTAAGAGTGCATATCTCCGCCAAGTGAAGTAATTTAAACATTACAACAACAACAACAACAACTACTACTACTACTACTACTACTATTACTACATTGTGACCATGCGTCAATCTGGCACCGTTATGGAGATATAGCGCCGCAAAGACATGTACACAGACACACAGACACAACGACGGACACTCACATACAACGACGGACAGAACGACCAATCTCATAATCTCATCCAATGTTCATTACGTTCACACTTGGCGGAGATAAAAAAAGACTATTGCTCAATAGAAAATTTACTGCCAGACTATTAAAGGCGACTATGATTTAGTTCCTGGTGCAGCCAGTTTTCGCATCAAGTGGCACTGCTAGTAGAAAAGGTTTCTATTACACGATGTGCTACAACTGCAGCGGCAGTTGGATCAGTCTCAGTAGCCAGTCGAAGAACCTGCTTGCGATCCCACGCATGCAGCGAGCGATGTCATTACAAGAAACACAGTTAGAGACCAGCTGATGCGAGTCTGCTTGGCTGAGACGACGCCGAGGCGCCAAACACGATGATATTATGCGATCTGGCTGCGCGGAAGGACGGACTGACGGACAGACAGACCAGCTGTCGGTGCCAGCTAGCATTCCCAGCCGTGCGGCGGCGCAGATTGCTTCGAGACGGTTCAATTAGCCGTGATCGGTTAAATCTAGATGGACGACGCAATGAGATTATCGATGTCTCTGACGCGAAACGTGCTTACCGCACAGACCGCAGGCGCTCGCATGCTGCATATACCGCAATTACAACGATGACACCGCCATATTGTTCTCATCCAGTTGCTAGATACTACTCTATGCTGCGTTTGTCAATCACACATGTCAGATGTCAGACTTGGAAAGGAAGGCCACGCACGCGCTCGTCATACATAATGGAGAAATGTTCGGATATGCAAAAAACAGGGGGTAGCGTCCGGGGGAAAGTGTCTGGGGGGGAATGTCCGTCTCCCAGCGAGACAGACGTCTAGGAAAAAAACAGCGGTCACAGTTGCCCCTCCACCATACCCAGTCAAACTTCTTGTATTGCTGTCAGCTGTATAAAATGGAGCGTTATTCTGAAAGTGCACAACTGTATGAATAATTGGTTATATCTATGCAATAGAATAAAATAATCTGTGAATATTTTCTGCTGTATCACAAAACGAAACAATATAGAGAACTGTGTAATAAGAACAGCAGTAGACTTTTACCCTTGGTTGCTGCAAAAGGCGTTTGCAAAGTTTAGACTTGTTTGTGGGGATCGATAATGCGTTTCTGTCATCACTGTCCATTTCACATACTCTGTTCGTCTGTTTCTCTGTACTCTCTATGCGCCTAGTGCAACCACTTTGATTTGTTGTAAACTACAACATGCTGTGCATCACATGACACCAGTAATCGAAGTAGTGGAGTATATGGGTTGGAGCTGGAAAGCCGAGGTAAATTGACGATAATCACGTCACGTTACGCGGCAGTCATCACGTCAAGTCCAGTGGCGCAGCGTCATCAGCACGCCGCCCGCACGGCGCACCGTGCATGGGTGGACATGATGATACAACAATGTTGGATGTGTCAGCAGCGGATGGATGCTGGTTCGTCATGGAGGTTTATCGAGCGTGTATAACGCGCACGCGCGCCTTCAGCAAGCAATCATGATGCGTACGAGCCGACGAGTCACAATGCATGAAGGCAGGCATCATCTACGTGCCCGCGGGACCTGACCACCGCGCCGATTCGTGTTCGCTGTTTACCGGCGCCGTAAAACGCGTCGACGTCAAAACATCGGCCTTCTGCAGACGTCTTGTCCCAGCGGCACAGTCATCGAGCCGGCCACCACCAAACATAGCCTACGTGAATCCAACCGCACGACACGCTACTTTGCGCCGTCTCCAGCGGGTGACTCCTACGACGTCGGACGCAACTGAATTTTCTCTATCAATCCGATGATACCAAACTCGTCCATATAGCTTTGCTCTACTGCTGGATGTCGTCGGTGCCACCTAGGGCGAAAAAAACAAGTCTCAAAACTGCTAACTTGTATCGATCGAATGGCAAACGCATCCTTCTTCGCCGCACGAAAGCATAAAACGCCAAGAAAAAAAGGAATCGGTGGTGCAATAGTAAAGTAAACTTCTTGTCGAATTTAGTACAGAATTGGGTGCCATATTTCAGCAAACAAAAGTAGTTATTTCATACGCCGGCGGTATAACCTATACACAGGTTAAAGCCGGTTTAAACTTTAAGCAATATTGTAAATGCTCAGCTTCAAAATTACGATGTAACAGAAGCAATTGTTAATTTCTTTCAAATTATCGCGTCAATCAATACGCAATGCTCTTACGTCCAGCAAAATGATCGGTATTTCGGCGACTTAATCCGACGGCTGTTGGCCATGTTAGTAGTCGGCCCGACGCTCATAAACTAGCCGCCGTCGCCGCCGCTAATCTTTAATTAAGACATCGTTCACGAAATCGTCATTGAAACTGTCGGCGTGCGGTGCGAGCCAAGGCGCCCGGCGTCGTAACGATGCATCGAAATGACAATTTGCCTGCGAATCACACAGGATTCATGCAGCTGTAATAGCCGGAGCGCCGGTCGGTTATATAGCCGGCGCTTCCTCCTCTAATATCCTCTAACGCGCTAGACGTGTTATTTATTGGCGATATTGCGGCGTCGGTCGGGCGATCGATACGTGCGACCGTTCGAACCGAAGAGGCAAGGCGTAATCACGCCGTCAACCGGGTCCTGAGACGGACAGCCCGCCCGGCCACCCTGCCCGTCCTGCTAGCACATCGGACGGTGGCACCAACTATAAAATCTAAAAGACGCAACAGACACTACTCGAGCTAGAATGGGCAGCAATCGAGCGAACGAGCGCTGCGTGTGAAGCGCTTCGCACCGATAGCTCGCTCTCTCGCTCGAATGTGCTCTCAGTGCAGTGCGGACGCTGCACTACATCGGCGAGTTCTGTGCCATCATATTTTAGTTTAACCATCATATTCTCGGATTCACTAGGCTATTTTTCTCGAAAGAAGAAAATTATGCTGGCTTTAATCTTAATAATCATATAGAGTTATAGACTATTTGTTTCTGCAGTGCTTTGACGCTTCAGCATCACAAAATGTGTTTAGTTTGTAAGCAAAACTTTTTCAACAATTTTGAAGACCTGAAAAGTTAAAACAAACAACGCACAGATTGTACATTAACACTGATAATCTGCCAGGCAGTTTTATTTTTAAACGAATTGTGTTATTTTGCGCAGTAATAAGTATAAACTTTTGAGAGACAAAAGTGCAAGACTTGGTGGCGTTAACGGTCAGTGCAACTCTGCAGGTCGAGAGTACGTTTTGCTTTACGTCGCTTTCAGGTCATGCGTTCGATTATCTGCTGCGTGTGGACGCTAATCGAGAAGGTGCATTTCGAAAACACGTCGAACTAATGCCGGAAGTGAATGAAATCGATGCCGGCCCGACCTGCAGTGACAAGTTAATCAGTCTTTTCACGCACAGCAGACCACAAGAAGACACGCAGGCAGGCGGGCAGCCGACAAGATCGAATCATAACAACTGTCGTTATCAGTCGGCAAGTGACCACCAACACAACTCAACTCACATTGCTGCTGCTGCTGCTGCTGCTGTGGCGGTGTTTGAAGCGGCTCACTGTCTACCTGACAAGCACAACGCAGTGCGGCGAGACGACGCCGTCTTCGTCGTCGTAGGGTGCCACTCCTGTCCGACGTCCACTCCATCAAACGCCGACAACGGCCTCAACAAATAGCCTACCCAGGCAGATCACACACAGATCGGTCGGCCGGACAGACGGACACCGGCCTGTCAGACGTCGCTCAATGCGATGTTCCACTTCCATTCCTCTGCGTGTCCGATCTGATCGACTTCCTCACTCACTATCCCAACCAAACCGCTCCATCAGCGACTGACAGTCGCACCATCACGAAACGAACTAAGCACCCAAATGTATCGTACAAATACTGAACAGTACAGCAGCTGAGTGATGTTACTAAACGCTAACTCGTTTTTAGTAAACGGAATTTCTTTTTAACAGACCGACTTACTGTACAGATGTAGAACAAAAACAAAAACGCAGTTTCCGAGTTAAAGCGATTAAATTTAATTAAAACGTGTGACTAATTGATAACAAAGTTACAACCAAGTTAAACTAACTAAATAGAAGTCTCATAGTCATACAATCATAGTTGTGCATTAAACAGGATTATACGAGTATTTACGAAGTAAGCGGAAACCGGGGAGAATAACCGACATATGGTATGGAACTAAGCCTATCTTTATGGAGGCTGTATTATCCTTGCCGTTGCTTTCATGTAAGCCTGCAGGGCCCTCTACACGCTTCCGGTTTGCAATGGCTCCACCGAGCATTTCCGGTGACCATCAGTTATCGGCGCTGCATGCCGGTTGCGGTGCCATTATCGATCGCGTATAGGCAACGTTGGGATCGATGTGGACCGATCGCTGGCGGCGACGACACTGAGATAACCTGTGTACGATCCAGCAGCCATCACGCGACCGACCTTTTCCTTGAACCCCATGCAGTAATCATGCAGTGAAAATAACATATACATGTAGAATAATGGAGCCGCCATTTGATTCGACGGTCACCTAATTAGCGGTAGGCTCACTGAGTACGGCTATTCAAGTATACTTGCCGGCTTGTTCAACACAATCTTTTGACTTTCAACCCAGTTATCATGTTAAACATTTGCAAAAATAACAAAACGTTCTATTTTATTTTAACGTTTAGTGTGTAATTGTGTATATATCTCATTTATGTCACATGTATTAAGAAATTTGTATTTTACCGAAGAAAACAGCATCGTTTGTGTGAAACGAACGATGTTGACTAGCCTACATCAACATTTTGTGATGTTCGACTGATACGTTCGATGCTAATAACTTCCTTGTTGTTCATCTTGCGCGTTCAATTCGAAGTACGCATATCAGCATGCCAATGGCGCTACAACTGCATGCTTCGTTCGAAAGTGAGGGCTTGACGTATCACCTGACACAGTATAGGTCATTTCGGGAACGGCCTTTCCAGGCGACATGCACATACACATAATAATGGAACAGACAAGTAATTTGAGCAAAGCTCATGAGACGCGCGACAGCCTTAGCAGTTATTATTCGCAGGTTCTCTTGATTTAACTCTATCCATTTTGACGCAATTCACTCCTGAAATCTACGCCGCAGCCACAAATTGGAAAAAAACACTAAAACCCTTATTTTTGAAATTCAAGGTCATTCAAGGTCATCGATGTTTACACCAATAAAAAGCTTGTCACTATATTGCTTGTTATGATAAGCAGCATGTCTCTGTCGATCTGCAACCGTTTTCAAGCTACCAATAGCGGTAAAATAACTACTTGTAGATTTTTAAAAACGTATGTTCTATGCTAAAAAATGTCATGCGCAAAATGTCCAGGTCTATCTCCAGCCATTTCGGCGCAATTCACTCTTAAAATGTGTGTCGAAGCCAAAAATCGCAGAAAAATTCACTAAAAACCCCTATTTTGAGGGTTCAAGGTCATTCAAGGTCATCGACGTTGACAGCAATAAAAAGCCTGTTATTAGTGCTATGATAAGCAGCATGTCTGTGCCTATCTGCAACCATGTTCACGCTACACGTGATAATTGCGGTGAAATAACCACTTTTTAGGGGGGTAGCTGTCTTTGATGCCGGCCTGCGCCGGCCTCCTTGAACCTAGGGGGTCGAGACTTTAACTGCTGAAATCTACGTTGAATGTTGAAAATTTCATATGCAGGTTGTCTTGGTCTATCTCCGGCCATTTAGTCGCAATTCAGTGTTGAAATGTGCGCTGCATCCAAAAATTGCAAAAAATTCACTAAAACCTCTCTTTGAGAAGTTCAAGGTCGTTCAAGGTCACCGATCTTTATGAATCCAAAAAGCTTGTCACCAGTGCTTGTTATGTTAAGCAGCATGTATGTACCTATCTGCAACCGTTTTCACATTATTCGAGCCAATAACGGCAAAATGACGTTTTTTAGGGGGTACCCCTCTTTGACGCCCCAGTTCGAGGGGAACCCCTGCACCCAATGGCACGAAATTTTGTCACGATAAACTAGATACCTTGGGGCAGCCCACAGTAAAGATTTCGTGATTCTAGCTTGCACCGTTTTGATACAGCTCACGAGTGTGACAGACAGACGGACAGACGGACAGACAGACAGACAGACAGACAGACAGACGATGGCAAAGACGCGCAAAGCATTCTGCTGTCGCGCGTAAAAATTTAACCTTTACAATGATGAAAGTTTTACTTTTACAAAAACACAACACACAAAAAGAGACCTGAATCTAAAATTGTAAGAACTCGCCATTATATGCGTGCATATGTAATTAACGGTAGGCTTAATGGCAGTTCTAATAATCTTCTTTCTTATCCTCCAGACAGTCATCAATCTTAAAATACTGTCTATTGGAGGATGGAAAAGATATTGACGGAAACAGGCATGCCTAGTTTTAATATCTTATTGCATAATAGTCATGTCACTTTTTCAAGATGTTGGAATATCTGCAGCATACATAATGGGATAGTTAGTCATCTGGCTGCTTTTAACTGTATTTAATGTTTGCAGTTGCAACTGCTAGTGGTACCGTTTGCTTTGAGTTTTATCTGTATTTGCATAATTCGTGTGTTTTTGTGTGTGTGTTTTGCTGTACGTTTTATGTGTTTTATGTGTATATGGGCCAAGTGCCTGAAATAAAACTGATGATGATAAAATGCTTCGTTTGCAAACAGACATCATAATACCAGGAGACTGGACTACTGTACTGCAAAAAAAACAAACGAACACCGTGAGAAGGAGTCGTATGACCGATGATGAGATTGGGGACCGTGATCGCGAAATTATACGCAGTTATACACCATCACGACTTGCTCGGTTTAGCGCAACATGACTTCAGTCTCCGTCTAACGCGACTGAGCTTGCAAGCCTTGCTGTCATGCACAGAACGCTCGACATAAGTGAATTTGGAAACGACTTATTACACAGTGCCCTATGCGAACTCACCTGCTTTGGCGCAAATAGGCTATTCACCGAATTCACTGAAGCCGTTACTCCTATAGTATGCCAAACGAAGTTACGAAATCCCGGGCTTTAGCCATACACCACCTGCTTCGTAGCCTTATTTTTAACAACGCAAATTGAATTATATGTTTCCGGTTTCAATCATTGTGTATGTGATTATACCGTACGTTGGTCCTAAATCATGTGGTACACATGGAGACCAACGATCCCCCACAGAAGGGCTTGTGTGGCAACACTGTGGCTGATTGGGGCGGCGGTATCTGGCAGTTGCTCCGCTGGTCTATTTGTTCGGTGGCATAGGCAATGGATGGCCGCATAGTGCGCTGCGGTATCATTAACTGACGTCAATCAGCTGTCACTTCCGAGATTCTAAAGCGCTCCTGGTGATGACTAAGTAATGTGGCGACCAGAGCAGTGCTATAACAAATATATGACATTTACTTGTTACCTTTGCCTATTTTCAAAGCTACGAGTAGAAAGCGAAAATTCATTTGTTAGTTGCATGATTCACCCAATAAGTTGGAAATTTCAGGTACTGTAACTAACTGCATGCTACAGTTTCATACAAAACTCGTATCGTAACTGCACGATTCTCTGCTTACGCGTACAGAGACAAAACGTATGATTTATAGCAACTAAGCAGCTCAGACGAAGACTGCCGCAAACTAACAAAATTATTGTCGGTTGATGACAGGCCTAGATCGATTCGAGTAACTCCGACTCAGTCAGTAGCCTAACGCTGTCAATGATTAAACACGTTTGCGTGACGCCAATTTTTATTATCTTAGCAGATTTAAGCAAGCAGATCGTTGACATTTTAAAAATGCTGTTTTTTTCGTTCGTAATTTGTACTTAATTCAACTCGCGCTAGGCTGTAATCCAAAAGCCAGAATTTCTGCGCCAAGGTAAAGGTACAGCCGTTTCGGAGAAGACAAAATTTTGTACTAAAACGTATGATATATTAACGCTAAACGCATATGTTGAAACGCCGCAGCATGTTGATATTTTGTCGATTTAAACATCACCGCATGCAAATCATTGCAGCAGTCGAAGAAGCGCACAATCCGGCAGCGTTAATAAGACTACGGAGTCAGCTGATCTATAATACACATTTGAGTTGGACACTGCAGGTTTCAATTTTGACGTCGCCGATCGACCGACCGTTAGTACATGTTGCCGCAGTCGCCGGTCGTAGATAGACCCGTACGAGTACATACGTCAGATGCGGCAGCGGCGCCGTATTAGACTGCCAGTGCGTGTGTCTGTCCGTCCCGACGGTAGTCCGTCTGTCTGTCTATCTCTCTCTGTGTCTCTCTGTCTACCGTGCCGCGGTCGACCGACCACCACGGTCGCTACTTGATGCCGTTCGTCCCGTCTGCGATCTGTCGCTCTGCTGTGCGCGCGCCCGGCCAGCGGCGCGGACCATTGGTTTTTCGCTGGAGTAAGACGCAGCCGCCGCGCGTCGCCAGCGATCGATGAACTGGCAGAAGCAAAAGCAAGCAACATCGCCAAGAAACGTCGTACGGTAAAACGTAGTAGGACGCGGATGTTTATAGGAGGGACGGCGAAGAGTGAGTGATGACACGCATGATGTCTGCATCTTCGTCGTCGGGCGTCCCTGAGTCAGTCCCATTACGAAAGCATCGCCGCGTGGGTGGGCTGGCGTAAAGACAGCACGGCGTGCGCGTGGTCGGTCACTGCTCGGTTGAATCGATCACCGACCAGCAGCCAGCACGCCGGGATGAGGTGAGGTGGCCCACCAAGCATGCACGCAGTCTGACGCGATGTCACACGGGCATATATGTCATTTACGCGAAGAGCAACAAGCTCGCTCGCTCGCTCTCGATCGATCGGCATTAGCTCTTCTAAGCACGTGCTGGAACCAGTGCCCGTCACCGGCCGTGACCCGGTGTCCCATTATAGGATCGCCCTCCAGTAAAGTCTCCCCCGGTCGACAATTTACCAGCAAAAAACCGCACCGCCAGTCGGCAGCCCGGGCGCGACGGATTTTTACCGGTAAATTGTCGGCCGGGTGAGACTTTTCTTGGAACGATCCCATAATGGGTGTAACTTTTTATGGGGCCGGCAATATTTTGATAAGAGGGAGAAATATCAAATTTGTGATTATCTCTCACCAGTCTCCCCGGGCGGATTTTTTATGGGGGAGACATTTTAATGTGACCCGGCACAAGACATCGCACTCCGGCCTCCGACGCTTTCTCGTTCAACTCACGCCGCAACCAACCACCGCAGTCACCATGTAAATGACCGGATTTACCACAGACAGACACAACGCAAAATAAGGCCATCCATTCTAGCGACCCTAAACAGAAAGCGTTCAGCAGCATTCGCATTTATTTTTGTAACTAGTTTATCTGCGACAGACAGCCGATCGATCACGACCACCCCAGGCGTCTTATCTCCGCGTTCAGCGCGTTATCAGAAAGAAGTCGCGTAGCAGTGGCCCCGATCGCCGACACGATATGCAATTCTTCCGGGAATTTTAAGATTGTACTCGTCTGTTTACATATTATTTTAATGATTTTTAATGATTTGATAGTCTGACTTCTAAAGCATATATTGTTCAATTACCAAGACCACTGAATTTGTGCAGCTGGACGTTTGCTCTTACTGCCGGATATACGCTAAACTTATCGTGTCTTGACATTTTAAGTGATGCGCAAACTCTCGATGATAGGAATCGGCTAACTAATGAACAGATAATCATATCGTCTTCAGACTTGGTGATACGTTTTCAGCTATAAAGTAGCGTATACCAAAAGTTTGGACAGTTAAAATGTCATTTTGCTTTTGCTGCATACCACTGCTGCTGTTCAAACGATTTCGACGTTTAGTAGACGCGCGCGATAGTTCGAATTCTCGTCAGTTGCAGCAAAAAAAATCTTCCGAAATTGCAATCAGCAAAGTGTAGCTTTTACACCAGATAATCGCTAATTTGTTTTTATGTGACAGCGACAGCAGCAAGACCGTAGCTAGATGCAGTAAATGGCGAATGGTAACATGATCCAGATTCCAGAGAGCGCTGCTCTTTCGCAACTCTTCAATGTAGACCCCAAGCACCAAATTTAGCCGCCGAACCAGACTTTTACATTATTAGCTTTAAAACTGCTTAAATGTTTACGAATAGTCGAGAACTAACAAAAGTACGTTGTTTTGACGGCCTAAATTTTAAATTATGGAGCCGTAAACTAACAATAAATATTGCAGTGAGTATGTAGTTCGGTAGTTAATTTTTTTCAAAACAGTGACATTTTTGTTATGTATAGGCCTACGCTAACAGCAACCTGTAATTACCTCTGAGTTTAAGAGATTGTCCTAGCAATAAATTTTGCCACGCTGCATTTTTTACGTTTAAAATCTCTGCCACCCACCATTTTTCGACTTAGCATAAAACATGCCATAAATTTTAATAAGCCAGTCATAATTTTGTCAGAATTTTTGCTTGGAGTCTTTTCCGGTGCAAGTGCCTGTGTATGCGACGCAGCAGTATTTCCATTTGACTGCCTTTAGCTGACAGTCAGCTTACAACGTTACATGAAATTTATGGATGGACGGTGGACGATTATACAACGTCTCTTCGACAAACGGCTACTGCAGTGATAAGCCATTCTTCAGTTTTTAGACCAACACGGAATAGCACTGTTTTGGGACAAAACAAGGGTAAGAGCAACTTGTGTCCAACGTTGTGATTGTAGTTTACAAAGTTCCATGTTTTGTCCAATATCCACGTTTCTGATCAGCACATCGCACGCAAGCTGCGACAAAGAAAAAAAACAACAGTTAGTGTCATATGCATTAGAGGTATTATTCAACGTTGTGCAAAGTAAAAATTTACGTCTTTCTTAGTTACTGCCTCACTGAGAAGTTAATACATATTTCGTTGTTGTTACGGTATCCTGATTTTAAAAAAATAAATGTTTGCAATGATTAATTCACAAACTTGACGCAATTCTTGCAGTTTGAGAGCTCACCGAAAGTGATGCGCGCACCTGGGATGATTTGCTGCTGTGACAAGTGCACGCCGGTGACGTCAGAGGTTCGTGCGTCGCCGCTCGCTAAGAACTGAATCAACAGCAAAACGACCAAAGCAAGTGACTGATAGACACTTCCGGTTGTTGGCAGTCTCCTGAACTTTACTACTTCCGGTGTCATGGCGTCCGCGTGTTTGCCAGTGTGCGTAAAATCAAACGTACAACGTATAGCTGAGAATAGCATGACACACGACTACGGCCTTCCGGATGCAATGCTCTCGGTGCCTAATGTAAGTCGCCAGAAAGTGCCGTCCAAGCTTCCTTGTTAATCTGGCGTCGCGTGTCCAGATTGAGTTGACGTGATCCGTATTAACCGAGACGACGGCGATTAGCATACGACGACATTTGGCGAGCATCGCACACACGCTGTACACGCATCCATGACGCATCCCACGACGACTACTGAGTGACGTCAGCAGCAGCAGCAGCAACTAGGACGACTGCCGCAGTCTCTTTAGTACGGCCACCGGCCTTAGCGTGGTCGTCACGGTCAGCGCCGGCGCTATTTATATGAATTATCTCGGGGCGCCAGATCTATAGGCCGTGCAATTAACTATCGTCGGTCGGACGGACGCCAAGCATGCAACCCAGCGCGCTGCGCTGTGCCGTCTTTGCTGTCCGACGTTCTTTCCCGTCGTCCGTCGCATTGTCCTGCTCTGACACGCTTTACTGCTGCTGCTGCTGCTGCTGCTGCCGGTCTTGCTGGCGACGTTAACCCCTTGTGATCGCTAGATTTCAACTATAATTCTCAGCGAAAATGCAAATTATAAGGACGTTTTGAAAAGAAAAAAATACAAAAACGGTAATACGGCCTAAAATTGTCGTAATTTTTGAACAGAATCTACGAGTGTCGTAATGGCGAAACGTCTGTCGTGTCATGAACTTCATGACATCGTCTTGCACTATATGTAGGCCAAGTAACATGTTTTGCTGGTCTGTCTGCTGCTTGTCTTGTTTCCCACAGGTTTTAGACTTAAAAACGAAAAGCGCACTAAACCAAAATTAGTGAGAACGTTTTTCACAACAGTAATATCCAATGTGCTAATTTTTACATTAAAAAGTTACAGGTCAACGTTACCAAACGACAAAAAATCTCACTGAAATTGAAATGACGTTTGTAATAGAGGCTATATGGACTCACGTAGTCCATGATAGCCGTTCGCTAAAACGCAGCAAACAACAGACTACAAAAATTATACGTCGGAATTTATATTAGTGGCTGTAAGGCATAATGTTTACGTTTGACACTAAATTATGTGCATTTACAATAATTACGATGATAACGCGTACGGCCGCATGCTATCCTATGCTGGCGATCGACGCCGACATCGTTTATTGCTACCGAATTGTTTAACAGAAGAGAACTACAAAGCGCGTAGAGTCGCGGAATCTCATTGTCATCATCAGTGTACACAGCATCATTCTGACGTTATGCCGCATGGCTGGTTCGCGGAACTACCGGTGATCACTCCGTGCAGTTCTCAGATGCAATGTTTGTGCTTTGCGGTTATTAAGCCTCATCACTGAAATGATCACAGATGCCGTTGTTGTCTCTCTTACCGCCATACTCGTGCATGCGTCCACCCCCAAAGTCGTTAGACGGAATGAAGTGGCCCTAAGTAACATTGTATTAAACGAGGGGCCTCGGTTTCTAAAGAAAAGTTAGATTTGAGGTTCGATCGAACCCCACGCAAAAAGTTCATTGCAGATGGTACAAACGGTAAGTTTTTCTTACAAATAGGTCTTGTTACTAAGATTGTTGGGATACTAACGTTTTCAGCTAAATGCGCTAGGTATATTTAAGGTGGCCTTGAGTCGTAAGCTTTTTACAGTGCGCTTTGGCGTAATTCTCGCTCTTGCAAAGAGATGAGTTGCGTCGAACAGATCAAGTCTCAGTGGAAATCGTCTGCTTCTTATTGAATTCTGCTGTCGTCGACGATGACCTGCGGTAATTTCAAATGTCATTTTATTAGACATTACAGTGACATGGATGATGTCACATAATACATTTGAGTCGTTGTCGTAATTGGACACGAAGCGCCAGAATGATAAGAATAGGCCTATAATTATAATAAATGTACAAAACATCAGTTTATACACTTGTTAACGGCAACATTTAAGGACTTGCACATCGAAAACAGCAAAAATTACAAAAGGTGATATTGCCTGCATCACAC